>MDTE01002991.1_pt1 | contig 28075 bp, 16 predicted proteins | sample 811231 | NCBI WGS metagenome assembly MDTE01 (sample SAMN05326651, study PRJNA326480) | marine metagenome | isolation source: seawater | place: Indian Ocean: Red Sea | collected 2010 | reverse complement strand
TACTGGTCTGGGCAATGTCGGGCAGCCATTGCAGTAGATGATCAACCAGGTCCAGTGCACGGTGCGCTTTGGCCGGCGTCCCACTGGTAGTTTCCAACTTAATCGTGGCCGCAAATTCCTGGATACGTTCGAGGGCCGCAGCCCACCTTACCGTCTCGTTTCGAAGTTGGTTGATTTCCTCATCCGTCAGGGGAGTGTCGTGTGGATCTGCTGGTACCGTGGCTGCCACGTCCGCTTGGTCAACCGCCGCACCCGCATCGGCAGGTTGTTTCGAACCGCAACCGCCACTGCACAGGCAACACAACAGGAAAGCAGAAGCAATAAACCGCGTCGTCATTACAATTCCCCCTTTCGGCACTTGGCAAATCCGCTGTCGTATTCACTCCGCATCCATCCAAACGGATGTTCGTCACTGCACTGCAACTGGCAAGAACAGAGAAAAGCGACGTATTAGAGCAGTTGCACACCGGAACGCTCTCGGCGCGCAACATCACACAGAAGAACTGCCACATCGGGTGGCGCGGTGAGTTGCCGCAGCGACACCGCACTTCTTGTCAGAGGACCGCACCACTCTGCAGGTGAAGGCAATTCCGTTCGCTCCGCTTCAGAGCGAGGCGATAACACCGAGTCATCCACGCATCTGCGGAAACCAGAGAACCGGTCCTCGACAATCTCCGCCTCATCGTGGATTGGCCAGCTGAACTCGAAAGGCCCTACCAAAAGATGGATGTGGGTCACCGTGGCCAGGCGGACGCCAGCTCTCGCTACATCAAAGTGGTGACTGGCATGATGATGGTCGTGGAAGTGACCATGCGAATGTGAATGGCCCGCATCGCACACCTCCTCTTCACTGGCATGCGCATGAATGCGACCAGGGGGCACAACAGCCACAAGCAGCATGGCTGCCGCCAGCAAGCTCCCCGTCGTTGTTTGCAGATCAAATCTTCTCACAACCCGGAACACTCCCCTCGCACAGAACCTCACATAGAAGTCAATCATACGCACCGACCTGCAAACCGGTCAACGTGAATGGAATGGTAAAAGCCATCGATCGCAATCACACCTCGCTTTGTTCGATTCACTTGCCAACGTTAGCGCCCTCTGAAGACGGGTTCTGGACAGGAACTTGTGAGCAATAATTTCGCACGATCGGTTACAACACCTCACCTGCTCTGCTCCGTTACGCCGTCCACGGGGATTGCCAGACCATCTGTCAACAAGAGCCCGTCGATTTCCAGCCTGGCAGACCACCAGTCTCGCAACGCACCAAGGTAGTCCATTTGCGCTTGAAAGTTCGTTTTCTGGGCGATCAACAACCTGACAAAATCGATCCGCCCTTCAGTCCGATAGATCTTACTGAGCAGTTCCAACGATTCTTTGGCGGCGGGAAGAATCGATCCTTGATAGCGATCGACTTGGATGGTTGCATTTGCATATCGTTCGAATGTCAGTGCAAATCGCCTGCGCAGATCAAGCTCAACCCGCTCGACTTCACGCTGGGCAGAAATAAATGCCGCCTGTGCTTTCATCACATTGCCCTGATTGAAATTGCGCACAGCCCAGGGCATCTCTATCTGAACATTAGCAATCGTATTACTGGTACTGTAGTCGTACTGGACACCGGTCTGTACGTCGACGTCGGGAATGGGCTCAACGCGCATTCGCTCTACCGCGATTCGCGCCCGATCAACCTGGTAATGGGCCGCGGTGAGCTCGGGACTGGTCATTAAGATGTCCTGCAGGACTCGTTCACGATCAAGCTGTTTGTCCTGGATCACCAGTGATCCCACGAGTTTTGTCGGCATGAGGTCTGGCATGCCAATCACCGACACCATCCGCTCCCAATCCGCCTGATATCGATTGCGCGCCTGCTCGACGACAATTTCTGCATGGTATTTTTCCACACGTGCTTGCAGTAAATCCACCCGTGTCGCTTGACCACCACTCAGCAGCGCCCCGGTGGTCTCAATACCTTGCTGACTCATCCGCAACAGTTCCTCTGCCAAGGCAATGGTCTGTTGGGCAATCAAGACGTCATAAAACGCCGTTCGAACAGCCGTTTTGACTCGGTACCGCTGGGCCGATTTCCGGTACTCTGCAGCCTGCACTGCATGTGCTGCGGCCCGTTGCTCTAACTCCCGCTTGCCACCACGTATGAACTCTTGGGCGACATACACTCCCTGCTGGCCACCGCGGCCATTATTACCAGCTTCATTGTGTTGATAGCCGAGCCTCGGATTGGGACGAAGTCCTGCCTGTATACGTGTACCTTTGTGCACATCGATACGCGCCTGTGCCTGCAGCAACGTAGGGTTGTTTGCCAAGGCAAGCTTCTCGATATCTTCCAGGGTCAATACGTTGGCTGCACCAACCAAAGCCAACAGCGTCTCGGCAGCTGGAAGATCAGCAGCACTCTCCGCGACGTTGGCATCTGCCGGCGGAACAGGTGGAGCGAGCGCCTCTGCAGCCACCTCCTTCGATGACTTGCGCGGTGGTCTGGCAGGGCCAGGGTCAAATACCGGCCTGGTGCGCGCGCAGGCTGAAAACGCCAACAACGCCAGCTCTATCATCAGGCATGTAATCGCCAGGCGATTCATGATTTGCACCTACAACGAGCGCCTCCCCACAACGTACCCGCCTTGTGTCGCAGAGGATCTACAGGGATTCTGCCTGCAGTAGCGGAGGGTGTGGTTGTATCGACTGCATCGGCAACGCGATGGATCGTCCATCAAGTCCGGCGGCGATGTTGGTATTGTGACGATCAGTAGCCGGAAGCTAGTCCGGTCAGGTCAAGTTTACGGGCTCGGGAAGACGATCAGACCCTCCAATTGCTCCGCCACTGCGCGCACGATAGAGTAGCGACAGTTCGTCGCCTCACCACTGCGTCCCAACCAGGCGATCCCGGAAGTAATTTCCATCCACAGCAAGTACGCGAACATGCCGCCGTTGCTCCTCCTGTGGCCCTGTCAACCTCTACCGGCAAGCACGTCTGACAAGCTGGCCTCAGATTACGTTTCGCGGCTCGAGCAGAACCAACCTTGACACTGCTGAGTGGAACATGAAACACCTGGTTGCAAGCATTCTGTTACTGACGGGGATTGGGTGTCGCGACCCCCACGTTGCAGCATTGCAGCAATTAGGCGCCAACATCAAACACAATGCGCAAGGAGAAGTCGAGTTTGTCGATCTCAGCGGTCGGGTGAGTCTGGACGCGCAGGGTGCCTTGTCACGATCCGACTCGAGTGTCACCGACGCTGCGTTAATCCATCTCGCCAGCTTGCCCCACCTGGAAGTACTCTGGCTGCAAAAAACACGAATCACCGACGATGGACTCGCGCACCTTGCGCAACTGACCAGCCTCAAGGAACTCTGGATCCAGGAAACCCGCATCACTGACAATGGCGCAGCGCAGCTGGCAGGACTCACCAGTCTCGAAGAGTTGTTGCTCCAAAAAACAAACATCAGCGATGACGGTCTGGCCCAACTGCATGCCCTCACTGAAATGAAATCACTCGGTCTTGCCGGTACCCGCATCACCGATGCGGGCCTGGAACATCTGGCCGGCATGGACAAGCTGATCAAACTCGAACTCGACAGTACGTCTATCTCCGGCGAGGGACTCGCACACCTCCGCAACTTGAACGGACTGGAAACTCTTCTATTACACAACACCAAACTTTCTGACTCCGGAATGGTACACCTGGCAAGACTTGCCAGTCTGCGCAAACTCGAACTCAATAGTACCCGGATCAGCAGTGCCGGACTTGTCCACCTCAAGCCATTAACCCGCTTGGAAACGCTGAACCTTGGAGATACCAATCTCACCGATGCGGGTCTGGAACATCTGGCTGAAATGGACCGACTGGGAACACTATTTCTCAGCAAGACGCAGATCACCGATCTCGGTCTGCAACATCTGTCAGCGCTGCCAAAGCTGTTCTGGTTGTTCTTGAGTAATACGCCGATAACCGATGACGGCCTGGTCCATCTACAAAGCATGGCCAATTTGAAATTCCTGCACCTCAACAACACCGAGATTAGTGATGCGGGATTGAAACACCTCGCAGAAGCCCGCAAACTACTGGAACTTCGAGTCTCAGGAACCCGCGTCAGCGACGCAGGTATGGCCCGGCTCAAACAAGCCTTGCCGAGATGTAAGATCTACCGCTAGGCGACCCGCCCTGGTACCTCAGCAACGTTGGCATGCGTCGCTGCGTTTAGTTGGTGACTGTCCCCAGGCCATGGGGACGCAGCACAGGCCTGGAACCATGCTGCTGGCAGGCTGGTATCCTGTGGTTTGAAATATGGTACGGTTTCGGTTTCCTCGCCAGTTTGAAACGACTGGAGTTCAATCATGAATACGCTCAGATCACTCTCTGCCCGACATCTGCTGAACCTGATCCGCACTCTCCCCTGTCTCCTGCTGACCTGTTCTCTGAGCGGATGTTTCCAGATCACACCTTCCGTCGTACCACAAACCCAGGCAGTCGCACCGCCTGACAGCACAACCCGCTCCCGCGACGCCACCACCGACACGTTACGTCCTGACGCTCCATCAGATACCCCGAAAAGCCCGGCCGACGATCGCGGAACGGGACGAACCCGCTCCGATATTCGCACCGTCAGCGTACCCACCTCAGAAAACGCCACGTGGCCCAATTGGATGGGTCCTGATCACAACGGTATTTCCCAACAAACCGGCTGGTCCACCCGATGGCCAGCAGGTGGCTTGCCCATTGCCTGGTCGAAACAGATCGGTATTGGATTCAGTTCTGTGGCGATTGCCGAAGGGCGACTGTTCACGATGGGGCACACGGCTGGCAAGGAGTCGATCTACTGCCTCAATACGGGAAACGGAGAAACGGTCTGGTCGTTCTCTTACGCATCTCCACTGGTCGACAACCTGCACGACGGTGGACCAGGCGCCACACCAACGCTGGATGGAAAATTCGTGTACACGCTAGGGCGCGGCGGCCAATTGTATTGCTTGAGCGCAGAGACTGGAAAAGTGGTCTGGTCACGAATGTTACAGGAAGACCTGGATGTGGAATTGCCAGAGTGGGGATTCACTAGTTCGCCGTTGATTCTCGACAACCAGGTTGTCCTTGAGGCGGGCCGCGTTGTTTCCTACGACAAGTTGACTGGACGCAAGAACTGGCAAACAAAACGGCACGCAGCCGGTTATGGTACACCGGCCCTTCTTGAATCCGGAGGCCAACCCCTGTTGGCCACACTGGACTGCGATGGCTTAAGGATTGTCCGCTCCAGCGACGGAAAAGAAGTAGATTTTCAGTCCTGGGAATCTCCCTTTCTTACAAATTCCACAACACCGATTGTCCAGGGAGACAAGGTCTTTATCTCCACTGGCTATAACGTAGGGTGCGCGTTGTTTCGCTTCTCCGGTAGTTCATTAGAGTTGGTGTACAGCAACCGCGAAATGCGCAACCATTTCAATAACTGCATTCTGCTCGACGGACATCTCTACGGGTTCGACGGCAATTCCAACCTGGGTCGCGTCGTGCAACTGACCTGCATGAACTTTGCCACAGGGGAGGTCTTGTGGAAAAAACGCGGGCTCGGTTGCGGATCACTGATGGTCGCCAATGGAAAACTGGTGCTGCTCAGTGACAAAGGAGATCTGGTCGTAGCCAAAGCCACACCCAAGAGCTATCAGGAACTGTGTCGGTCACGTTTCCTCAGCGGACGTTGCTGGACAATGCCTGTCCTGCTCAACGGATTTGTTTACGGCCGCAGCGCCCGGGGGCAGCTGACCTGCCTCCGCCTGCCAGCGGAGTAACGATCGAATGCAAACCGGTGCCCGGAAGCGGGCGTCGTCAAATCCCATCAGCAAACGGCATACTGATGCAACACTTCGCAGCGTTACTGCTACTCCTTGAATTGACGGGCCAGGCAGCGCCAGCGTCAACCAATCTCGTAACCGACACGTTTTACGATTCCCAGCAGGTTCAGACCATTCAGCTGCTAGTTCGGGATCCTGACCTGCAGCGTATGCAAGCTGCTCTGCCCGAGCGCATTTACGTTCCGGCCACGTTTCGCTGGGGAAAACAGACTATTGAAAATGTCGGTGTGCGGTACAAGGGAAATAGTTCGTCACAGCCTCACCAGCAACATAAACGCAGCTTTCTGATCAAATTCAATGCGTTTGCCAAAGGCAAACATTTTCTCGGACTTAAACGGGTTGCCTTGGATAACGGTGTGCAATTCGGTAGCCTGTTCAGCGAACCGTTGATCACAGAAATACTGCGCGATCTCAAGATACCGGCGGCGCGGTGCAACTTTGCTAGACTGTTCTTGAACGGAAGATTTCAGGGTATTTACGTCAATGTCGAACGGATTGACCAGGCGTTTCTGGAATACCACTTTAATGATCCCAGTGGCGCACTCTACAAGGTGGATGAAGGAGGGCCAGGCTGCACACTGGCACCTGCACCACACCAATCCAGCAGCCGTCAACAGCAACGCCATGCGTTTGAACCCAAATCGAAATCGGCCCGTCGCCACGCGCGGGATGTGTTCACACTGATTTCATATATCAACCACACTCCCGCCGCCAATTTTTCCGATACGCTTCACCAGCATCTCCACGTCGATACCTTCTTGAAAACCATGGCCGTGATGCTGTTGGCCGGCGCGTTCGATCAACTGACGGGATGGAATCCACACAATTATTACTTGTATCACCATCCCAGCGATCAGCGTTGGCACTATTTGCCCTGGGACCTGGATGTCGGGTTCGCGGACAACGCCTTTCGGCGGATTCCGGTGCTGGCTGGCTGGAATGCCGCCTGGCCCATACCCGGAGGCCCACCACGGCCGCTGATTGTGCGCATTGTCGAAAATCCAGAACTGCTGGCGCGATACCGTCAGCTGGCCGACCGCATCCTGGAGCAACATTTCCGCCCGCAGATCCTGCTACCCCGCGTCGACCGCTTGTACGAGCAGATCAAAGACGATCTGGCACGCGATCCGTTTCCACATCGCCGCGCCACGAACCCGGAAGATCGGGATTATGGCACCATTGTCGCCAGCATCCACGACTTTATTCGTCGACGCTACCAAACGGCGCGGTCCCAGCTGGACACTCCAGGCAATCCACCAGGCTATGTCAAACAACGCCTGCAGCCGCGCCGCGGACCGGAGCCAGGCAAGGCCTCGTCGGAGGACCCGAGCGAACTCCGCCTGGTTTCCCAGATTGCAGACCGAGTCACACTCCAATGGAACGACAATGCGGAGGGTGAAGCGGGTCATATCCTGCAACGCGCTGAGGGGCCGCAAGGAGACAATTTCCAGAACCATATTGGCAAACCAGGGACCCATGTCTCCCGCATCTCAGACCCCCGGATCGCCGCCGGAAAAACTTACCGATACCGTGTGTTTGCGGTTCACGAAAGTGCAAACGGACAGCGTGGCACGGGCGTATCCAACGTAGTTACGGTCCGGATTCCGGCCGAGTAGACAGTCGATCCGCTATCTGACACTCCGAACCGCGCCGGAGTATTGCCTGGGGTTACCCGGCAGAACCCTGCTTCCAAATTCGCGGGTGATCCCGGGTTCTGGTATTGAAACGCCCGCTTGGCGACAATGGGTGCCACGTACGTTCACGAGTTCGGCCCTGCTTCCCGTATCCCTGCCAACCCAGCCTCCTTGCAGGAGTGTATGTAGACCATGGTATCCAACCTGCCCCATCAGCGACTCGGTTCATTTGAACTTCTGGACCGCCTTGGCGCCGGCGCGATGGGCGAAGTCTACCGCGCGCGGGATACCAGACTCGGTCGCGAAGTCGCCATCAAAGTCCTCCCCGAAATTTTTGCGCAAGAGAGCGATCGACTATCTCGATTTGAACGCGAGGCGCGCGTGCTCGCTTCGCTAAACCATCCCAACATCGCGGCGATCCACGAACTGGGACACGAAAACGATGTCCATTTTCTGGTGCTCGAATTGGTCTCGGGCCAGACACTGGACGACAAACTGAAAAATGGACCGCTCTCTGTCACAGAGGCTGCGGCGTTATTCACACAAATCGCAGCCTCGCTCGAAAACGCGCATGAACAAGGGATCGTCCATCGCGACCTGAAGCCTGCCAACGTCATGATTACCGACGATGACCGCGTCAAAGTGCTCGATTTCGGTCTCGCCAAGGCACTCGAGAGACCGACCATTGCTACCAGCCACGATCAGACGCTCGCGCACGATTCAGACTTTGCCGGCGTCACCGGAGAAGGAAAAATCCTCGGCACGCCGGCTTACATGGCACCCGAGCAGGCCAGCGGAAAACCGATCGACAAACGGGCCGATATCTGGGCGTTCGGTTGCTGTCTGTACGAGGCGCTGACGGGACAACGCCCCTTTTCTGGCGACAGCGCGACCCAGCTGATGGCCCGGATCCTGGAGCGCGAACCGGTCTGGGAAACACTTCCCGCTGCCACTCCATCGCGCATACGCCTGCTGGTCTGGCGGTGTTTGCAGAAAGACCCGCAACGTCGGCTGCGCGATATCGGTGAGGCACGCTTTGAACTGAGTGAAACTGGCTCAGATACCGCATTCGGGCTCGACGCAATCGCGTCCCCAAGTGGACCGGTAAACGCAGCGGCAAGTGGACGGGCCAGCGAATCGGCGAGTGGATCAGGGCGACGCGTTGGCTGGGCACTGGCGGGGCTGGCGGCAGGACTGGTGGCAGGCATCGTGGCCGCCTTCATCTTTGGCAACTCGAACACCGAGACGGCTCCAGCCGGCTCGTCCGTAAATCGTACTGTAGCACCCGCCAGGCAACCTGCCAGGCAAGTGGTGCGTTCGGTCTATCACGTTCGTGATGAAAAGGTGCAAAGCCTGTACGGACTCCATGCCCTCGGCTTCAAATTTGCCTCCATCGCCTTTTCACCCGACGGCACGCGGCTGGCCTATGTCACCAAAGTAGAACAGGACCACACGCAACTCTATTTCCGCAATCTCCACCAGTTTACAGGAGTTCCCCTCCCGGAAACTGAGGGAGTCATGATGCCATTCTTCTCACCCGACGGGAACACCGTTGCGTTTTTTACTCAGAACGAGCTGAAAACTGTTTCCGTTCGAGGGGGTACACCGCGAACGCTCTGCGAAGCCCGCAATCCCAGCGGTGGCTGCTGGGCAACGGACGGTACCATCTATTTTTGCGAAGAAGAGGGCGTGCGCATCTCCAGCGTTAAGGCCACCGGAGGTACCAAGCAACTCATACTCAGGGGCACTTCAACCTGGCTCAGCCCCAAACTGCTGCCTGGCGAAAAAGGACTCTTGCTCAGTGAGGTTTTCCAGGGAAACAGCAGCAGCTTCGATTACGGCAGAATCCTCTACCTGGAACTTGATCAGGCCGAGGGAAATCTCCAGCCCCGCGTGATCTATGACGGGGGTTACGCGCCAGACTTTGTCGACGGGGAATACTTGACCTTCATGCGGGGGGATTCGGTGCTCGCGGTCCCCCTGGATCCCGCTGCCGTCGAAGTCAAAGACACACAACCTGTCGTGGTGCTGGATGGTGTTTTGTCACAAGACTACACCGTCTCCCGCAACGGCCATGTGGCCTACGTTCCGGGTCGCGACAACGAAAAGAGCACCATTACCTGGATTGATCGCGAGGGCGTCGAGGAGCCGCTGCCAATCCCGGCTGACGTGTATGGGACGTTTGATCTCTCTCCGGATAACCAGCGACTGGCGATCCAGGTCGTTGGGGTACGCGATCAGATTTACATTCACGACGTCTCCACAGGACGTGGCCAGCAATTGACCCAACGTGGGGACAGCCGCTACCCGCTCTGGGCGCCCGATGGCAAGGCCCTCGTCTTTCGCTGGTATGAAAACGAACAGGGTGGACTGGCTTGGAAAGAGGATGTGACTGCCGCCACACCCCACAAGGTCCTGCTGCAGATGGCAGGCAGCACTAGTCTGGCACCCTATGGATTTTCCACCGATGGAACGAAGGTTCTCTACACCTATCCGTCGACAGAGTCCGGCGGCACAGATGATATCGGCGTCTTGTCTATGCAAACCAAAGCAGAGCCCGACTCTCTCATCACCGGTGACTTCAACGAATGGTGTCCCTCGTTCTCACCCGACGGCAAGTGGATCGTCTATTGTTCCGATCAGGATGGGCAATACCAGATCTATGTACGTCCGTACCCACTGGTCGACCAGCGGTTCTGGAAAGTCTCTGACAAGATCGGAGAGGAGCCGATCTGGTGGCCCGCTGGCGACGAGCTGTTTTATCGCAGTGGCAATCGGCTGATGGTCGTCCGTTATAAGTCCGAGAAGGATTTTGTCTACGAGTTTCCGGAAATCGCCTGGGAAGGTCGTTTTCGCAATGTGTTCGGTTTCTCCTACGACATCTCCCAGGACGGCAAGCGATTCCTGATCCTCAAACCGGCGTTTGACGACACACGGGTCGAAGAAATCCGCATCGTGGAAAACTGGTCTGCGGAAATCCAGCGCACCATGAAACCTGACGCCAGTCCCTGAACGCCTGGTGCACTGCAATCGGCCTCCACTGGAACCTGTTGGTGGCAGGAGGTCAGACCGCCTGGCAGTACTTGACTCTTGAACACAAGTTAACCCATGAAAACGCTGACCCAAGAACTCTGGATGGAAGTTCCTCAGCGGCGCGCGATTGTCTCCCTCCACCGCCAGGTAGAGCAACTGGTTGCCGAAAGTGGTGTGCAGGAGGGGATGATGCTAGTCAACGCCATGCACATTACCGCCTCCGTCTTTATTAACGACGACGAAACCGGCCTGCACGCCGACTACGAACGTTGGCTGGAAGATCTTGTGCCGTTCGACCCAGGCAGCGATCCGGCCCAGGGTGGTTACTTGCACAACCGTACCGGAGAGGACAACGCCGACGCCCACCACAAACGCCAGATCATGGGCCGCGAAGTCGTCGTCGCAATTACCAAGGGCAAACTGCACCTCGGCCCCTGGGAGCACATTTTCTATTACGAGTTTGATGGGCGGCGAAGAAAACGCGTGCTGGTCAAAATTATTGGAGAGTGAGCAAGAGGAAGCAGCGCGCCGATCAAGCCCCACTCCGGAGAACGCTGCTAGACCATTCTACATCGCATCGGGCTGTTGCACCGTATGTGGTGCGCCGATGGATGCGGTGCCGGCAAGCACTTCTGCTATTACGAGTTTGTTGAACTTCAGAGGAAGCGGCTATACCCGCGAAGATTCCCTTGATCAGCCGCATCCCAGCGTCGGTTCATTTCTCAAAGCGCCGGGCGGCGGCAAGACCCACACCAGTCCCGAACACTTCAACTATGGGCGGCGTGCGCCGTTAAACGGTCGAAAGAAAACATATTTCTTCCGGCCAAGGCCGCTCTGACCGCAAAACCGTAGAGCAAGACAATGGCAAGAATACCGAGATAGCCTGTGGTGGCGTACCAGTGCTCGGAATTAGGAGTGGCGACGACCAGAAGCAGTGTACGACAAAACAGCCAGGTCACACTCATCAAGGCCCCAAAACGCAGAATGCAGTAGGCAATGCCACAGACGACCAGTGTAAAACCCAGCAAGTCAAAATATTCACGATCGGCTCCAAAGCCAATGACCATCAACAGTACAACCAACACGCCTAACACAATCACATCTTTCTTCAGCAGGACTTTGATCAACACCATAACCGTGGTCAGGAGCAGTATGGTCATAGTCAGCGCACCCGTCGCCGCATCAAACAAAAAAGCCAGAAAGTAGATCGCCTTGGCCTGGACTTCAATCGGCGTGGGAAGCAACGGCTTGGGAACCATGAAAGACCAGGGTGCCCACACCAGGAACTGGTCAGCCAGATGCAGGAGGACTGCCATGTGGATGCCAATCATGAGGTCGCGCCCAACCGCCGCATCTCGAAACTCTCCTTTCAGCAGACGGGTACTCGAGATCAGGTACTGGGGCCAAAAACGACGGGCAAAAGGCTCTACCGCGGCATAAGGGATCACCACCAGGAATGTCGTAAAACTGGCGCGAACCACCAGAAAAAACAGGTAACGCAATTCGCGCGGAGAGATCTCATGCGTCAGGCTGGCAAAGCCGGCAACGGCGCTGAGCAGGAAAGCAATCACCGCCAATTTGACCAGGGTCTCTCGATCCGCTCTCCCCGACTGGATATTGCGAAAACCAAAGATCAATGCCAGGACCAGGACGCTCCCAAAGAGGGTCGTCGCCCCATCACTGGAAGACTGGCTGGGACCGACAAGCGTGTTTCCATCGCCACCCGGGTGTTGCCATTCTGGTAGCACGGCAAAGTAACAGAGTCTCCCACTCAAGGCGCCGCATTCAACATAGATCGTGACTTCCGGATTTTCCGGGTAAACACCTTTAAAGGAGACGCGTGCATCGGTGGGCACCGGTGGAATCCAGTTTACGTTGGACTCGGTAAACAACTCACGGTCCAAACCGGCCCACTTGAAACCCAGATCCCAGAGCGGAGAAACATCGACGACGGGGGTGGTCTCGGTGAGACGTGGCAAAACGGCCAAGGAATCTTCAAACGCCTGAAACAGAACCAGACGTCCCTGCGCATCAAACTGTACGGCCTTTGTACCCCAACCAGGAAGCGGATCGTAATGTCGTGCAATCCCCGGATTGACCGAGGAGACTCCACCAAGCAAAGACGAAGAAAAAAAATGGTTCGGATCCCGCAGGTCCTGGAATTCATTGTACCAGTTGACCACAAGTGCCGGCTGCCCCGTCTTGAGTTTCTCTCGCTGCCCCACTTTCCAATCCGCTCCCTTTTCCGCCGACGGCTCGTAGGCGTTCCAGGGGGCGCTCACATCTGCGATGCCATAATAGGAGGTCACTCCCCGGGCGTATCCCGCCACCTGCAAAAACTCACGCGCCTTGGTTTGAGTCACTTGGGGAGGGTAAACCGGATTGACCACACCGAGGCGGCTTGTCTGAGACGCCAGTGAGAGAATTCCCACCAGCGTTGCGACAAACACGATCAGCGAAGCGTAGATCCAATTCTTGTGGATCGCATCGCCGTGGTCGAATTGGGCAACTTGCTCCGGCGAAGGCAACTGCCCCATGGTCATCAGTGGATCAATAGGCGAATCGCCGGGCAATGCGCGCAACACCTCGACTAGGTTGCTGGGACGGTTTTGACTCTTCGGTGCCGTACACAATCTGATGACGTCGTCGATCACCGGATCGAGTTCGGGAACGCTACTCAAAACCGAAACCCGATTGTCACTGCTGCGGACTTCCAGGGCCTGCTTAATTGAAGTGATCTGTTCCTGCGGCTGACCAACAAACAGCTCGTACAAAATCAGGCCATAAGCGTAAATATCGGTAGAGATCGTCGCCCGTTCACCTCGCAATTGCTCGGGCGCCATGTACGCGGGCGTCCCAGACAGCACACCTTGGTGCCCTTCCGATTGTTGGGGGATGGCCAGACCAAAGTCCATAATCCGCACTTGCCCATTTTCGTCGAGCATGATGTTGGCGGGCTTGAGATCACGATGCACGATGCCGTGATGGTGCGCGGCGTGCAAACCCGCACCGATCTGTTTGGCAATATCCAGTCCCTTCTCTTGCGGCAGACGACCGATGCGCCGCAACAAAACAGACAGGTCCTCACCCGCGATGTATTCCATCGAGAGGAAAACAACGCCGGCATATTCCGCGATGTCATAAACCCGACAGACATGCGGGTGGCCAATCTGACGTGCCAGGCGAACTTCCGCACGCAGCAGTTCGAGCTTGCGTTCGTCAGCAGACAAGCCCTCGGGAAGGAACTTCAAAGCTACCGCTTGCCCGAGCGTCAAGTCATCAGCGCGATACACCTCCCCCATCGCACCAGCACCAAGACGGGCAATAATCCGATAGCGGTCCAGAATCACGTCGCCCGGCGTAAAACGCCCGTGCTCGGAGGACGCCAACGAACTATGAACGGAATCACTCGACAACGGTGACGCGTGAGAGCGTACGGGCTTCGCACGGGCGGGTGGCGAAACCTCGATCCCAGGCGACGAATCTGTAGTGGCCCCCGGATCCAGCGGATCGAGCGTCGCAGCCAACTCGTTCGATCCCAGCTCGGCCAACGACACCCCGCAGTTCGGACAGAACTTGACGTCGTCGCGACTCTCGTGTGAACAACCGGGACAAATACGCATCAAACTATTTCCAAGCGATTCGTAACCCTAGTGATTATAGATGAACGACGAGGTTGGCTGTCGCTGCACCAACTGATACGCGCCAATCGTCGAGGCTCGCAGACGAATTCGACCTGCCTGTCAAACCAGTATCTGATCCACTAAAGCAGGCTCACGATCGACAGGACCCAGCCGCCGCTGACAGCCCATGGCCGCCAGCATGGTGTTATAGACATCCAGTCCCTCCCGGCCCACGTCCATGATCTGACCTGTTTTAAAACGGCCCTGTGCACTGGTAATCGCGTGAAAGACTCCAGACAGCTCCCGCTTTGCATCGTTATGACGACCATCCCCTGATTCGGTAGAGACCGTCAACAGTGAATTCTCCAGCACACTGTGGCCGTTGGCATCCGCGATCTGGTCAAGTTTTTGCAGCAGGTAGGCGACTTCACGCATTTTCATGTGTGCGTGGGCCCGTAGCTGTTCATTCTGTTTGCCTGGATTAAACTTATGCCACCACTCATGACTGCAACCCATATCACCAGAAGCATTCAAATCCCTGGCGTCATCGAATTCGTAAATCGGACGGCCGCCGTATTCGTAGACACCCTTGACCCGGAGTCGTTCACCGGCAGCAAGAAACGTGATCGATCCAAAACGCACGCGGTCCATTTCAATCGACAGTGCGTAAAGGTCGGCCATTAAACGCCACTCGGAAACAAGATCGTCCAGCTCAATATCGATTCCTTGCCCACCTGGATCCGCGGCCCCGCCATGTTGCAGCTTTGAGGGTAGAGGTCGCCGTGGACCCGACGTGTCTTCGCCGGATCTGTCTGGGAGTGCGTACGCACGTTGCTCAAACTCACGAATTCGTTCAAGGTGATCGGTGATACGACCTCGCGAAGCAATCCCCAGTGGCGAACGGGCACCGGTGAAATAGCGGTATTCACTCAAGACCGAATCGAGCACACTCCGTTTGATCCTCAACTGACGCGCATTCTTCACACCAGCTGGTGCAATCGCGCCAAACACACGATCGAATACGTCTCGCGGTCGCTCCTGCATGGCCGCCGCGACCGTCCCATTCGCGTTGTAGCTATGCACAAACCGGCCCACCCGGCTACGCCGAAAAAAAGTTCCGCTGACCAGAGTCGGTACCATACCCGCAGGCAATCCATCGGGGTGCCAGGTCTGTCGAACCACCTGATCGATTGAAGGGCCGCCGGCCTTCGCTTCACCGTTGGGAGCTTCCGCGGTAAACGCAGCAGTCGCGCCGTCAAAGTGCGCATTGATACCATTGGCGTCCGCGCGAATGTGATCCACATTCCGCATCACCAACAATTTTTTACTGAGCGGCTTGAGTGGCTCCAGAACACCACTAAAACCTTCGGTCTGCAGTGGCGCAGGAATGCCGAGACCGAAAAACACATTGAACGCACGGACAGGAACCGCCGCTGCAACTGGCGCAGCCCGTGTTCCGCCAGGAAGCATTTCCTCGAGTAACGGCAAACCGACGGTGACGCCGCCCAACCCTTTGAGAATCGTCCGTCGTGGTAGTTTTGGTACAGGCATGCTGTGGGCTCGCTATTGTTCCCCGCCAGTCCTCATTAAAGTCACCAATTCACTGCTGACGATGGCACCCATGGTAGCCCTGTAGGTACCACCGCGACGCTGTGCCTGGGCGTGAATTTCTTGCAACACACCTGCATCAGCCGCCGTGAGTGGACGCCCTAACGCAAATTGGGTCAACTTCCAGGTCATCGATTCCTGCACACGTTCACTACCGGCCAGCTGGTCCATAAGCTGACGCGTTGAGCGGTAAACCGTCCTTGTTGCATCACCGGGAAACAGAATCTGCCCGTTTTCACGCAGGACGTTGCCGTGTTCATCTTTTTCATGATAGCCGCCAACTCCATCGAACTTTTCCAGACCGTAGGCAAGCGGCTCAAACCGGGCATGGCAACCTGCGCAGGTTTTGTTGGCAATGCGGGTTTCGGCAATACCGCGCTGGGAGAGGCCTGGCTTGCTCGGCACCGGGGTGGTATCAACACAAGGTGGCGGATCCTTGACAACACCCCGCAGTAACTCGTGCATCACCAGCAGACCGCGCGTCACCATGGAGGCTTCATCACCACCCACGGTCAGCAGACTCCCCTGCGTCAACAGACCGCCGCGAGACTGCACATTTGTCAAGTCATAGCGAACCAGCGTCTCCGCATCCTGCAAGTCACCCCTGTCCTTCACAGGCAAACCGTAATGCGCGGCAAGCCGCGGCGTAAGAAATGTGACCTGGGCATTCAACAAGTCGGAGAGTGGGCGGTTTTGTCTCCAGACAACTTCTCGCACAAATGCGATTGTCTCCCGTTGCATATCGCCTGCCAGGACTGGATTCCAGGCAGGAAATTTCCCCCGATCCGGCTGTAAATAATCGAGACGAGAAAGATGCAACCAGTCTGCAAAAAAACGCTCTGCCTGGGTCATCGCACGGTCGTCCTGAAGCATGCGACTGACCTCGCTGAGAATCGACGCTGCGTCGTAGAGATCGCCCTGCGCTGCGGCTTGGAATAACCGCGCATCGGGAGGCCCGCCCCAGATCATATAGCTCATGCGCGAAGCCAGTTCGAACTCGTCAAGAGGCTGCGCTGGTCCAGCGCCGCGCTGACGCTCCATGCGATACAAGAAACGGGGGGACTGCAACATCGCTTCGACGATCGCCGCAGTCGCTTCCCGAATACTGCTATCTTCGGTCGCAGCCAGCGTGGTCGCGATGCCACGATAGGCAATCACTTCACGATTCTCCAAAGGACCGCGCAGAATGGTCTGCCCTATTTTCTTGATCAAGTCACCCATGTCTTTGTCGGTGAAAGTAACACGCTTCTTGAAACGGCCCCGAAAAGCCTCGATGTCAACGCGTTCGACAATGATTCCGGCAAGCTGCTGATACGCTTCGATGTGTTTGAGCTCAACATTCAAGTTGTAAGCGGTATTACTGAAACCGTCCGCACGAACTTCGGGCGGTAACAAGGCGCGCGCTGGTTTGCTGATATCAATCGCAAACAAGGACCGCACGGTCTCAATGTATTCAGCGGTTGTCAGTCTGCGTAACCAATTCGCATCCGGCCGACCGCCGTGCACGTAAACCGCCGGGTCAAGCCTGCGGAGTGTCCACACTCCACCATCATCAAGCCACTTCTGGATAATTCGCTTCTCTCGTCTGGAAAGTGGCGGCCGTTTATGTGGCATCGCGTCCTGTTCGACCAACTGCCAAAGTAAACTGTCCTTCGCACTACCAGTCATCCACGCGCGGCCCGTATCGCCACCAGCGGTGGCGGTCGATTTCCGGGAGAGGTCGAGGCCACCTTTCCGGGTGAAGGCGTCATGGCATTCAAGGCATTGATTGGCAAGAATCGGAGCTACTGCCAGCTCGAAGTGCGTTTCCCGTGGATCCCGCCTCTTGCGGACGACGCCTGGTGGCGCCAGGACACCTGCACCGGCGGCATAATTTTGCTCGACTTCGTTCGCGGAAAGTGCACGCTCGTAGATGGCGACAAGATAATACTTCCCCAGCCAGGGGCGTGATTTATTGATCTCGTTACCCAGCGCCAAATGCATCGCTCGCTGCCAATTAGAAAGTCGCCCGGAGATCTTTCCTGACGCACTGGGTTTTCCGTCCACCCAGATCCTGGACTGGCCGTCGCGATCCCTGGTGTAAACCAGATGAGCCAGTTGCGTGGTGAGACTGCCAGATTTCGCTGCCAGTGAAGGCAGGCCATTGTTACTGGTCTGGAGCGAACGCAAACGCACATCAACCTGGTTGCCATCCTGACCAAGCGTAAAATTCCGATTGGTTGAATCCTTGGAGAGCGTCACCATCCGCGCCGGCCCCGACTGGTTTTCACGACTCGGCTCCACCCACGCTTCGATCGTCAAGGCACCCGACCTTTTGATCGCCTGGATAAGGCGTCGAGGCGGATGCAAACTGGAAATCAGGGTGCTGCCGCGCACCTCCAATACACCAGAGCTGCGACGGACCTTGCCAGGATCCTCAATCGTGAGATCGATCGGGTCAGCCACGCCAGCGCGGTCGCGCACGATGATGCCCGAGGAATCCCCAAAGTCATACAACACAACGAGCCCTCTGGAGACGCGCGGGGGCGTTACCGCAGACTGTGCTGCCAGCGACTGTGCTGCCACCGCCGGTGCTTCGCAGAACAAGAGCAGACCAACGGCGAAAACAATACCGCGCAGCAACAAGCCAGCGGGTGCCTTCTCAGCGTCTCCCGAATCATTTGGCATCGCATCACCCGTTCGAATCAGACACCACTCACGCTTGGATCACGACTCGCTCTGTGCCAAACGTTTCCGAGGATCTGTCCGCGCAGTACTGCTATCACGAATCGCACGTCGCTCGTTCACTTCAGTTGACTCAGATAGTCCAGCAAATCGGCCAGTTGCTGCGCGGTCAAATCGCGCGTTAACAACTCCGGCATCATCGATTTCGCTTGTGCGGCCAATGTCTCGATCTGATCATGAAGTACGATGTGAACCTTGCCTTTTGCGTCCCGCAACGAAATGGAGCGCTCGTTTTTCTTGATAATCACGCCGGACAGGATCTGACCCTCGGTCGTTTCGCAGAGGTACTGCAAATACCTGGTATCAATGGTCTTCGAAGGCTCGAGAATACTCTCCAGAATCTTGCCTCGCGTCAGCCGCATTCCCACTTTGTCCAAATCAGGCCCAACGCCCTGCCCCTTCCCGGCAACACGGTGGCAATTACGACACTGCAAACCGGCCTGTGCGAAAAACAGCTGCTCACCATTCCGCGCATCACCCGACAGTTTGAGGATGGCTGCCGCGTTCACCAGAGTTCCCAGCCGCTTGACGCGCAGCTGCTCTGGCAAATAACGCTCAAACAAATCGCGAATGTGAGGACGTTCGTGCTGTGTCGCCTGGGAAATTGCAGCCTCACGGGACCGCGCAGCAAGCTGCTTCCGATCGATCGCATGAGCGAGGCGGGTGGCGCCTAGTGTTGAAGTGAGCAACTGACTGATCTGATCTGCAAGTTGCTCCTCGGACAAAGCCTCCTTCTGTAGTGCAGCTACTTGGTCCGCAAACAGAGAATCCGTTGTCGCAGGCTTCGCCTCAACCCCTGCACCTTCTGCAATCCATTGATAAATCAGATCCAGCCCCTGTTGATCCACGACTCGGGAACCGAGGCGCGGCATCCGCCCTGAACCCAACGTCGCCATCCGATAGTAGATGAGCGAGCGGTATGGGTCGTGTTGGGAAACAATACGGGCTTGCGGAATGTAAAAGGACCCGTGTTTCGCTGGTGCGTTAACCATTTGTGTTGCCCGCAGATCAATCGATGCCATCACAAAGAAATCGGCGTTTCCACCCCCACCATTGCGGTGGCAATGGGCGCAATTGGCGTGCAAGTAAGATCGCGCCCGGTCGTGCAGAGGCTCGTTTGGATCGTGATAATCGACTAACCTCGGCAACGCTGGAGGGGGCTGGGGCAAGTCCGCAGCAAACAAGCCCAGGCTCTGGAAGTGGGACAACTGATTTCTATCATCCCCTTTTCCCAGCGCACGGTTCACTTGGAGTGTCTGCAAACCCAGGACATATTTTGCTGCCATAGTATGGCAAACCATACACTCCGTTCGCCCTGGAAAATGCCAGGTTTGCTGGCGCATGCCATTGGCTGCCGACTCATCCTTGATCGTAAACGTGCGATCCAGACCTCCCGGACTTTCCAGCAACAACGCATCGGTCTGCTGGTCGTTCCAAACATACGTGTAACCACGCCAATACTGATCGCCATTGGCTTCGCTGCCGGGAATGCGCTCTTGATGCAAGATCCGTGTCTCCAGACGACGTCCGCTGCGCGGATCCGCGGTATCCATTGCCAGTGTGTGGGTCTCGACGAGGACAGCACCATCGGGGAACTTCCAGCCATCTCGCCCACCGCGATACGGAAACCGAACCGCTTCGAACTCAATGACCGCATTGCCCGGCAGCGCCACAAAACGTTGTTTCGTACTGCCATCTGTCCACTGAGGTGCAAGTACTTGATACGGCAGGACGCCAGGAGCCGGCACGTGATCCTTGGTCGAGGCAAACAAACCCGTTTCACTAAGTTTCCGGGGAAACGTGTTGGACGTGTCGGCCACCTCGTTTGGTACCAGCGAATGAATCTGACCACCAACATGGTCGACTAGATAGAGTTCACCCACACGGTCTTCCGCAAAGCCTGCAATACGCAGGGTGGAATCGCACAACTCACGATGTTCCACAATGCGGTCCTCGTCCAGACCCAACGCCCAGATCTTACCAGTATCGTAATCACCGTAAATGTACTGACCCTGCAACATCTCTTGTTGCCTGCCGCGGTAAACAAAACCACCTGTAATTGACCGGAACATCGAATGGTCATGCGCCACAACCGGTTTCAGCATCGGGGTGGGGCCACGGCGACGCTGGGGACGAAATGGTCGCCCCCCTTCATTCACACTCCAACCATAGTTTCCCGCACGCTGAACCCGGTAGACACTCTCCCACAAATCTTCACCCACATCCGCGGCCCAGAGCTCCCCTGTTTCTCGATCGAAACTCAGTTTCCACGGTTGCCGAAATCCGTAAGCCCAGATCTCAGGTCGCGCGCCGGGCGTATCACGAAACGGATTCTCCTGGGGTATCCGGTAGCCGAGATCGTCTTGACGGCGGTCGATGTCAATTCGCAGGATGGATGAGTTGAGGTAGCTGAGATCCTGCCCTCGCTGTACCGGGTCATGCAGCCCACCCCCGTCGCCAATGCCGATATACAGGTAGCCATCCGGGCCAAACTTCAAACAGCCACCATCGTGACCAGCCGAGTGCCAGTCGATGAGTACTTCATGACTGGCGGGGTCAACTTGCCAGGGCTGGCTTGGGGAAACGCGAAATCGGGCAACCTTGGTACCACGTTTTTCCCCCGACCGACGATAGCTGATAAACACAAAACCGTTGTCAACAAATTTCGGATGAAACGCGATTCCTAACGTGCTGATTCGCTGCACCTCCAGCACTTTGGCCAGGTCCAGAAACAACTCTTTGCCCATCACATCACGTCTCTGCTCGAACGTGTAAACTTTCCCGAAATGCTCCACCACAACCAACCGGTTGCTCCCGGGAACAAAGGTCATCGCCAGCGGCTCATCGAACTTGAGTTTCGGAAAGGCCACTTGCGTTCGATACGGCGCGGGCGGATCCGGCGAGCCCACAACCCGCGAGGTTGCCCACAACACACGTTTGGAAACCGGCTCAATCGCTACCGTCTCCTCGGCAAGCGTCGAACGGGGGGACAGCGTGACGACCGCCGCCCAACAGAGCAACGGGGACCAACAAAGCAATGGAACGTGGTTTCGCATCGAGGTCATCTCTTTCTGGCGCGCGGTCGGTCTCACCTGCCACTCACCGCCATGGGACAAATGCTGCTCTGATGTTTACTGCCTCTGAGTTTCTTCCTGAAGTTCACAAGGAAGTTCGCTACAAGGTGTAGAAGGTGTAGCGGATGGACCACCGGTCTGCGTTACCCGGTTCAACCTTCAGATCGATGAATGGCTCTGGACAAATGGTAGTGTGCGGTGACCACAACTGAAGTTTGGCAAGTGGTCGGTCGGTCGCCATCCGCACGCCGGCCTTGATTTTACGGTTTTCCAGCGAGAATCCATGATGCCGCACGTCGTCGGTTTCAAAACCACGAAACGTCGAAATCATGTAGTCGCCAGCCGGAATCTCCCGCAGGTAGACCAGGTTCTTGCCTTGTACGGCACCAAAACCACCCAGGTCGCGTTCGGCGGTCAGCTCAAAGGGAAACCCCACTACAAAATCGGGGCCCGTCGGTTGTTGATCCATCACAAAAAAGTTGTGGTTATAGACTTGCGTCTCAATCGGCACCGTACCCGTATTGTGTAAAAAATGGTCGATCACCAACTCCGGGAGACCGGATGTCAGCGTGAGCCGTTTGACGTAGTGATAACCCGTCTCCCCATGTTTTACGACATGCTGCATCTCGATCCAGTTGCCACCTTTTTTCACTTTCCACTGACCATGATCCACTACACGAAACGGGTGTTTTGCTGACGACTCCGCCTTGTCACAAACACCTACACCGATCCGCAAAAATGTCTCGCCGGACCTCTGCTGCGGACCGACGCTGTAGGACTCAACCGGGCCCGTAATCCGATCGTGCAAATACGGATCCTCCGACTTCTGCCACTCACCAAAATACTCGTGGCCGTCACACTGCAAACTGTAGATCACACCTGACCAGTCAAACCGGGTACCTCGGTAGTAACCGGAGTCCGGTTGGGGCAAATACAGCCTGGCCGTGACCTGGCTATTGGCAATCGTGGCTTGCGGGTGTTCAGCACGCAGCGAAACGGAGGCACAAACGACAAGAAGCACCATTCCGAATCGAACTGCCATAGTTATTCTCTCTTGTCTGGAGACAGCGTGCCGCCTCTCTACCAAGAAGCGACAACATCCGGCGAACGACACATTGCCAAAGAACCTGTCCTAGCGTCGTTGTCGTCCTAATTGTAACCCGCTCGCCAGGACGTTGGCCACATCGCGCAACCAACGCGTACTGTTTCGCGTTTCCCAGCCCCCACAGCCGGGACCGAACTGCCCCTGAATATCGTCATCGCGACTGAAGAACATGCTCGAGTCGAAGCACCAGTTTCCATTTCGTTGGCGACAGTCCCACCACTGCCCGTCATGCGTCGACTTTGGGAACTGTGCGATGGACGCCAGGTGCCCGTCGCGACTTAACAAGAGAGTGGGAAGCCCGCGCATCTGTGATGGATCATGACTGGAGAAACATGGGCCAACGCGCCACGAACCTACCTGCTCGAAGCAGGTACCCCACCCTCGCAAACCAAGCCCCAGTCCAGACATACCGATGCGGAGAAAACCGCGCCGCGACAGCGCATCGCAAAACACTCCCTGGTGGCGACCAGGAATGGTCAACACCGATGCGAAACTGCCCGCACGGCACCAAAGGCACAACTCGGCTGAGACCTATTCACCACGCCACAACCAGCGCAACGAATCAGGGAGAATGGCACCACCATGGATGCCGTTGTGGCCACCAACACCATAGACAAACTTGTAATCGTAATCTTTAAATGCCAGCGACTTGGCCATTTGCTGATTCGCCAATGGCCAATTTCCGTGCGAGTTATCCAAGTCCTCGCTGCCATCCTGAAGGAAGATACGAATCGGCTTACGATCGGTTTTGCGAATCATCGCCGCATAGTGATGCCCACCGCGAATATTCACAAAGCTGCCGACATGGCTCATTACCTTGCCAAACACATCGGGCCGCTCCCAGGCAACCGTCCAGGCGCAGATGCCACCGGAACTGATCCCGCAAATCGCACGTTGACTGGCATTTTTGGTTAGCCGATAACTTTTCCCGACTTCGGGCAGGATTTCTTCGATCAGGAATCTCGCATATTGATCCGACAGCGTATCGTATTCAAAACTGCGATTGGCCGGACGTGGACGCCACCCTCTCTTTTCAGGAAGTGTCTCGCTGGTATGCCCAGGATCGATGAAAATTCCGATCGTCACCGGCATTTCACCACGATGGATGAGATTGTCCATCACCACAGTCGCCCGAAACTGTCCCGCTGGATCAACATAGGCATGCCCGTCCTGAAAGACCATTACCGCCGCTGGCCTGGCGGCATCGTATTGGGCCGGTACATAAATCGAATAGCGGCGCAGGGTGCCGTCAAACACCTTGCTCTTCCAGACGTGTTCCGTGACTTTTCCCTGTGGGACATTCGGTTGGACAAGTGAATCACCACGCAACACATACTGGCTGTCGTCCGCCCGCAAAACCGCCGGCGCGATCGCCAGGCAGGCAATCAGGAAAAACCGCTTACACATGGGAAACCTCTTCGATAGCGTGATTCTCTTGGCAACAACGCGCATTCTAACGACTCTGAAGCCCACCAGCTATCTGTTCGTGTTGCGCCCGCGATCTCACCGCTGCCTGGATGCCATCCACTGGTGCGGATCAGCAATCTGCCCACACTCTGTGGAGTCATGCCACGAGAAACGTCAGGGTTTGCCCCAGCAGAAACAGCGACTACAACAACACTTCTACGGGGCATTGAACCGGGTCGCACTCACTTCACGAAACACGACGGTCACATCGGTTTCGGAAACCGCCAGCCACTTGCCGTCCTCAAGCGCGGTCGCGCGGATCTTGAGCTTCTGCTCCGGATAGAGCCGCGGGTCTGCCATCGTCTCAACTTGAATCGTGGCTTGCCGCTTCCCGCTGGGCACGACAACTGGAGCTGCCTTGAACAGCCCACCCACATCGTCAGCGGCAACGACTTCGAGCGTCACCGCTTCGGCAAATTTGGGTCTGCGCAAAATGTCGACAGTGACCTCGAAGTTACCGCCAGGCGAAGCCGTAATTTCAGCATCCCGGCCGTCGACTTTCATCAGCGCCCCTTCCACAATCCAACACAAACGCCCGGACTTCGCCTGTACATAGCGTACGTTTCCCTGGGCGTCAGCCATTTTTGCCATGGCCAGAACCACCATCCGGGAGGTGCGAAATGTCTCTAGCCACTCTGGAATGAACACTGGGTAGAGAATTCGATCAACACCACGGGGAACCTTCATGATCGGCCCAGTAATCCCCTGACGGTGGCGTGATTGCTTCGAATGGGGCATCAGCCAAATCTCACCGTCGTAACCCTCTTGCCGCTTGATTTCGAGCTCTGCTGGGAAAGTGCTACCCCGGGGACGCTCATGCTGTGTCTCTCTCAGGACCCAGGCGATCGTAATCGGAACCTTGCTGATAATTGGGGTCAACAGCACGGAGGTGAGGAGTCCTGTATCGGTCACGGCCACACGAGTCAAGGAAACATCACCACGCTTCCCAGTCCCCACGACACGGACGTACCCAGTGGTCGCACTGCAATCGGCGGCGGCAGTCAACTCGAACTTGAGTTCGGCCTTGCCAGCCGGAACCACAAGATCCGCAGGCACGCTCACGCCTTGGGGAAGTCCCTCGATCCCAATCGCGACGTCACCATCGTACCCATGGAGCCGGGCCAACTTGACTGTGACGCTGGTCTTGCCGCCAGGCTCAAAATTCAAGGTCTGCGGCACCGAGAGGGAAAAATCTGCGAGCGGTGGAACCGTGACAACCAGGCGGTAAACCGAAAGGGGAGTCCCCACTTGAGCGGAAATGTCACTGACGACAATCGTGTGCGGACCAGCGGCGGTCGACTTGAACGTCAGCGTACAATCTCCCGGCTTATCGTCCTTCACGATTTCGGTGCCATCCGGAGCAAGCACCCTTAAAGTTGGATCGAGCGGAGACCCCAGTGACGCTGCCTCGACGGCGATTTCCCAACTGTCTCCCGCCTGCATCTTCACCGTGTAACGATCCTCCGCACCGACTTCCCCGAGCGTTCCATTGATCACTACGGGACCAACGATCTCCGTACGTTCCTGCTCGACGACCTCGTCGGTATCGCGCAGGGGAAATCGAACCAGCGCGGTGCCTGCTGCTGTGTCCAAGCTATACGAAAACGTGGCCACCTCCTGGTTCGGAAAATCAACCTTCCTGGTGATCGTTTGGAGCGCGGGCGAATCGCCCTGAAGGCCGTAACCGATGAACTCGACGTCGCAGGAATGCCCTCGTCGGCCAGTGACTGGTCGGGTCATAATGACACGTGGACCGAGTGAAAGGCGCAGCGCATAGACGAAGGCCTGGTTACCACGAAATTGAACATCAAACACCTTCAGAGAATAGACTTTGCCGGCCTTCACTGCGAAAGTTAGCGCAATATCTTTTCCCTCCAAGTCCACCGCGTCACCAAGTCGCCGATCTCCGCCACTCTCATTGACTTCGATAGCACCTGTCATCAAAGATCCAATTTGATGGGTGATCAGTTCCGCAGTGACAAAACCTTCCTGCGCGGCAACAAACTGATATTCATCGATCTCGGCGATCTTCCCGAGTCGTGCCGCGACGGTAACAGGTAGCGTGTCCAGCGTCTGAGGGGAATCGCGCCGTCGTTTTTCGACCACGATGTTGCCCGCTTCGACCAGGAAAGGAACGCAACGGCTCGCGCCACCCGCATTGGCAACCTGCCAATAGGCACTGCCGGATAAGTTGCCAGGGGCGACATGGATCTGCGCTGGCACCTCCCGTGGAATCGGGAACGCGGCCCGCATCGACTTTTGTCCAAACCAATAGGGTGGCGGGGCTACCACAAATTTGCCCGGTGGGCCCATTTTCGTGATCGTCACCTGCGGATCGGGAGAAAAGAACTCCACATCGGGTGTGAACTCGTAACCACCGAGCTGCACTTCTGTCACAACACCCGCGGGCACCACCGGCGGATACATGTAACCGGCAGAGGGCGCCTCACCCAACAGCGCGCAGGCCAGCGTAATGACGGTCAAATTCATACCAGCAGCTCTTCAAACACCTGCCCACCGTTAACAATCGACACAGGTCGCCCAACGTCGGTGTAGACAAGTTTGTTGTAGTCGATTCCCATGAGATGAAAGATCGTTCCCAGAAAACTCTGGTTCGTCATCGGAGTTGTTGTCGGCGCCGCAGCCGTCGCGTCCGATCCACCAATCAAAGCACCTCGCTTGACGCCACCGCCGGCAAAGATCGCAGTCTGCAGGATGTGGTGGTCACGGCCAGCGTTCTTGTTGATTTTCGGAGTTCGTCCCATTTCGCCCACCATGACGACCAGCGTATCGTCAAGCATGCCGCGTTCATCAAGATCCGTCACGAGCGTAGCCAACGCGCTGTCTGCGCTCGGCGCCAATACCTCGTGGCCAGTGAAATTATCGAAATGGGTATCCCAACTGCCGTGCTCCACACTGATAAAACGACACCCGGCCTCCACAAGGCGACGGGCCAGCAAGGCGCATTGGCCAAGCTGGTGGTATCCGTAACGCTCTCGCAACGCTTCAGGCTCTTCGTGGATATTGAACGCCTTCTTGGCCTGCGGCGAGGTGACCATACTGAAGGCCTTCTCATAATACGTCGACATGATCGCCGAACGTCCCGACAACCCAGGAGCGTTTTTGCCACCGGCCAAGAGCCCCTTAGAGCCGAGCTGGTCGATCCGTTGAAGCATGCGACGCCGTCGATCAAACCGCTTCTCATCAATCGCCGTCTTGGCCAGATTCAGGTCGCGGACCTCAAAATCAGGCTCCACCGGATCGGTTTCAATCACAAAGGGTGCATACGACGGACCATAAAAACCTGGCCCTCCCGCAACCGACTGATTCGGCACACAGATGTAAGGAGGTACCGCGCCTCGCGGCCCAAGCTCGCGCGAAATCACTGAACCGAGAGAGGGATAGAGTTCATTGGCGGGGGTCTTCTTGGCTTGTCCATCTGCGAAGTTAGGCGGATAGCCAGTCAGTAGCCAATGGACACCGGTCTGGTGCGCGCCATCACCCAATGTGGCACTGCGAACCATCGTGAACTTGTCCGCCACTTTTGCACAGCGTGGCATCAGTTCGCCAATCAGCGTGCCAGGTACGTTAGTCGAAATGGGATTGAAAGGCCCACGAATTTCACTGGGCGCATTCGGTTTAAGATCCCACATATCGATGTGGCTCGGACCTCCTTCAAGCAGCAGAAAGATACAGGCCTTGGCCTTGCCCGGCAGCGCCGCCGGAGCCTGATCGGCCATCGCCAACAAGTGTGGCAGCGAGAGCCCTCCCAGCATACCGGTTCCACCGATCTTGATGGCCCGTCTACGTGAGATACCGTCGCAGTACCCAGATCCCGAGCTGGCTGTACTCATCGTTCCCAACTCCCTTTCTCAATTAATCGGCATCGCCCTTTAGTGGCATCGCCCTTTAGTGGCATCGCCCTTTAGTGGCATCGTCGTTTAGTG
>MDTE01173140.1_pt1 | contig 28078 bp, 12 predicted proteins | sample 811231 | NCBI WGS metagenome assembly MDTE01 (sample SAMN05326651, study PRJNA326480) | marine metagenome | isolation source: seawater | place: Indian Ocean: Red Sea | collected 2010 | reverse complement strand
CTGTTAAATCGTCAGTAATTATTTCTATTGGTTCTGGCTTAGTGCAACTACCTAGTAACAACAAAGCAATTAGTAATTTCTTCATACAACAGTTATCACACTATTGTCACTATGTTTCCTTAAGATAACATTAAGTAATTGTTAATAAAAAGGGGATCGCTATGGATCCCCTTGGGTTACAGGAACTTTGGGTATGGTGCCCAGTATTAATTGTTCCCTATGTTGTTATAAAATTCTTTATCTATACAATGTTTATTAAACCATTCAAAGCTACCTGTTTTCTTCATATGAGGATGTGGTTTATGTCCACCACCACCGTTTAAACCTATACCATGTTTAATACCTATAGCTAACACTTCATTTGGTGGAAAAAATAATCCACCTTTTTTCTGCTTACCTTTTATTTTAAATATATGTATATCAAACCATGGATCCTCGTCTTTTGGATAAGTGTTATTGTAAGGTAACTTTACTAAAGAACAAAAAGCCGAAGCTCTTCCTGGGTGTCTCATGTATAATTTACCTTTACTAAATATATTATAATAGTAAGTTTCAAACACTCCAAACACGTCTGGTTTTAACTGTGCTTCCCATGCGCTAGTTAACCACTGTATATACTTAGGATGATACCAATCATCGTCTTCCCACAATAAAGCATATTCATGTCCTTTTTTTGTAGCTTCTTGTATTCCATGTTTATACCTCTGAGTTAAATCTTTATTATTAGATTTAGGTTCATAGTCTACAACTATAACTTCATCAGGTTGTTTTGTTTGAGATTTAATTATATTCCAATATTGATCTTTGAAAACAGGTCTATCTCCTCTAGTTGGTGTTATTAAACAAAAACTCATTAATCAATTACTATTATAGGTTTACTAGTAGATGTCTTAGAAGATGTAGCACTCACACCTCCGTCATCTATTATTATAGATTTATTTTTCTTGTCTCTTTTTTTATCTTTAGGTTTTATCTGCCACTCAGGCCAACCAGCTAACATAGCTACAGTCTGCCACCAATCTGTGTCTTCAGCAAAGGCTGCTTCTATATTATTAAATTTTTGCAACGCTCTATCAAGTGGTATGTTTGCCGCCGCTGATACAACTTTAGCAAAAGCTTCATAAGCAGGATTGTCTAAACCAAAACCTCCTTCAAATATTTTTTCTCTACGTTTCTTAGAATCAAACTGCCAAGCAGCTTGACGTAGCTTAGATATTTTACTACTTACTGGTGGACTAAATTGTAGCAACTTCCACATTGAATCCACATATTCTGGTCTTGATCTTCCTGATCTTTCGTATATATCTAATAAAAAGTTTTTAACTACAGATACTGCTTGACCTCCAATACCTAAACCTCTTAATGTAGAATCAAGCATTCCATTTAGTGTATCGTAATACTTTTCATTTTTCTTTTCATCATCTTCTTCATCATCTCCAAAACCTAAAGCAAATACAGCTTGTTGCATTGCGTTAAATATCAGATTCTGTACAAAACCATAATATATAATTTTGCTTATATGTTCTCTAGCGTCACCCCTACCATTGACTAAATCTTGAAAAGCTCTTTTCTGTATACGAGCATACTGCATTGGTGTATTAGCAAATGCTAAAACAATACGACCTAAATCACTAGCTTGTTGTTGTGATATTTTATCTACTCTACTTGACTGTTGATTTTCCTCAGCAAGCTCTGCCCACTCTCTTAAAGCTATTTCTTCTGCTTGTTTTTTAGTATAAACTTTATTTCCTTCAGCGTCTGTTTCTTTTAATAAGTTGTTAATTCTATTTCTATAAAACGTAGCACCACCAGAAGCTATAGCAAAGCTATCCATAAACTGAGTAGGTAAATAACCTTTAGAAAGTATATAGTTTATAGCACTCTTAGCTTTATTTCTACTAGTTTTTGCAGCATCTAATATCTCTGACTCACTGATATTTATTCTTTGTCCATTACGTCTATCACGTAAGTAATCAGAGTTCATTAACATCATAAAGTCTTTCCAATACTGTGGTTGATTAGCAAATGCTTTACCCGCTTGTATAGGATTATTAAAACTCCAGTTAACATAGTTAATAGCAGATATAGTTTGTAACACAGCTGATCTAGTATTGAAGAACATTATAGTACCAATAGAGCCATTTATATAATCCAATACTCTATTGCTTAATCTATTACCACCAGTTACTCTATTCTTACCAGACTTCATTCTACCTAGCATATTCTCTAAAGCTTCTCTATATTTAGCTCCATATATAGCTTCTAATTTATTTAAGTTTTCTTCACTAAAAATAATGTCTGCATTTTCTTGCCATTCTTGCAAATACTTCTGGCGTTTAGTAGTATCAAGTAAATCTATAAGATCTGTAGTTATAGTACCAGCTAACCAGCTTTGACCAGGTTTAGGGTATCCATCTCCTTTTGTTATAAGTAAAACTTGTTCCGCAAACAACTTTAAATCAGGATCATTAGCTACAATATCGTTTAGTTCTTTTAAATCTGTTTTAGACAAACCTGGAATATCATGACCCATAGCTGTGTACATATATACTCTTACAGCTTGCTCATTACTAAATCCAGTAGAATTAGTTTGTCTTAACTTCTTAGGTACATTTAAAGATTTTTTAAGTGCTTTAAAATCTTGCATTAAGTTTAATCTATCTTGTTGTAAGTTAGCCATACCTTTAGCCCATGGATCTAATAAATTATCTTTAATCCATTTCATTTGCTGTTCACCTTTTTTACCTTTACCCAATATTGGATACATTAAACCTACAAAATCTTCAGCTGATGGTGGAATCCAGAACTTATATTTACCTTTCTTTTCACCTAGTATTTTAGCTTTAGCTTTTGAAAAAGTTTTTTCAGATCCAATTCCAGATTTATCTTCAAGTATATTATTAAAGTCTGTACTAAGTTTTTTAGACTTTAACACTTTAGCTTGTTGTACTTTTGATTTAACATCTACTACGTCTAATACATCTTTAACAGCTTTAACATTTTTCATTGCGTCATCAGCAAAATAAAAATCATTGTAACCTTCAGCTGCTTTATCTACTATCCAATTAGCTTTAGCTTCAGGTGTAGAATTACCAAGTCCAACTATATTATCTATTTTAAACTCTAATCCTTCTGATTTCAAAAACTCATATATAGCTTGTTGAGATTCTGGAGCACGAGCTGTTAATACGAATAAATCTTCATTACCTCTAGCTGCTTTAATTTTTTCAGCAACTTCAAATAAAGGTCCACGTTTACCATCTCTAACTATATTAAAGTCACTAAAATCCATTACTGCTCCTTCTTCTACTAGTCTTGCTCCATCTTTAGCAAACTCTTCAGCGGTAAGTTGAGCTCTTGTTCCGTCGGGCATTTCATAAAATACCAAACTATTTGTTTGAGCTAATGTATCATCAAAATCAAATACCCTAATTTTTTTAACAGGCGCGTTAGGATCTCTTGCTATACGTAGTGCTTCATCTAATGTAACAGCTTTACTTAATAAAGTTTCCATGTCCATTTTCTTGCTATGCAATACAACACCAGATTCACCTACTAAATTATCATTTAAGTTATTAGCTTGCTGTTGTTCGTTAGCTAAATCAGCAGCATACTTCTTAGCTATTTTAGTTGCTTCGGCTTTACTAATTTTATTAGAACCTATATCATATAAAAGCTTTTGTTGTAAAGATATTACATTAGGAAAAGTTAATTGTTTAGTATTAAATACATTAGAACCTATATTATTTAGATCTGATATAGTTTTTGTTTTACCATCTAAGTTTACAAATAACTCATTAGGGTTTATACCTACTTGTCCATCAGGTCCTACTTTATTATTTACATCAGGATGAAAATACCTAACTAAAAATGTTTGAGGTGGAGTATCTTTGTCTATAGCATCTAACCAACTTTCAAAAAATCCATCAGGCATTACACTTTGAAAACCAGCTGCTTTAATCTTGTCGTCAGTATCTTTATTTATAAGTATTTGAAAATAGTTATCATTAACTAACTCCATAGCTTTATCAAGTGGAACTCCTTTCATCATAGCTTTAAATAAGAATTCTCCTATTTGATTAGCAGGTATAACATGCTCTCTTTCTGGTTTTCTTTTGCCTTTCCATTTTGTTTCAAAGCCTACAGGATATCCTGCCATACGCATTATATGACCACTATTAGCTGACGATGTCTGTATTATTGCTGCAATGTATTTCGCGTTCTCAGGATCAGCCTTATACATTTTATTAAACTGTCTCCACAGTACTTCAAGACCTTCGTTCTTTAACTTCTTAGCTTCTTTCCATTTCTCGTTGTTAAATAATCTAGTGCCAATGTCCATGATTTTATTCCACCAGTTATTTACATTTTTACCTAACTCTTGTAAGGCTTGTAATTCTCTGTTAGTTAAACCTAGATTTTTTAAATCTTGCTTAGCATTTACTTCACTTTGTATTTCACCTCTTCTTTGTGAAGTTAAGAACTGGCTTTTACCTTTACGATTATTAGCAAAAGTACCAGAGTTAATTAAAAATCCAGGTAAATAATTTGGAAAAGTTTCAAGCATGAAGTTTTCAAACGCTGCTATATCTTCAGGCACGGTTACCACACCTTTAGAATTAATAGACTTTAGTGGTTGTATACCAACGTCTTTTAATAACTTATCAATACCTTTTTTAGCAAACAAAGTATTAGGATCTCTTTGTACTTTCTCACTTATCTTTCCAATTTTATCTTTTACTTTAGAAACTCTTTTAACTACTGATGGTGTTACGTCTTTACTTACTACATCTACAACACCTTCAGCTAATCCAGTTTTTCTTGTACCACGTAATCCACTACGCTTACCAGTTGTCGGACTAATAGGTGGAGCTAATAAATAGTCTATAAGTTCTTTAGTATCAAAATCTTTAAACGTATATAAGTTTACTCCTTGTGCAGTATTCTCTACATACACATCGTCTCTTCTCATGGCTGCGTCAATCTCTGCTTGAGTAGTTAATCTTCTAGGTGGATTAGTAAATATCCTGTTTTCAGGTTTTGTTTGACCTTCCATCCTAACAAACCATTGTATAGGAAAATACTCACGCATTTTTGGAGCTAACTTCTTAACAGCAAACTCATAGTTTTTACCTGTGCCTAATTTCTTTTTAGTAGCATCTGTCATCTTAGCCCTCTGTACATCAGTCATAAAGCCTTTATAATCTTTTTCGTTTACTTCAGGCATTTCACTTTCAAACATTTCAAATGCAGAAGTTTCAAACTCATCTTTTAATTGCTCATCAAATATTTCAGGAAAGTCTCTAGTTATTTTAGATCTAGGTGCAGGTTTAGCTTTTGTTTCAGGACCTGATACATCTTGAGGCTCAGCTGCTATCTCTCTAACTGCTTCATCATCTTGTCTTACCTCTTGCTTTTTCTTAGCCGCCTCTTGTGCTAGCTTTTTTCTAGCATCCATAGATGCAAATCTAGTATCAGCAAATATTCTTTCACCAAATCCTTGTGGACCTACTACAGTTCCATCAGCTCTAGTTTCTTCAGGATTAAAATTAAATAATCTAAACAAAGTGTTTTCAATCATCTGATTACCTTCTTCTTGACTCACTTGTTTAGATCTTATATAATTATTTATAGCACCACCTGGTTGATTTAAAGCATCTATAATAGGTTTAGCTTTTCTTTCATCTCTAATAAACGCATCATATTTTTCTTTAGTATCGATGTCGTCAGGTAATAAATTATTTATAGCTTCAAGAAGTGTAACGTCCTCAATACTCTTAGCTTTAAGTTGTGTTGCTGGTTCAACTGTTGTATCTACAGTCTCTTCTACTGCTACTTCTTCTGTTACTTGAGGTGCAACTGTTTGATCAGGCTTTGTTTGTGGTAACACAACTTCTCCTCTAGCAAATCTTTCCTGAGCCTTTGTTAAACCTTTACCTGATTCTAAAGCAAATATATAATCATCAATAAAAGTTTTTACATTTTTTCTATTTAGCTTAACATCTCTTAGCCCGACGTTTTGTAACATCCTTCTTATAGGCCTAACTAAATCTGATAATGAAGAACCTTTAAATCTATTGTTACCAGATTTTAATTGAACATAGTAAGCCATAATTTCCTCAGCTCTATCAGCATCAGTATAACTTTCATCAGTATCGTACTTCTCTTGGATTTGTTTGCTAATTACACCAGCTGCTTCAGGATCTAGTCTTGCTATCTTTTCTAATAAAGAATTTGCAACTTGCCTTGCTATACCTGCGTTTTCTGGCTTACGCAAACCGTGGTGAGTATATACGTGGAAACCCTCGTGTTGTTTAACTCCTTTTGCCGCTTCACTACTCATTAAAACTACACCTCTGCTAGGTATAAACTGACCTTCAGAAGCTTCGTTAAGATCTTCAGGAGTAGTATTATAATCTTTAGCTACTTCATCTATATTAGACTCATCGTATACTATAACTTTAAAGTTTTCTGAATTAACTTCACTTAGTTTATACTGGCTTGGATCAAGTGTAAAGTTTTCTTGACCAGGTATTTTACGCATTTCCTCTTCTATCTTAGCTGCTTCTGCGTCTAATGTTTTTTGATCTGCACCATCTAACATTAGATTACCTATTTGATCTAATGTAACATCTATGTTAGCGTTCTTTATAGCTTCATTATCTCTAGCTATTTTTTCATTTCTAGCTTTATTTATTTGCTCATTAACAAGCCAGGTTTTCATACCACCATTAGCTAAATCTTCTTCAATAACTCTTTCTATAGCTTGCTCTCTGTTCTGTATTTCAATTCTTTGCTGTTTAGAAGTAGATTGATCTTCAGACATATTCTTCTTTAAGTTGTTTATTTCTAATTGTAATAAAGCAACTTTTTGTTGGGCATCTGGAGATATAGTTATTTCACCATTAGCATCGGTAGGTAAATTATTTATTATGCCTTCTACTTCTTCTAAATTTTTTAAACTATTATTATATGCTTCTATAGTTATTTTATTATTAGCATATTCTGTTTTTAGTCTTTCCTTGTAAAGCTTATTTAAAGTTTTATTTTTTATTAAGTTAAAAGATGTTGCTAAATAATCTGAGTTTCTTTTATTATATCTAGTCTCACTAATACCATTAGCAGTAGCACCTATCAAAGTTAAAGGAAGTGTTGCTATTGAAGTTACTTTAGCTATTTGAGTAACTCTGTCTGTCATTTCCTTACTAAAGTAATCAGGTGTTTCAAAAAACTTCTTTTGTTTTATATCTCTTAATCCGTTAGTAGCGTCTTGACCTAGTACTTGCCAATACTCTTGAGCAACTTCAGTAGTAACCTCACCACCAACACCAACTGTTACTTTAAATATACCTTTAGAAATCATATCTTCTATTTCTCTATAAGCAAGATTTCTAAACTCTACACCACTTAATCTATTAGCGCCAGGTATTTTACTTAAAATTCTACCAGTTAAACTTTGCGAGACAAGTGACTTTTGAAAAGCTGATTTAAACTCGCCAAGACCTACCTTTTCTAATATAGCTGTACCTGCTCCTACAAAAGTTTTATAAAATAATTTTTCTTCATCAGATAATATAACATCGTCATAGTTAGGATTTAAAACTTTATTACCTTCCTCATCTTTAACTATACTTCCATCTGGATTACGTTTGTACATTAGTTGTTCTTTCATATGCTCAACTTCTGTATCAATACCAGTCATTACCTTACCAGACGCTGATAAACCAAAACCAATACCAGGTGCAAATGGTAATGCAGCTGTTCCTAATATGAAGTCACTAGCCATATCTATTATTACACCAGCTCCTTGTCCCCACTCGCTTTCTTCAAATCTAGCTGCATATGTAGGATCTATATTATGTTTTCTATACTTTTGATTAAAGTTTATATTAGCAGCGTTTCTGGTTCGTTCTATTATGTCATTCCACTCTTCTTCATTATCCATTTTAAGAACGTTCTTATCAAAAGCTTTCATTAATTCATTGCCATAAATTTTTAATCCAACCATTGAATCCTTAAACCCTTCAAAAAATCTATTATGAACCCAGTCAGTAAATGAACCTCTACCAGCGTTGTTAACTGCCCACTCTTCATATGTAATTATAGAAGCATCTATAGCAGCTTCTGCTTTATCAACTGATTGATTTAATCTAATATTGGTAGATACAAGATTATTATACTTATTAGTTATATCAGTATATTGGTCAGCATAAGAATTAAATTCTTCTAAAAATGTTTTACCACCTCTGTTCTCGTATTTTTTATAAGCTTTTTTATAATCCTTTTCTTTGTCTTTAAGATACTCTTCATTATCTTTTACAATTTGTTGATTTCTAATTATATCTTTTCTAAGTTGATTAGATAATCTAACTATAGGTTGTATCCTATTTAAAGTTTGTTGATCTTCAATAACACCATCTCCATCAGGATCAGCTTTTTCTATAGCTACTTGTAAGTCCTCATATTGAGTATATACTTTATTTATTTTATCTATAGCTTGGTCAGTTTCTTTTCTAACCTTTTGATAATCTTCATCACCTTGTAAAGTTTGAAAAGCTTCATTTAAATTTTTAATTATCGGAGAATTCTTTTTAAAGTAAGATTGTATCTCTTTTATCTCTCCTTCTAACTGACCTTGTATTTTTGTGTTTTGATTTATTTGTATAACACTTTCATCTGCTTCTTTTATTTGTGCTTCTACAAAAGCAGGTGTAGGTGATTTAACTACATTTAAAGCATCGGTATTAAAATAAGGTATACCTTGATTACCATCTGCATCTGCTTGTGCTTTGCCTTGCATCCAAGTAAAAGCTTCTTTTAAATTATCAGTATATTTATTTAATTGCCATCCATCAGTGTCTTGTGTCCAGTTATTCCACGTATTATCTATATAAGTTTTTTCGTCTCTAAATAAACCTATTGGCCCTCTTTTAATAAAACCTCTTAAACCTACATTTCTATCTTCTGTATAATCTATAGGATTTCTATTTGTAACTGGTAGCAATACAAAATCAGAACCTTCTTTTGGCTTAGCTTGTCCACTTATCTTATCTAAAACGTTTATATCTTTTATCTTACCATCTTTGTCTGTTAATTCTTCAAACTCTGGTCTATAATAAACTCTTATGTTGTTAGCAAAGGAAGTGGCATCACTTCCTCTCATAGCTTGATTTTCACTTTCTAAATCTTCATCATACATGAAGTAAAAACCAAACGGGCCGAATGTTTCGTTTAATAACTCAGCTGATTCATAAGGTCTTTCAGCTTCTGAAAATGTACCTTTAGCTCCTTCATATCTATATCCTGTAGGCATATTTACAAAGTCAAATAAAGCTTGAGCTGGAGCATTAGCAAAGTTACTAGTTATTTCTAAAGGAGCATTGTTAAAGTCATCTATCTTTAATAAATTATCATATTTATAACTACCATCATTAGTCTCTTGATCAAGTATGTTAAAGTTATAGTTAGCTAACTCTGCTGTGATCTTATCTTGATATAAATCTGTAGCTTTTCTTTTTTCATTTTCAACTTCTTCTGGATCAACTAAAGTTTGAAATGGTTGAACATAGTCAATACCAAATCCTGTTTCAGCTGATGCTAGTTTAGTTTGTTGATCAAACTCACTAAGTAAAACAGTAGGTCTATAGCCTTGTAGCTTACCTTTTTTATCATACACTTCTTTCGCTACTACTAGTTGTCTTTTAACAGTTAGTTCTGCTTCTGGATCTATATCTTCTTCTGTTAATAATATTTCTTTTTGCAGATCTTTGCAAGCTTCTAAAGATTGATCTTGCATTTTGTTAATATCATTAAGTAACTGTGTTTGATTTTCAGTAGTTAAATTTTGATCTGATAATTTATTAACGTTGTCAGCTATATTATTATCTATATCGCTAACTTGTTTTTCTAATTTTTTATAAGCATCTGATTGCTCTCGTCTCTGTTGAGATTCATTTAAATTTTTTCTTTGTTCTTGGTCTAAGCCAGCTATATAATCTGAATTTTTACCCGGTGTAGATCTAGGTGTGTATATATTTTTAGTAGCAGTACCTATAACTCTTACTCTTCCTGTTGCTGGAGAATTAAAAAACACTTCTCCGCTTTCATCAACTTCAATACCTTCTATATTATTTGATAATTCTTTTATACCAGCTTCATCATAATCACTTATACTTGTAGCTACATCAAACTCATTATAAGCCCTTAAGTTATTAAAGTTTTTACTTTTAGTTAACCAGTCTTCGGCTGTAGTTTCACTAATTTTTTTCTTTCTATTATTTCTAAATCTCCACTTCTTATCATCACTTTCTGTTACTTCAATAAGATCTTCCTCTTGCTCAGCCTTCGGTGACTCCAATGAAATATCTTCCAAATCTAAATCCCCATTCTCGTCTCCTGCCGCAGTTGGGGTAGTCTCGACAGGCGGATTCTTTTCCACGGTAACAATATCTTCTATCTTTTCTTCTTCAGGTCCACCGTCTTCTACAGTAGTTATATTGTTAACACTTAAGTAATTATCTAATGTAGTATTACTAGCTTTTACAGCTTCATCTATTTGATCTTGAGTATACTCGTTGTCGTTCCAGATATATTTCATATTTAATTAAGCTTGATTTATTATAGGTAATGCTGGAGCAGTGTTGTCCATTGATGTTTCGTTTTCTTCGTCTGCTTTTATAGAGTTTATTACTTTACGCATTGTAGATTTTGTAATTCCTTGATACAAACCTATCTGTTGTAAAAAATTGCTAGGTTGTTCTAAAGCATCACGCCTGGTATATACTTCACTTCCGTCCCTGTTTTTAACTCTAATATATATACCATCTTTAACAGCGTCAACTTTTTCACCTTGAGCATTAACAACTGTTTGACCACCACTAAGTTCTTTTCCTGTTTTAAATTTAACACTTGATTGGCCTACACTAGCCATGTAGTTTAACATGTCTACGGCGCCTTTGTAGCCATCCTTTTTTAGTTTATCAAAATCAGTATAAACATCTGTAGCTGTAATGGAATATTCTCCAAGTCCTTGATCTTTAGATCCACTAAAGTACGTAGACATACCTTTGTTTATACTAAAAGCATTTTCATTTTTATATTGACTAACTACAGCGTCTTCAGTTTCTTTTTTCTCTTTGTTACTAGAATATGTAATACCAGGATCTTCTGCTATAAACTGAGCTTCTAAATCTTTATATAATTCATCCGCTGCTTTATCATTTTGTTCTGGCGTTCCAGTATATTGCCAAGTAGTTCTATTTTTTGGATCAGGTCCACCTACCATTTGCCAATTGTTCTGTGCGTTTATTCTACTATTTTCATCATACAAACCATTAGTTGCTATTTGATCTTGAACAAATACTTCAAGTCTTGCTTTTCTGGCAGAATAATCTACAAATTTTTGTTTAACACTAGTCGTTCCACCATCACCTGTAGTTGTTGAAGTATTGTAAGATACAGCGCCTTTTACTTTAGCAGCGCCTGAAGCTTTGTATAAATCTGATTTATAAGTTTCATATTTCTTACCATCAGTTAATGCCAATAATTCTCCGTTTTCTAATAATAATCTTTCTAACTCTTTGTTATTTAAAGTATACGTTTGTTTACCATTTTTTGTAGGATAAGTATACTCAACACTAAAATGTCCTTCATCGTCATATTTAGATTTAAACCTACCTTTATTAATGCCTAAAGTATAATCTCTTACGAAACTAGAAAATGCTGGAAAATCAGGATCATTTACAAAATATAATGGAACTCCTTTTTGTCCTTTGTTAACAGCTTTATATTGACCGTCAACATTAAGACCACCAACGTTACCTTGACCAGGTTTTAAAATATTTGTAGCAGCATTAAGTCTACTCATCATTTCTATATATTCACGTTTTTCAGTAGCTATTTTTTTTAACATTACATTTCTTTCTTCGCCAGTTAAGTCGCTTAACGCAGTAAAGTCATTGGCTATTGCTTCTACACCTTGCTCTTCAAGAGGTTTACCAAATTCATCTTGAGCATGATAATAAATTTTAGGATCTAAGCCATCCTCCTCTAGTGCTTCATTTAATTCATCTTCTGATAAATTAAGACCAGAATATTTTTCTACAGCTATTTTATACTTAGCTAAATCTTCGTTAGGTATTTTTACACCTTCTCCAACTTCTGCATCTGCTTCAGCTATTCCTATTGTTATATTCTTTGGATCGTAATCTGTAATGCCAAACTTTTTAGGAACTTTTTCATCTATGGTTTCTTCAAATTCAATTTGAGCTTTAGTACTTTCTTCTTTTCTTTCAGCTTGCTCTTTCTTTTGTTTTTCTAATTCTGCTTGTTGTTTTTTAACTTTGTCAAGCTCTTCTTTAGCCTGTAATTTACGCTGTGCTTCAACACTTTTTATAGCGCTATTGACAGACTGCGTTAATGTAGCTGTTGACTTTGAAAGACTTTCGTCTAATATTCTACTTGGTTGACTGTATGTTCCCATATTCTATTATTAATAACTCATTCGACTGTTCGATCTTGCCGCGGCGTCACCGCTGTTTAGTTTCCCTCAAGCACGCCTCCTAATTGTGTTAAACTTCCAGCCATACCAGTTAAAGCTCCTATAGCAGCTTGTTGATATTCTGTTTGTTGTGCTAAAGCATTATCATACAAGGCTTGTGCTCTATCAAGTTCTTGCATTTCTCTAGTTTCTTGAGCTTGGAAAGCAAATTGATCTGCAGCCATTTCCCCTTGTTGTATTCTTATTTTCTCTTGCATTACTTGTTGTTGCAATTGCTGCTCGCCTTGTGCTCTTAGTTTTTGATTTTGAGCTTCTTGTTGTTCTATATTTGCAGCTACATTTTGCTTGCTTCTGGCTGCTTCTCTTGCTAAAGCTGTAGCACCACCTGCACTAGCGCCTGTAGCTCTTAATGTGTCTAATGTATTAGCTAAAGCTAAATCAGTTTGTTCCATTTGTATTTCAGCTGACTTCATTGCTACACCTAAATTAGCAAATGGATTACTTAAAGTACCTGATAAGTCAGTTAAGTTATCAGCAAGGTTAGGAATTTCTTGTCTATTATTGGCTAAATTAGTTATATTAGTTTCTAATGTTTCTAATTGACTGTTCATGGAGTTTGCTTTTCCATTTGCTAATAAAGCTGTTGCCGCATTAGCAGCTACTCCTACGGCTATTAAGGCTGGTACTGGCATAGTATTGTGTTAAGATGATTGTACAAATTTAGTTCCAACAGACCATATTTCTTTTAAACCTCCTACGTCTGTAGAATCATCTGTTGATATAGTTACTGTAGCAAAATAAGCTTTTATACCACTCATTTGTGCTCCAAATAATATACCATCTGGTCTTTGAACTGAGTTGTTTATTAAATTAGCTACGTATAAGTTTTCTTTTCTATCAAATCCTGCTCTTAATATATAACCTTGACTATCAGCGTATCTACCTTCATCATAGCTTTTTACTGATGTAGTTGTATCTCTATAAGAATTAGAACTATTATATGTAAGTGGATTTGATATAGGAATATCTGGATCTATTTGTTGAAAATCTGAAACAAATGAATTTATTTGATAACCATTGTCTCCTTCATAGCTTATAGTTTGAAAAACTTTTTTAGTTGATGGATTGTCATTAACAACAAATTCCACTGATGACCCAACATAATTGTTATAAAAATTACCTCTATTATTATTACTTATTTCATCATGATGTTTCCATAATTTACCATTAAAAGTAGTAAAATATGTATCTTTTAAACTAAATATATTTGTTGGATTATAAGTATATCTACTAGGCCAACCTCTAACTGATTCATCAAATGCTGTTGTTTCATATTCTTGTAATTGAGATGGAGTTAGTTTAGCTTGTTGTAAAGATATAACATATTGTTTATCAAATATATCCCAACCGCCTACTACTTTATCCATTACTGGTTTACTAAAAACTAATTCATCAGGAGAAGTTCCACATGTAAGAGTTATTGCTTGTGATAACGTAACTTCATTTATAGCGTAGTCAACATCTGTAACATAAGCGTTAGTTTGTAATCCGTTTATAGTAACAGACATTCCTATTTCAATATCGTCAGCAGAGTTATCAAGTATTATTACTGTACTAGGATTTGGCGTAGGACAATCAGATGTAGTAGCACTTACATTATACGTTTTAAAATTAGAAGATATTTTTTTAAGTTCATCTCTAAAATAATCAGACATTCCATATTCAGATATCTCAGTTAATCCATCACGTGATAATCTCATTATAGACCCTCTAAATGCATCAGCAAAGTATCTTCTATATCCATATCTAGCAAAACTTTCTGGATTATCTGATATTCCAAAATCACCTACGTAAGGTACAACTTGACCAATAACTAAATTAGTAGAAGTTACAGAACCTCCTCCTTCAGCCGTATACAATGCATCTTTATCAATTAAAGCTCTACTTACCTTATTTTGTTGTAATATAGTTAAGTCATTATCACTAGCGTAAGTTCTTTGTATCGGACCATATGATGGGTCTAATGATTTAGTAATGTCTTCACCTACAGAAAATACATTTGTTTGATTAAATCCTGTTCTACTGTTGTAAACACCTGAGTATATTATACTATTAAACCTATGTTGTTGATTAATGTTTTCTTCATTAGCATAAGCTTTAACGCCAAAATCAACACTGGTATTATTAAATCCACCTAATATCCTAGATTCTTCAATCATCCACTGTAAAACATCGTAAGCTGGGTCTATATTAACATTGTTAGGATAAGCAGGATAACCGGGTGGATCCCATACTAAACCAGGCCACGATGCAACATTAGTTACGGGTGGACCTAAATCAGTATCTACAATTCTTTTATTCCAAAACGCGTTAAAATATTTTATTTTTATTGTACTTGACATATTTAAAATGTTGGATCTACATAATATCTTAAAATTACATCTTCATCGACTACTTGTAATCTTATTCCACTGCCATTAGCATCTACTAAATCGTAAGATATATGCCAGTTTGTTTGAGCCATACCTCCTGATTGTCCTATACCAGGTACTAATCCGTCCCATCCAGGCGTTGCAGTTGCAGGATTACTAATGAATAGTCCTAATCCAGTTACACTATCGTCTGTTGTATCTAGTTGACCTTCTGTAGGATTGCTTGGATCATTTATTCTAGCTTGACCTAATTGTATAGTAACTCCTGAGCCATCATATCCTGTAGGTAAGTTTGTGCCTCCAGTATAACTTATTGTTAAGTTTTCAACTTTTAACTCTGCATATACATTATCATTTTGAGCATTTGTAGAACTACCATTTGTCGTTACAGCGCCTCCGCCTGTGTAATCATCCTCTTCATATAGTTGACTTCCAGTTGCAAAACTACCTAAATAAATAAGATTATTATATATTGGTCCACGATCTGGAACAGGTCCTATTTCTGGTGGTGGTCCCCAATTCCAGTAAACGCCCCCAGGACCAGGTGGTAGAGTTGTTGATGGAGATAAATTAGACATAGCTCCAGTAAAACTTAAGTCAACAGTTTGAAAAAGTACTACACATCTAACTGTAAATGTATAGTTTCTTATTTGACTATTTTGACCAAAATAATTATCATAGTTTGAAACATCGTAAGTTAATCTTATATAAAACGTACCATTATTATTATCTACTAATTCAAATATATCTACTGGATCACCTAAGGCATCTTCTACACTAATTAAATTAAAACTAGCATTTGGATCATTTATTTCAACACCATCATTATTTACCGTTTGCATGTCAATTGTAACTCCATTACCAGGTGGTTCATTTTCAAAAAACGCAAATTGAGGATTTGTAAAAGCTACAGGAGTTGTAGTATCTCCATCTATAACATCTGCATTTAATACTGATATCAAACCAGAAGAAGTAGTTTCATAAAATATATCTAAGTTAGATTCAAAAGGTTGTGTTTCTCCTATTGCTAAATATGGAAGAAATCCAGTTTCTTCTGCTACACCTACAGCTTCTGTTGTAGATAATATACCTATTAGTGGATTGTTATTAGAATTAAACACTACACCTGGAGGACCAAAGGTCCACGTTGAAGCGTCAGCTATAGCAACGGTGGAATCTTGATTTAAAACTACAGTTGATCCTGAAGCAGTAGCATAGTAAGCTTTTACATAATAATTTTCTGAAGCATTAATTTTTTCTGTACCACCCTCAAACACACTTATAACAGAAGAACCAGGTTGTATATCTTCGTCAAAAGAAGAAAAATCAAAAGTATCTTGATTAGCAAGTTCACTTCCACTTTGCTCTAGAGATTTTTTACCTATAGAAATACCAAGATTACTTAACTCTGATATCTGCGTCACTCTTTGGTCTATAGGACCACCATAAAACTGAACGCTGTTATGATATGATGGAACTTTCTCATTTACAACTCTTAAATTTAAACTTTCTGTAGATCTATATATAGTTTGACTAGGTCCTACTTGAGATATATCTTTAGGAACTTTATTTATATTATCAGAATACAAACTTATAGTTGCTTCTGTGTTACTAGAACTGCCATCTTTATTAATAGCTCCGTTAACTATACCTGGTAGATAAGCGTTATAATATTCTTGTTGTTGTTGTTTTACGACAATTTTATAACTATACCAACCTAAGGGATTTGTTGTGCTATATAAACCTGGGTAACCAGGTGCATTAATACTTGATGGTATTTGTGACTTAAAAATAACTTCGGCTAAATCACCTGGCCAACTTGCGTTTGAAGGCGTAGTAGTATCTAATACTATGCTGCTTGCGTTTCTATAAGCTTTATACAATGTAGAACCTTTAAAAGCATCTGCTAAACCAGCAATGACACCATCATCTACTTCAGAAAGTATAACATCTGAAGATCTTCCATATCTATCACTTAATACTATACCTATTTGATATGTTCTATTGTCTTTTAAAGTGTGGTTTTGATACTCTATAGCTACTGTATTATCGCTTTGACTATCTTTTTCATTTATGTTGGTATTGTAGTTTAACGTTGTAGGGCTAGTGTGCTTATCGTAAAAATTAGAATACAATATTCTATTACCTACAGCTGTTAATGTTTTAGCTCTTATTGGTGATTTATCATAAACCCTAACAGTTTCTGAATCAGGTAAAGTTCTTATTGGTTTTCTTGATTGATACACATATTGCAACTTGTCTATAGTTGTACTAACTAAAGTACTATTATCTATAGTATCTAAAACTTTTATTGATGTTTCGCTAGCGTCTTTACTTATTATGTCTAATTGTTTTATTTTTAATTCACTAACAGCATCTGCCCAGCTAGAAAAACCAAGTGGAGCAGGCAATATTAAACCTACTTCATCAATTTTATTTCTCATCAATCTATTTTCTGTACTAGACAAAGCCCAATACTCATCATTATCATCTGCAATAAAATCACCTGTTGATGGATTATATGTTTCATTTAAAAAATAACCATCATTTCTTGGAACAAAAGCTATTTGAGTAAATGGTGCTATTAGAGAATATTCATCATCATCAAATTTAAACCTATAGCTAAATCTTATAAATCGTTCTTTTAAATACTCAGGATCTCCTGGCCAAAGAGAATTGTAGTCAGGATTTAGATTAGTAGTTCCGTCTGGTTGAGGTGGTAGATATTCATCAGATCTATTTCTCATTGTAGATATACCTGTGACAGAAAGTTGAAATTCACCTCCGGAACCAGGAACAGCAAGTCTTACTAAAAGATCTACGACGTCACCATTAGTATAACCAGTACCAGGTTCTGTTATTTCTATTCCAGTTATTTCACCAGTGACTGGGGATACACTTGTTATAGTTAGTATCAAACCTTCTCCTGTTCCACCAACTAAACCGTTTGCTGGTATCTGATATGGTAAAGTTAAAGCTTGATAATTTTGCCCACCGTCTATAATAGAAACACTCTGAACTTCTTCTTTATATAAATCTATTGGTTGAAAAGGATAATACTTTGTAACAGATATATGATCTTCATTAGTGTAATAACTTGAGTTAGCCAGAGCTGTAGTTATATTTATTTTACGAGGTTGATTTCTATTGTCAGTAAAAAATAAAAGATCTTCAATAACATCTACACCACCTATTGGATGTGTTTTTGAAAAGTTTAAAAAATTACCAGATACTAATTGATTAACTGTATTAGTATCAGCATTATAAGCATATATATAATGAGCTGAATTAGATGGAGCAAAGTTAGATAAATAATCTACAGATGTATCAGTATAGTTAGTTATAAAAAAATATATTAAATCTTTTTGTTCATCTACATAATAACCTATAATTTCTAAATGTTTATCAGTTAGTCCAAAATCAGATACTTGTATATTACCTTTTATATTTTGAACAGTACCTACATCTTCTCCTTCAGATCTACTTACAGTTATATTTATAGCATCTCTATACTCTCCTTTAGCAATTAACCTAGCGTCTATGTCTTTATTCATTTTAGACGCTGTAAAAGTATTTTTACTTTCAGCCATACTTAATGTTTAATCCATTTAGATTTACCTCTGAATACTTGTGTAAATTCTCCAGACTTAATATTTTGTAATCTTATTTTAGCATTTCTTAAAGCAGCTCTTCTATCTTTTTTATATCTTTGAACTATGTACTCTGGGATGTTTCTACGTCCAGCCAATATAGAGTACATGATGTGAAGATACATTGCTTCCTCGGCCATCTTAGGTACCTTAGTGTCAGCACTAGAGGCTAATCCATCTGAGACATATTCTAATACTATAAGTTTGCTAGCTAAGCTACTTGAAAAACTAAACTTACCTTCTCTTTCGTTTATAGTAAACCAACCGTTTACCTGTGCAGTTTCTTGATTTTGACCATATAATCTACCATACCAATTCATAGTTGGATAGTACTGATACCAATCTTCCCATGGAAAGTTTTGCCAGTTTTCATTAAACTTCCACTTAATATCTTTCCATCTTTCTTCAGTAAGTGACTGAGCAGCTTCTAAATTAGTTTCATACCAGTTTTGAGTAGGTATACCTTCATCATCTTGTATAGGTAATTCAGTAGGATTAGAAGTTAAAGTTGTAGGATATATGATGCGTCTAACACCTGAGTCATCAATCCATGATACTCTTACGTAGTTTACGTAATCTTGTGGTATAGGTACAGATAAGCTTGGCGGTATTGTAAGTTCTTGAGATTTAATACTTTTTAACGTATCATAACTAAATTCTTGTAAACCTCTTTTAGCATGAAATACTACATCTGTTCTTTTAACTTTAGGTATAAGTTTGTCTTCACCTACGTATGTTATTAAGAAGTTATTTATAATATCGTTTAATGAAACATATTCATAACTACCGTAATTAGACTGTATAGCTGAATTTTTTAATTGACATAATATCCAACCATCTGTATACGCACTTGTAGTTTTAACTTTAGTACCTTCAGGATTTATAACAGTAACCTCATCTTCTGATATTAAAGTTGGAGCAGAGCCAGGTATTGGCTTAATTCTGTATAATTCAAAATTAGAAGCTGTCGCAACTTGAACACCTGCAGCATTAAAAGCACTGACAAGTTTAGTATTAAAGTTAAGAAAAGTAAACTCATCTGTTGCAACTGCTGGAACAGTTACTAAATGTTGACCTGAATAATATTGAGCGTTAGATTCTGCCATTGGTTATGATTTTTCGTTTACTTCTTCTTGTTGTATTTTCTGCGATGCAACCTGTACGATTTGTGGATCTCTTATAACTACACCAGCATAAAACAATATGTTAACTATAACTTCAGTTCTTTCTGAAAATTCTAATTCAAAATCTACACTACCACTAGTAGGAACTACTGGACCAGTAGTACCAGGTGGAGCATAGTTGTATTGGCCTAGTGTACCTACTTCATAAGCCCATACAGGGTCTTCAGGTTTTTTTATGTAGTCTATTATTATGGAATTGTTTTTTGTTATAGATGAAGGTAATATTTTTAATGAATCACCTTCGTATAAATATTGAGGATAAGTTAGATCGGCAGATATCATATTAGAATTTCTAAGTAAATTAAACTCGTGTCTGTTTACTTTTTCTACTTCAACATAACCATCGCCAAAATCATCTATGCTTGGACTTATAGAATTGTCTATATAATAATCTCTAAATGTAACATTGCCTAACTTATACAAATTGCTAGGCAAATCAAAACCGCTACCATTATAAGACAATGACGCGGTTGTTCTAAAATACTCTAGTTTTTCTTCAGTTGCAAATACACGATCAGCATAATCAACGTCGCTTTGAGCTATTCTTACTTGCTGGTTAAGATCTTCAAAATATTTTTCAAATATTTCTAGTTGAACTTGAGCAGATATTTTATTAAACTCAAAAGGCGTCATATACCCTCTTTGTTCTTTGTTCAGTATAGTTAATACCGTTTGATATACATCGTTTACGCTTATCGCCATTATAAATATTTTAAAAAAGAGGCCGCCAATCGCGACCTCTAATGATTATAATCACTTGTTATTTCATTTTTTTCTCTAAAGATCTATAAACTTCTAGACCCTCATCAGTTTGAAACCAAGATGCTAAAGCCGAGTATGGGTTTTCTTCAAAAGGAATTGTCATTATTTTTCTTCCTGTATTACCCCAAGTAAAAGATCTATTATCTTTAGATAATTTTATAAATCTTTGCTCAACAGCTTTTATTCCAAAGTTTCTAAGTTGTACATTATCATCTCTAACTAATTCTAAGAACAGTTTAGGATTTTTCTTAGATAACAATAGTATATCTCTTTTAATCTCCTTAGAACTCATGTCAGATACCTTAGAACCTATTTCTACTCTTAATATACCTTCTGCATGTTCTACGTCTAAATCTCTAGCCATCATCATTGCATCAACTTGAGCTTCTAAAAAGTCAACTTCATTTGAAGCTTGTACCTGTGGCTTTAATTCACTATAAGTAGTATCTCTTTTTGGATGATATAATGATAAAAGTTTTTGTAAGTTTTGTTGCTCTTTAGGTACAATTAATACTCCACTTTTAAAAACTATATGGCCTAATGTTGCTTCACCTTTTTGTTCATCTTTAAATGGTGAAGGCATGTTAGTAGCATATCTTAATTCTCTTTGCATACCTTTTTCTTCATCAAAATAAAGTAAAGGGTTTCTTGCAGAATGCTTTGATTGTAACCTTAATGTTAAAGGTTTTTTATTTAAAAGTCTATAAACTCTATCTTTTATTTCCCACTTTGTTTCAGTAGGAAGTTCTGTTGTTTCCATAATATAATATAATAATAATAAATAAAAAGCTAGAGCACCGAAGTGCCCTAGCAATTATAATGTTTAGCTGTTTGTAAACAACATGAAGTTGTTAGCAGCTTGAGTTACTAAACATCTTTCAGATAAGAAGTGAACTCTCATTGCGTCAACGCCACTAGTATAAGCACCGCCAACAGAACCAGTTACCCAGTTTTTGTATCGTCTGTCATCTGCTTCAGAAGCTCTATATCTTACGTGTAAGAAAGGACGTCTGATGTTAGATCCTAACATTTGATCATAAACTGTAGATGTACCAGCTGGTATTAAAACACCTTCGATATCTGTAGCTAAACCTCTAGTAGAAGCATCGTTAAGATATTTCCAATCAGTTTTGTAGAAGTCATAAGAACCTCTTCTAAAACCGTTGAACCCGAAGTTTAATGCCATGCTTGAATCATTATCAAATAATCCATAAGAAGCACCATCATTACTGTTCTGAGCTGAACCGTTAACGTTTGCCATCATATTATCAATAGCTAAAGCTAAAGATCTATTACAGAAAATCATGTTTTCTTCAATAGCACCTTCAAAATCTAGCTGAGCTAATATTTCGTCAAACTCTGTTAAAGCAGCATTACCACCACCAGTTCCAGCAAAGTCTTGATACTCATGACCTCTTTCTTTGATAGCAGCAAATAAACCTTGCGTACCTTTTCTACCACCATAAGATGATACAGTAGCTGGATCTGACCAAAGTGATCTTCCTTCTACAGCAGAACCTGAAGTAGCAAGCTCACCTTCAACCATTGACATTTCTAAGTAATCATCAAATCTTAATCTTGTTTCAGACTCAGACTTTAAATACCATAAGTATCCTGATGTTCCATCTTCAGTAATAACTTCAACCCAACCAATTTGAGCAGTGTCAGAACCGTTGATTTCAAATACATCTCTAATGATAATTGGAGAGTTAGCATACTGAGTAAACTCTGGCTCAATAGAAGAAAGACCTGAATCATCAGAACCTTTTTGCCATTCAGCACCATATACGAATATAGAAACACCAGAGTTAGCAGCTGCAGTAGAACCAGTACCTGTGAAAATACCACCACTAGCAGTTGTTAAACCAGCAGCTGTATAAGGAGCTACAGTAATTTCAGCAAATCGACCAGCACCAGCTGAACCACCACCATAAGCAGCACCAACAGCAGTTACTAATACTTTCATAGTCTGACCAGCACCAGCAGCAGATGTTCCAAAAACTACTAATGTTTGGTTTACTTTAATAGCACACTCTTTAGTAGCAGGTACAACACCACCATTAGTTGATGTGTCAGGATCGATTTGAACAATAATAGTATCGTCATCTAATACCTCACAAATTTCATAAGAAACATGTAATCTGTTTTGCTCAGACCAAATAACTTGGTCAGAAGTCATAGGCATTTCAGCTCCAACCATTCTCAAGAAACCAGATAAAGTTCTGTTTCCGTATCTTTCTACCTCTTGCTCATAAAGCTCAGGTAGATATTGTTGAGCAAAATCATTTTCACCTTGATTAAATGATAAATAATTTTGCGCCAACGCCATTTTGTTTTGTGCGGGTTCCAAATTTGGACCCAGCGCAGGACTTAAAGCCATAATTTCTAAATTTTAATTTATGTTCGTTTTTTAAATTTTAATTTTGAACCATCAGCTCCAGATATAGCCTTTACTTTTAACCCGTTAATAAACACATCGCCGTTAGACGTAGCTCTCGGCTTGTTGTCTAAATTATTCGACTTAGCAATTATATCTTTAGTCGCGTCTGCTTTACCTTGCTCATAGAAATGATTAGCAATCTTATCCATGTTATTAGCAGAGTAAATAGCTTTGTGATAACCTTCCACATCTTTTACAGAACCATCTTTGTTTAGAAACTTTCCTACAAAATTATTCATGTTTGATTGTGAACTAGCTAAGTTTTCTGGGTTAGAAACGTTATACCTAAATCTTTTTTCTCCTAAATTAAATTCAAAACCTTTGAACTTTTCACCGAAAAAGTCTTTAGTCTTAGCTTTAAAAAAGCTATGTTGCTCTTCTGCTTTTTGCTGGTTCTCCTTGTATGTATTGAAAAAGTTCATTGCTTCTTTCTGTTCTTGAGTAACGCCCGGTCTCAACTTGATCTCGTCGTAATATTTACTCTTTAAACCTTCTAAGAAGTTACGAGCTTTAGCAATTTCTTCTTTAGCTGCAAGTTTCTTTTTCTTAATGTCTCTTTCTTCATCGACTTCTTCGTCAAAAGAAAATTGATCTTGCATCAAAAATATTATTTCCTCATCGTTTAAATGAGGTTTAGTTTGTTTATAATATGTTTTAAGTAATGTGTCATGATCGACATTACTATAATCAGCATTGATTCTTACGTAATCCTCCACTGTTCCACCAGTTTCTTCCATGAAGCTAACTAGCTTCTCTATGTTTTCTGGTAGTGGCTTTTGTTTTACTACTGGTTCTGGTGTTTTTACTTCTTCTTTAATTTCTTCTTTTACTTCTTCAGTAATCTCTGAAATTACTTCTTCAACTTTTTCTTCGTGTGTTTCTCCCACTTCTTGCAATTCCACTTTGGTTTCTGTCCCTTCTTCCTTGCTTCCTTCTCCATCTTGTAACACAACCTTCGTTGTCTCTGATTCTTGAACGGCATCTTCTTTAGGTTTACTTAAATCAACTTTTGTGTTTTCTGTTTTTTCAGACGTTAGTTTTTTAGGCCGTTTAATTTTAAACTCACCTTCCGTCTTTACTTCTTCTGACATAATATAATAATATATAATTAATAAAAATTACTATAGGCTTTGTTGTTCTAGACCATTAAATGGATTCATAAAATCAATAGCCCCACCATTTGTTTGTCTCTGACTAATCATTTGGCTTTGTTGTGAACCTTCTAATTTGGTTCTTTGATCTTTTCTATCTTCGATCATATTTTCTTTTTGCTGCTTAGCTTGTACTTCCATTTGCTTTAACTGCATGTCATATTGATATCTCATTTGTAATAATTGCTTATCAATTTCACCTTGTTGTTGTATTCTGCTAAGTTCTAATTGGGATTTAGCTTGTTCAACTTGTACAGTAGTTTCTGCTAACGCTTGTTGTTTTTGCATTTCAGCTTGTATAGCTTCTTGAGCTTGCTTGCTGTTGGCTTGAGCTTGAGCTTGTATCATTTGCTGTTGTTGCTCTTGCTTTTGCTTTTCTCTTTTAGCTTGCCTTTGTTTTAGCATTTGATTAGCAAGCTTTAAATTGTTTATATTTCTTAAATCAATAGCATCGGATAAAGTTATACTTTGAGTTTTTAAAGCTATTTGAATATTTTGTTCAAGCATCTGCTTTTCTTCCTCATCAGGTTCTAGTTCTAAAAATATTCCAAACTCATGTATGCTAAAGTCAACTAATTCTTCTAATGTACCAACATTAAATCTTGATATACTATTTTCTAATGTTTGACGTGTTAAAGGAAACATTAGTGAATCATTAACTCTTAGACTTATGTTCTCACAAGCTCTAATTGTTAAGTACATCATTGCTTGTAATAAGTGTCTAGTTGCTACATTTGAATTAGCTGCAGCTAATTTTTGTAAGCCTACAAGAGCATGCCTGTCAGGATTACTTCCATCTCTAGCTTCATTTAATCCGGTTACATCTCTTATCATTTGTAAGTAATACTGATAAGTTTGTATTAGTGAAGCTATCTTAGCTTGACTTGCCGAAGTTTGTAATTCTTGTATAGGTATTTTACCTCTATTAGGATCACCATCTTGTGTTAAAGATCTACCTACAATACTACCAGTTTGGAAGTACATATTTAAAGCTTCAGCTGGATTATAGTTTGTACCGTTTCCAAGATCAACCTCTGCCAAACCGTCCATATCTAAAAATACACCATCAGGTACCATACGTGACATAACTTGTTGTAACTTCAAGTGTGTTAATTGTATCATATCTGCAAATCCAGTTATTCTACTAACTAAACTTTCTATTCTACCTTTATAAATGCTTGGCGCGCATATCGTGTAATTAAGATTTACTTTATTAGTATTAGCATATGGTCTAGTTATATTCTCTGCCATTTCCCACTTAAGCATCATAGGATGTCCTAATATTTTAGCACCGCTATATAAAGTTTCTATTGATCTAGATACTCTTTCAAAATTATCATTTGGATCTGGGTTAAAAGTATCAGGCTTTTCTAATGCTTTTTCTAAACCTGTAAATGTTTGTTTTATTTTCCAAACTTGATCACTATAAGTTTTGTATTCAAAATACAACACTTGTATAGTGTTTTCATCTTTTCTACCATTCCAGTTTCTAGTATAATCTTGATTTCCAGGATATTTTTGTATCTCTTCTAATTGAGAGTCTGTTAAATCAGGAAATTGTTTTTTAAGATCTGCTAAGTTAATACCTTTAACTTCACCAACATACCATATGTCTTCAAAGTTTGGATCCTCAGTGTATGAATATACTAAGTTAGCAGGGTCTACATATTCAACTCTTATTCCTTCAGCTTTGTTCCAATTAGTTTTTACTGCACCAATACCTAATACCATTAAATCTTCAGCAACTCTTTTTCTAGTCTGCTCGTACTTATTTCTTTCTAATACATCTTTAATTAACTCCTCTTCAGCTATTTCTATAGATTGTTTATAATCTAATTGCAAATGCAATTTAGCTTCTTCTTCTGTTTCTAATCCATATTCTTTAACAGGATCTGATATTATACTAACACCTAGCTCTGCTTCTAGCTCTTTTGCTAATTCTAGATCTCTCACGTCTCTTAATAAATCAGCAGCGTATTTAGTTCTTTGTTTTATAGAAAAAGGATCTGTAGCAAAAGCTTTTATTTGAAAATTTCTTTGAGACATACCATTTACTACAATATCTACAAACTTAGGTATAACAGGAACTGGTTTCCAGTCTAAGTTAAGATAAGATAAATCACCGTTAATAGCTAATTCATCTTTGTATTTTTGTACTGATTGTTCACCTCTAGCATATAATCTTAATCTATGGTAATCCCAATAATTTTGATTAAATCTATCTCTATTTCTACCTGCCCAAAACCATTCTCCTTCAATTGCTCTACCAACTTTTAAACCATATTCTTCACTAGCTTTTACTACGTCTGGTACTACCTGATCTGGAAATGAACTATTTGTATTAGTGTAAACTTGCATTTATTTTATTATTTTTGAAATTACTCCAGTATTGTCATATCTTTTAAAACCTAAATCTATAGAGATCTTTTGTCTATCAGGTATGGGTTTATACTTATTTTTGTTACAAGCCATTATGGCTAAACCAGAACTAATGGTAGCATCATGCTTTGTTCTGTTATTTATATTGAATCTGCCCCAGTCTTCTAATGTACTTTGTAAATACATATCGCCATAACTTCCTCCTAAATCTCCTACATATTCTTCTATGTAAGCCTCAATTGCAGCCGCATGAGCTTGTTTAATGTCTTCACTTGTGTTTGGTATACCACCTATTTCTTTTTCTGTTGTAGAAAGTTTGTTCCATATTTTATCTGGACGATTCATAGAATAACCTCTATATCCTCTACGTTTTAAATAGTATAATAACCTTGGTTTATTATTTTCAGCTAGTATTGGCATACCATAAAATACTAAAGCTTTTAAAACATCTTCAAAGAATATCTCAGCTGTCTGAGGTCTAGCTATGTATTCTAAAAAGAAATGATTAGGAGGCGCATCTTCCATGCTAAACTTAGTTAATCCGTGTAGCGATCCTTTAGAACCTTTACCATCCACAGTACCACTAATGTCGTAGCTATCACATCCAAATGCTCCAATATGTTCGTTTGCTGGATACTTAACTCCATTTTTTACTATTACTCGATTTTGTATATTTTTAGGTGGAACCCAAGTAATTAAAAATCTGCCATCTTTATTAGGCATAAATATTACTTCTGTATCTTGTACTCCATTAACCCACATAAAAGAACCTCGTGTTACATTAAAACTATTTGCTAGTTCTTCGTTGTAATCTATTTGTTGATATATTTTAGTTAAATTAAATAAACTATTTTTAGCTTCATCTCTAAATGCATGAGCTTCAGTTCTTGGAAACTGACGATAGTATTCATTTAAACTGTCAGTATCGTTTCTTAATCCTTCAACTTCGTTTTCCCAGTGTTCAATGACTCCTGAGTCAATTGGGATATTGTCGATAGAGAGGACTGGATTTTCTGGTGTTGTAAATACAGGAAGTCCAAAAGAATCCATGAATCCTTCGTAGTTCCACTCCATAGGTATGAATAAGCTATAGAGTCCAGAAGCTGTTTGTCCGTTTCTATTTCGTTTCGTAACGTCTGAATTGTAGTAGAGTTTTTTGAAGTTGTCGCCACCTTTATCTAAAGCATTTGATGTTGAGCCCATCATACATTTACCTACGATCCTACGTCCTAGTCTTAATGTAGTTTTTGTAACTCTCCAGTTATTTAATATATTATCAGGTCGTTCCCATTTACCACTTTCATCATGCGCTAGTAGTTTTAGCTTTTCACCATCATAAGAGTTATCACCTGTGTTTTTCCAGTCTATCGTGGTATCCAACCCTTGTAACTCACGTACTTGTTCATTTGTTTCAAGTTTCCTTCTTGTAAGCTTAGACGCTGGTACTCTATAGGCGAGTTCGGTTTTAGGACGATCCATTCCGTCTTGTATTGGTTTGAAGAAGAACGGATAATTAACACTAATGGGTACGACTTTGTCTGTGAACATTTTCTTAGCGTCTGCACCAGTTTTAGATAAGAT
>MDTE01087338.1_pt1 | contig 28089 bp, 19 predicted proteins | sample 811231 | NCBI WGS metagenome assembly MDTE01 (sample SAMN05326651, study PRJNA326480) | marine metagenome | isolation source: seawater | place: Indian Ocean: Red Sea | collected 2010 | reverse complement strand
GTCGCATCAATTGATCCATTGTCGCCGTATCCGTCCCCATCTGAATCAGCCCACTGAGTAGGATCGTTTGGCCACTTGTCTGCACCTCGTAGAACACCCCAATTGCTACCACCAACGTTCGAAGGGTCGCTTGCACCGTCTCCATCAGAGTCAAGACAACCGTTTCGATCTCGATAGGAGGTCCCATAATTCCATGGACAGAAATCTCCAGTCAACTTATCTGAATCGTTGTCACCGTATCCATCGTTGTCACTGTCTTTGTATTGACGAGGATTGTAAGGGAACTTGTCACCTAAACCGGGTTCAAATACCCCACCTGAGCCAAAAGTTGCATTGCAACAATCGACACCGTAGTTGTCGCCAACTCCATCACCGTCACTATCTTTTGCTTGCTTCCAATTTAGTTTAAATCGATCTCCAAATGGCCAAGCCCCTTCTGTATCGGACCAACCATCCTCATCGGTATCGACGCAACCGTATCGATCAAAAATCGATCGACCTCGTGTTGTATCGCATGAATCTATATCATCTCCAAATCCGTCATGATCATAATCATCACAGCCTTGAATGTAGTAGAATGATATTCCTGAATCCGAAGGGCAATCGTCTGAGAGTGGTCCCGTTGGATTGTCTCCAAACCCATCTGAATCTTGATCATTCCATTGTTCTCCAACATCAGGCATAACATCGATTCGATCGAACACAAGATCCCTGTCGGAATCGGAATACAATCGTACCATTTCGACATCCAAATCTTGAGAATCGAGGTATCCGAACACAACCGTCCCATTGGAATCAACATTCGCTGAAAAGTTCGCGTTCGTGTAGACATTCTTCATTTCATGTGAGGACCAGCTTGTTCTATCCTCTATGCGTCCATCAAGATGCATCGTATTGATTCGTAATGTGTCCGAACCAGGTGTTGTTGTCATCAACAGAACGCCTGGACCATTGGAAACGACATTCCAAGCACCACCCTCTGACAAAATTGGATGCTCGCCAAACGATGACCAAATTCCAGTACTGTTTCGTTCATGCAAGGCGTTTCCAGATGCTTGGACAGCAAAAATCAGAGAGGAACCATGCTGAGTGCATGCTAAATCTGATAGCCCGTTGAGGTTACCAAGTTGTTGCATTGAAACATTGGCCCACATCTCAGTCGAAGCATTCCTTTCATGTGTCACAAGGTTACCATTTGAATCCAATGACAAGAGAACGATTGTATCGTTGGAATCCATGCACATCGAAAGTTCGGTTGCTCCATCGCTAAGGGTTGTTAACGATGTGGAATAATCGTGATCAATATCGAGAACTTGCAATTCATAAACACCTGAATTATTCACCGTCGTTGCAACCATCGTGGTTCCATTTGAAAGCTGTACTGCGCTATGTTCGACCCCAACTGCTCGACCAAAATCCAATTCTGTTTCGGTCGTCCAAGTGGTACCTGTTTTGGTCATATGTTCAATCTTGTCAAGGTTCGCATCGCGATAGAGGACGTGCAAATCTGAACCTTCAAACCAAATTGTTGGTTGTGAAGTAAGATTGGAATTTGATTGAATTTCACTGCTATCCCATCCATCCGAGCTACCTGGGTCTTCAGTTGAGTAATACAGCTTTTCAATGGAGTTGTGTGAATAGACGATGTGCAAATCACCATTTGAATCAAAGGTTGAAGCTGGATAGGTTCCGAAATCTTGGTAGGTTCGAATGTCCTGATGAAGAGCTGTCCAAGATGTCGTGGAAGAGTGGACAAATCCTACCGAATCCTCCAGTGTGACAAGTACGGGTTGTCCAGCATGCGTAACATCGAATTGGAATTCGTACGTTGATGACGAGGTTGCTAGAATTTCAGTCACCCAAGATCCGCCAATAGAGCCATCATCAACATGCTCCAAATGTACGAGTGAATGCAATGATGAGTTGTTGAGTGAAAACATCATAGCCGTTTCCCCGCGATTGGAAGTAGCTAATTCCAATCCGCTTATTTCCCCTTCAAAATTGAACTGACTCGTATCAAAATCTTGTTTGCTTACCGTCATCATATCGATACCATAAGTTGTTCCTCTGGTTGCATTTCGCGTTGAATAAACAAACTCAATCAATCCATCTGCGTTTGAATCAAATCCACCAGCAATCGTCGCTCCAAGGTATTCTTGCGAGCCACCGGTGCGTATCGTTTCAGGTGTTAAAATGAAGCCATTTTCGGAACCGAGATAAAGATTGATCTGCCCTGAGGGCGCATAGGTTAAACTCGAGCCAATGAATGTGTCAGAATAACCATCGTCATTTACATCGCCTGCGGAGGCGAACGTCCAACCAAATCGCTGATTAAGGCCTCCAGTACTTGTCCAATCAGGAACGTCTGTGAAATTTTCAGATGCATTTCCCATGAAAAGATGCACTGTTCCACTGTAGAGTGTAGGACTATGAAGTAATTCTTGAACGAGAAGTTCGTCCATTCCATCGCCATTAATGTCGTCAACAATTTCAACTACTGTCCCAAGCAATGTACCTGGATTTAGTCGCTGAATGCTCTTGTCCGAGGATGAGGAGAGACCGGTTGATGAACCGTAGAACACCTCGAGTGCAGACAAACCGGTTGGAGAATCCTCGTCAGCTGAATTTGAAACAACAAAATCACCGTATCCATCTCCATTGAGATCTCCTCCACTCGACATGGAACGTCCATAAAATGGACCACTGGTATTGGCCGTAATGTTGTGCGACCATGAAAAACCATCAGTAGCGCCTTCGAACACAGAAAGCCTCCCGTTTGATGTTCCGTCCGTCCAATTGCCTTGCAATACAACGATGTCGTCGTGTCCATCACCGTTCATGTCATCGATTAACGATACATCTTCGCCAAACATCTCCTCAGCATTTCCAGTTTGATTCCAAATCAAATCAAATTGCGTTTGATTCCAAGCATACAGGGAAAGAAGTCCGTGATTGAGCCCATCTGCACGGCTCATGTTGTCGTATTCTGGCGAGGAGATGAGCAACTGCATCTGACCATTGGAGAGGAATTCTCCAATTGCAACACCAGTACCAAAACGCTCAGATGCCTGTACTCCACTTAGTACAATCGGAGTTGAAGAATCAAAACTATCATTTCCTCCGAAAAGAACCACAACTCGGCCGTTGTTGTTCAATCCATTGTCAGATGCACCTGGCTGCGTAAAGACAACATCATCAAATCCATCTGAATTTAAATCACCGTAGACAACTGAGCCTTCCGCTACATCAGGGAAGAGTCCATACGAACTCATAGCCGTATTGGAAAGACGACCTGTCGATTTATCTTCCAAACTCTTGAAAATCGATAGTTTGGTTTGACCAGCATCAAGTGAAGTGGTGGCAATTTGTGCGAGCCCGTTCAAATCCAAATCAAGGCCAATAGCACTGTGGGTTGTACTTTCTCGAGCAAGTATTTGTTCGCTTATCTGATCGCCATCAACCTGCAAACGAACCGCTTCTCCTGATCGGGTGTATGCGATATTTGCAACACCATTTGCATCCATTTTCAATTCAAATTCGTCACCAACTGGACCTGAGTCAAGCAACGAATGATACCAACGCACACCACTATAGTTGACCTGCCACAACTCACCAGTAGTTGTTCTAACCACAGCAAATTCAGTACCCTCATCAGTCACTCTGACCGTCATAGATTCAGGATGAAGATCTTCAATAATGGTTCGAGTTAGCCACGTATCTGTAAGGTACGATTGTCCTGCCAAAGCAAGTCGAGCCATGGATAAATTTGCACCATCCGCATAAATTGCTAGAGGGCGATATGTCTCATCAACAACCACTGAACAGCCCGTAATTCCTTGCGAAGTACTCACGTAATCGATAATGGAATCCGAAAATGCACCGGAAGATGTCAACACACCCATGTGAATTTCACCAAGTCCATTCATCCAACAGATGTACCTTGTTCCGTTTTCAGCCAAAAAGACGTTTGGTGGGCTTAAATCTCCTGATGTACCCGAAACGAGAACCTCGCTCATCCACATGTCAATTGAGGAATCTTGCCGTACAAGTAAATCGGACATACCTTCCACATCGATCGTTTGACCTCCGAGGTCATGACCATACTGCAGGTTGCTTGGAAGCGTGGAATTGATAGCAGATTCTTCAGAAAGGACAGGTTGGACCGACGTTGAATGAGAAGCAATCGGAGCCATCAATTGTGCGAGCATGAGCAGTACAAGTCCTGATGATAGGACCGATTTGAAAAGCATCCGCTCCCCGCCCATGAACTTCTTAGAACACTCAACGTTCTAAACCATTGTCAGGCTTTGAGTTGTAAGATGATGATTAAAACTGACCCATGAAGTCAAGAAGAAGGCCTCAGTGGATTCAACATGACACAAGTCCTCATCGTAGCGAATGGTGAGTGGCCAAAATCGTACAATATTGAAGAATATCCTAATGATTATTCCTTACTTATCGCACTTGATGGAGCAGCAAATCGCTTAGCTGAACATGGACTTCTTCCGGATGTTCTTGTAGGAGATATGGATAGTATCGACCCTGAAATCCTTGCACGTTGCCGGCTAAACGATACAGAAATTATTCACGATGCGAATCAAGAGCAAAGCGATATTTCCAAAGGATTACGATGGGTTCATCAAAATCATCCAGATTCAGAGATCAATATCGTTGGTGTTGAAATCGGACGATACGATCACCATCTTGCAGCCTTTTCCTCACTTTTTGAGCAGAAAAGCTCAGCCATCGTCATCCTCGAGGGTTGGGACGCTCGGCGTGTTGGCTCTATTCCACAACAAATCGATGTTCAACCAGGCTGCCTTGTAAGCCTAATTTCATTTGGGACAGTAACTGGAGTGAATCTGAGTGGATGTCAATATTCACTTCATGATGAAACAATGCATACTGGGACGCGAGGTGTATCAAACACTGCACTTGAGACGACAATTACCATATCAGCAAAATCAGGAGATTTACTATTACTCATCCAAAGGTGATGGTGGTAATGATGAGCGAATGAAAGCGCTGTAATCACTCTCACCGTCCCATTCTTTGGCGTGCTGATCAACTCGAGCCCGTTGCATCGTTTCTTCAAGCCCGCCCCAATCTTCAACCAGATTTAATTTGAGAGCTGCCTTTGGCGTGTAACCGGGTAGAAAATTACGCCACAGAAACGGAATCCTGCCTGGGGTCACCGTGTTCACAGCCTTAACAATTGACGTGTTGCACGTTTTGAAAAGTGTATGATAAAATTCAGGGCGATCGGCGAGTTGATTTAATCGGTGCGCCATCTGAACAATCATCTGCCGGTCTTTGTCAGGAGGTGTAATGACACGATACATAGAGACTATGTTGCTACGTCCGTGTGTCCTTAGTTGAGTCACATCTCGCTCAAATCCAACGAGCAAATACAATTCATAGGAACGCCACATTCCTGTCCATGGATGGTATCTCTTCCCACGTTCTCGGCGAGTTTCAAAGGAAAAGGATAGACAAGTCCCATCCAGAAATTCGAATGTCAAATACGTATGGGACAATCCTCGAAACGAATGGAATTGATCAACAACAAACCAGATGTGCTTGACCTTTGTCGAATCAACTGTGACTTCATCAACCCATTTCTCATCACGATCTTTTGTCGTCCTCCAATGAAAATCCCGAACATTGCGGAACGTTATTTGTGAATCATTGAAAATGGCACTCGAAGTGAGTTCACAATCTGAAGCCCAATTCGCGTTTAATTTCGGTTGACGGGGACGGACACGAGTCCACCAAATCCACGCACCATTCAACAACAATAGAAGGAATAAACCTACAATTGAAAGAAGAACATATGTCAACCAAGTTGGCAATTCAATCACCACTTTTGCCAGATGTTGTAAGTTGTATCCCACCAATCAAGAGAACCGTCGGGATGTTTACGCCATAATTGTCCATCATCATCAACGACCGTAGGCAATCCCTCAGGGTCGGGTGAACCATCGTTTAGAATCTGTGGAGAAGGACCAAGTTCAGGTAGTGTAAGCAGTTCATCATCTTCTCGAATTCGAACCAAGAGCACGAAAACAACGATTGCGACAATGAGACCAAGAACACCGATTGTATACCACCCAACATCTTCCGTTGCCGTCTCTTCACCAAAGGATTGACTTGGAAGTGCTTCTTGTTCTTCTACAGTTAACTCATCAGCAGGTAATCGTACGATGTTGACGGCTTGTGTACTCACAATGTTTTCCAAATTTGTAACTTTCAAAACAATGAGATGAACACCTGCTGGAAGACTTGAGCAATCAAAAACGGCTCCATCTCCAGTCATCGATGTTGTTGAAACGTCCCATTCTTTCGTATACTGTTCAAAATCCTCACTTGGATTCGTCGGTTGGAAAGCAACCAAACACGAACGATCGGTCGTCAGTCCATCTCCAGTGACAACCAAATCAAAGGTTGGCGCAGGACGGTTCTCAATGGTCAAATTCAACGAAGTTTCAGCAGTTTGACCAAGTTCGTTTCGATAGGTTTCACGCAACAAATATTCGCCTGCAGGCCAAGTTGAGCAATCAATACTCGTTGCATTATCGAGAACAATAAATGGTGCTCCAGTGAAAGTTAACGTTCCAATTGCACCATAACGAGGACCTGTCTCGTCTGCAAACATTCGATTAATCTCGCAACTTGACCCTGTCTGCAAATTCGTCTTACCATTCAATTGAAGCGAAAGCATGGGCGTCTGAAGTGCGGGAACCATCTCATAGGTCGGCAATTCAATCACCGAGATTTCAACACCATTTTGATCATAGAACCCAAGCAGAAGCTCATGCTCGCCACGTGACCATGCGTCATAGGTCAAACTCGCATTGGTCTGACCAACGATTTCAATTGTCGATGACTCGATGACTTCTCGGTCATTGTGCGTAGCAATCAGTCGCACATCGACAAATGTTGATTCAACCGATGAATTGAGTATAACAACTACACGAATAGCATCAACATCTCCATCTTGATTAAGGTCAAGAGTATCATTTCTCAAGGCAACCATGGTGATGCCAGCTTCCTCAAGACCAATATCAGCCTCAGCACTTGCATTCATCGGCCCGATTAGAGGAAGAAGAAACAGACACAAAAGCAAGATGGGAACCTTACGCATCTTGTTCACCTCCTGGAGGTGGTGGAAGTGGAATGGCCAAGTCTGGTAATTCCATTGATTCCGATTCAACAGAAGGCTGTGGAACCATTTCTTCAAGGTTCAGCAATTCTTCAGTCAACATCTTCTCATCTTCTGTACGCATTGTGCGAACCACAAGGGCTGCTGATGCACCAAGAATGAATGCAATTCCAACGATGAGGTACGTCAACCATGATGCTGCTGGGTCTTCTCCCATGATAGCGAGTGCAGCATTCCACTCACCGTACTCATTGGACCAACCATCGCCGTTGTTATCCTCACATCCTTGCAGGTCTCGCATCGAAGTACCAAACACTTCAGGACAATCGTCCCGAAGAGCACCGAGTGGGACATCGCCAAAGCCATCTCCATCACTGTCTTTCCATTGCAATGCTTCAGTTGGGAAAGCATCGGCTGAACCATATGGATGTGCATCCCAGTCATCAGTAGGATCAGACCAACCATCGCCATCTGTGTCACGACAACCGAACCTGTCAAGAATGGATGTACCACGAATGGTGGGGCAGGCATCTGGCTCATTGCCATCGGCTTCATCTCCGTATCCATCTCCATCAGTATCTCGCCATTGAGTTGGTTCATGGATGAATGCATCACCAAGATTCGACCAACCATCGCCATCCGTATCCGGGCACCCCCATCGGTCTCCGCCTGAGCTGGGTCCAACGGAAGTGCCTGGTTGGGAGGGGCAAACATCCGCTTTCGTTCCTGATGGATTATCTCCTCGGCCGTCTCCATCCCGGTCATGCCACTGAGTAGGATCCTCTGGCCATGCATCACCCATACCACCGGGACTTGCAAGCCAATAAGGCGTCGGATCGGACCAACCATCTTCATCAGAATCAGGACAACCCCACCGATCAAATGTTGAAAGCCCAAACGTCGTTCGACAACTATCTCCTCTGTAGGCGAGACGCCAAGCAAGACCATCGAAGTATTCCATGTTGTCCCCAAACCCATCGTTATCGGTATCATACCACTGAGAAGGGTCGTTTGGAAAAGCATCAGCAAATCCTTGAGGGTGTGAAATCCAATCGTCGGTTGGATCAGAATATCCATCTTTATCAACGTCTCTGCAACCCAAGCGGTCGAATCTTGAAATCCATCCACTCTCAACTTCCTCAGCGTTCGAGTTTACGCAAACATCGCCTTCAAAACCGGTTAAATTGTCTCCATAACCGTCACCGTCTGAATCGCGATATTGACTCGGAATCATTGGGAAATCATCGATTTGTGTTGCGCCATACGTTTGATTGTCGCCCCATCCGTCAAAATCAGTATCTCGGAATTGAGTGGGATTATCTGGGAAGTCATCGATAAGTCTTGCACCCTCTGATTGATTATCACCATACCCATCAAAGTCCCGATCACGCCATTGGGTTGGTTCAAGCGGAAATGCATCAGCACCGTCAACAGAAGTCCAATTCTCACCTGGATCAGACCAAGCATCACCATCTGCATCGGGGCAACCGTATCGATCGGCAAAGGAAGTTCCAGTGATGAATGGACAAGCGTCTGGCTGATTGGCATAGTCAAGCCATTGACCAATTCCCCAATCAATGTGTGATTCATTCCACATCGGATCATCCCAATTATCACCGTAACCATCACCATCCGTATCCTGCCACTGTGTTGCTTCAAATGGGAAAGCGTCAGCTAATCCATCAGGATGAGCAAACCAAGGTTCCAATCCATCCAAACCGCCGGGATCTGCATCTGAATACGAGTCGCCATCCGAATCAATGCATCCATATCGATCCGATGTTGAGTAACCGCGAGTGTCTGGGCAGTGGTCGGGTTGATTACCCAGAATGTTGTCCCCATATCCATCAAAATCACGGTCTCTCCATTGCGTTGAATCGGACTCAAATGCGTCAGCACCATTTTGCACATCCCATCCAGAATCCGTATCAGACCATCCATCAGAATCGGAATCTATGCAGCCCTTTCGGTCGTTGGTAGATGTTCCAACGATGAGGTCACAATCATCATCCGAGTCAACGAAACCATCTTCATCGGTGTCACGATCGGTCTTATCGATGGATGCAAGAAGCGTGTAGTCGAAGCCATCATTGCACCACGAATTTTTCGCTTTAATCTTCACGTAAACAGAACCAGGTTGTGACATCGTTTTCGAGAGGGTTCCAGAAGGATTGTCATCGCTTCGACCCATTGAAGCAATTTGACTTCCCGACTCATCGTGCATCGAGAAATCACCTTCCCAACCATCACCCGGACACCACCAAGCAGCATTGCTCATCGAGCCAGAAAACGTGATACTTACGATGTCGCCCTTGTAGGCATTAATTCGCCACCAATCGGTCCCATCATTCGGAGAACAGCCATCGGGATCGCAGACATAACCGTTATCTGAAACACCATCAGTAAGAAGATTAGACGATGCCTGTGTGTCGTCAGCTTGTACAGATGGAACCATAGAGAGCAGCATCAAGGCAAACATGCCAACAGCAATGCTACGCCCGAGCATGTTTGCCCATGACACATACTGGTTATGAACAAAGCGACGATTAGTGGAAGCGGCCTAATGCATCACGAAGGGCTGGTTCTAAGAATTCATGTTCGAATTTATAACCCAATTCTAACAAACGCTTCGGATGCACTTTTTGGCCATCGAGAATCAGAGATTTCCCCATTTCACCAAAGAGGATTTTCATGACAAAACCCGGAGCTGGCGCAAACGCTGGGCGTCGCAAAACTTTCCCAAGCGTTTTTGCAAACTGCTTCTGAGTAACTGGATTGGGTGCGGTGAGATTGAATATACCGCTTGCATTCTCATGATTCATGAGGAAGTGGATGGCATAGATTTGATCGTCCAAAGAAATCCATGATTGCCATTGCCGTCCACCGCCGATAGGACCCATAGCACCGAGCTTTGCAGGCAAGAGAATCTGTTGAAGCATACCGCCAGCAGCAGTCGTAACAATTCCTGTTCGCATCAAAATTGTCCGAATACCTGCATTTGTTGCGGGTTTCGTCGCATCCTCCCATTTCTTGCAGATTTTTGCAAGAAACCCATCTCCCATGCTGCTGTTTTCATCCAAGTCTTCATCCCCCCGGTTATCGTAAAATCCAACAGCTGAAGCACAAATAAACAGCGAGGGTGGTGAATTCAAATCCGCTAGTGCATTGGAGAGATTACGGGTTGGAATTTCACGACTTTCTGCGATGAGTTTCTTACGTTTCTTGCTCCAGCGTTTGTCTCCAATTCCTGCACCAGCAAGATGAATGATGACATCAAAGTTTTCCAAGGAACCTTCCAAAACCTCTCCAGTCCTATCGTCCCATTTGACAACCTTTGTTGGATCTTGGTCGGCATGAAGTCGAGTGCTCGGCCGCAACAAACGATGCACATCATGGCCGTCTGTTTCGAGGAAAGCCCCAAGCTGAGTCCCGATAAGACCTGTAGAACCTGTGATGAGAATTCGCTTTCGTGGTGCATCTTTGAACATTTCTTGCCGTTTCAAATCTGCAAGAATACGACGAGAACGATGTTTAAACATTTGATTTACTCGAGGCATGACCATAATTGGAGCACCAATTCGTGTGAAGAAATGAAACGGTAATTTCCAATCGATGCGATCTTGAATCTGCATTTCAGCATCATTGTTTTCTACAAATTTATGCACGTGATTCCATCGTCCAAAAGGCCCTTTCACCATATCGTCACAGAATTGTTCTCCTTCCATATAGCCATGATGTTTTGCTACCCAGCGCTGTGGAACAATGCCTATCTTCATTCTGAATTCTGTTATTGCTCCGTCGGTGATTCCACCGACTTCAACCGGACGAATACCTTCCCAATCAGGCATGATGCGGCGTACAGCTCCAGGTCGAGCATGCCAGTTCCAAACAGTTTGACGCGAGAATGGGAATGTGGCAGTGTGTTCAAAAATCGGCATACGCATCTCCTTTGTTAGGAATCAGCGTATTTTCGTATATAATCCTCAGTTTTGAACTTGCGTTGAGTGGATGCTGAAGTCATGTAACGAACCTTTCCAAAGACGGCACGTTCGAACCAACCTCTGTCGAAACGACCGAAAATCCAGAAAATACCAGTGTAGGAATTCGGATCTCGTCCATCAAGGGCCCATCGATCGTTCAATTGAATCAACCAATCGCACGCAGTTTCCGGGTCGGGGCACCACTCCAGGACTTTCTTCCCCCACAACATACGGAGATAGTTGTGAATGATGCCGTCTTTGCGCAGTTGCATTTGTGCAGCATTCCATAATGGATCATGCGTTTCAGCTCGCTCGAGTTGATCAAAGGTGTAGATGTATGGCCGTTCATCGTTCGCATGTTCTTCAAGTGTACTTTTTGCCCATTCTGGAAGCGTATCGTAGGAAGTATGGTCTGGATGCTCATAACAATAAACAAATCCAAGTTCTCTCCAAGTAATGACCTGATCCAAAAACGCCTCTGCTCCTTCGCTCATTCCCCACCAACCCGCACGACGGCCGTTGTGTGGAGGTGTAATTTTCATTGGGTTCCAATCCTGGGATTCAAGTACCTCATGAATGATCTCAAACGTTGAAATGTGGCCATAGTGAAGCCACGGTGATAAGCCACTTCCACCGTTGCGCTCGGGATGGTTGCGATCGATATGATAGGATTCGAGTCTCTGTTCGATGAATTTCTTCAATTCAGTCCGTCCAGTAAGAGAACCCCCCCGCCGGTTGTCAACTGGAGCAACTTCGTGGTCGATGTCCAACACTGAGAGTGCTTCTCTTCCTTCACGGGATGCCTCTGAGACTCTCCAGATGAATTCGAGAGGAGTCAATGGAATGTTGACGCGACTGAAGCATTCTGTGACGATGTGGTGGCCATCGGGCACACTGTTGAGGTGCTTGAGAGGCTCAGAAGAAGGAGGTGCAGACATGAAATTCAAAACGTTCTGATGAATGTATCTTCGGAACGAGTGGGCAGTAGAAAAGGAACGTTGTGGAGCCCGCAAAGGAACGATTCCATTGCTGTCGATGCATTGTACAGAACAGTCTGCGAGTTCTTTGGCTCGTTCCGCAACGTCCCTTGGCATGTACGTTGGGAAGTCATCGATAACAACGGCCACGGCATCCTTCGAGAACGAATGCAACAGACCTCCAGCCTGAGCTTGTTTTGTCTCGACGTAAGGAACGTAGGTTACAGCGCTTGATTCGAACAATTTTCTGTTGTCGATCATTCCTTGCAGTACAAAGGTATGGATGCGGTCATTGGCCCATCGATGTCCTAGGGCTAAGCATTCAACGACGATGAGTGGTACGTTGTGTTCGTTTGCAAGTTCGATAGCATGATCGAGGGCGTGGTTCCATCGAGCTCGTCGTGCGCTTGTCATCCAGTAGACGATGTGAGTCCCGTCAGGATTCAAAGGTTTATCATTCGCATCTATGCGACGGACATCTATCATTGAACCACCTCATCGGTGAGCGTTGCCCGTCCGTCACTGAAGACCAAATGGTAAGGTCGTTTTGACTCATGACTGAGGTCGACAAGAGGGAGTGAAGAGTCCTTCAATGCTACTTCAGCAAACCCACGCATTGCGGCTGAGACCCAATTGAGATTGTCGAATGCTTCAGGCATGAAAAATTTCGCATCGGATATCTCGTCTTGTTGAGGACGGATTTTGATGCCTTTAGGTTCGATTTTGTAGCAAAGGAATAATCCAACTCCATTGCTTGTTTTTGTCGTTCTTAAACCGAGGAAACCCGAGATTGTTCCGTCGAGATTCGTTTCTTCTCGCAATTCTCGCAAGACGGCAGCTTCTATGGATTCATCTGGCTCGACGTAACCTTTTGGAAGACCCCAACATCCCTCGTATGGTCCTTTGGATTCCTGGACCAATAGAATACCGGATTCAGTGGTCACCGCAGCAGCCACTCCCACGTCAAAGCTGCCAGACACATGCCAGATATTCCGCAACCAGTATTTGAAGAACCGTTTAGTAAATTAGCACAAACAGCCTTGTTAAGAAACAGTCCTTTATACCTACAACGTCGTTAACATGCATCATGAAGGTAAACACTAACCAGAAATTTACGGCTGTACCCGCAGATGCAAAGTTACCGACAAAGTACGGCGAATTCCGCATTAGGTCCTATGTCGACCCCACTGATGGTTCAGAGCACGCTGCCATCTATCTCGGAGATATGAACAATCAATCACCCCCGCTCGTTCGTATTCACTCGGAATGTCTTACTGGAGACGCTTTTGGAAGTCTCCGTTGCGATTGTGGCCCACAACTCCAGCAAGCCCTGAAAACCATTCAAAAAGAAGGCCGAGGAATTGTCCTCTATCTCCGTCAGGAAGGCAGGGGAATTGGCCTGTTTGCAAAAATGCAGGCTTACAACCTCCAGGATCGTGGATTAGACACACTTGATGCCAACCTCGCCCTGGATTTACCAGCTGATGGACGCGACTACACCATAGCAGCCCACATGCTTACCGACATCGGAACCGGCAGTGTTCGCCTCATGACCAATAATCCCGACAAAGTCGAACAACTGGAAAAGCACGGAATTACAGTCACTGAAAGAGTCTCTCACAAAGCAGGACTTTGCTCTGAGAATAAAGATTACCTGCGAACAAAAGCGTTGCGAATGCGCCACATTCTGCCAATCTGAGGATGATGCAAATGGGAGAAGTCATTTTGACAGCAGAGCGCCTCACCCAAACAGAGGCGAAGCGAGTGAGCAAAGATTTGATCGGAGAACTCGCACCTGAGTTCACACTTACCGATGATGCAGGTAACGTGTTTGACAGCAAATCGCTTAATGATTCTTGGAGAATTTTGTTCTTCTACGCTAAAGACGGTTCGCCGACGTGCAAGCGTGGTTGCCTCACATTCAAAGAACAACACGATTTGTTCGTCTCAGCAGGTTGCAAAGTCGTTGGAATTGGTGAAGGTACAAGTGAATCTCACGCTAAATTCAAGAAAGAGATTGGAGGGTTGCCGTTTCCACTTCTTGCAGATCCCGACCGAGCTGTTGCGGATAAGTTCCTCGTCCCAGTCCATCTCGGAATGTTTCCTGCGAAATCCAGTTTCTTGATTGGACCAGACAATCGTATTCACCATGTTTACGACTGGTTGTTCCGCCCACGTCGACACGTTGCCCGTATTCTCAAAAGCCTCTCATCAGTTACCGGGGGGTCAGAGTAATGTGGGACAGCCTTCTCAACGAAGCTGGCCTGACCGAGCGAGAAGTGCGCTCTATCATGGTACTCGGAAACAATCCCAACATGCGTGCAAGCGAACTTGCAAAAGAATTGCAAACGACAAGACTTGATGCTTACAACAGCCTCTCTCGTCTTCAAGAAATGGGCATTGTCACTGCGACTGCAGATCGCCCCATGCTGTTTTCAAGTCTCCGCGTAGACGAAGCATTGCAGCACATCATCGAGATGCGACGACGACAACTCGACAACTTGGAAGAAGGTTTCAATGAGCTATCGAAAGGCGTTACTGAAACAAATGCATCCTACGAAGCAAACCGTCGCCAACGTGATGAACCACGTTTCGCAGTACTCAAAGAGCGAAGTCACATTTATCGCAGACTCGAGCGAATGGCTGAAGAGGCTGAAGAGCGGCTCGTTTTGCTGCTTGGACGATATGGTATTCTGCACCTCTGTAGAAGTGAGGCTCTTGAAACAATAAATACAATTGCAGAAAAGGGAGTTGTCGTCCAAGTGATCGCACAACTCGACCGTCGAACAACACGGTTCTTCCAGAAGCTCCATGATTCGATTGAAATCAAACATTCCGACGACCTCGACTCACAAGGATTCTTGCAAGACTGTACACATGTCGTTCAATTCCTTAACATCGAAGAAAATCCTGTGGGTCGTGGAAAAGAGGATGCTGCGCTCGTCATTGAAAGTGAACCATTTGCAAAAGCACAAGAGAATCTTATCGATACGATTTGGGAAGATGCGGTTCAATTCGAAGTTGCTGAGGCTCGATTTTCAAAAGGACGAATTCATGACCCGCTCAGACTCACCATTGGTGAGGGTTCCTTCCTTGATTCGCTGGTAGGTGCACTTGGAGTCGACGATCTACCTGAACATGATACACCTTTCGATCCCGATGCTTTTCTCGCTGCGGGCACAGAAGTCAATCAGGCTCGCCAAGAATTGACCAAGGGCCGACTCTCAAATCTCAAAATCCTTGGAATTGATCTAGCGCGAATGTTGCGCCAGGTTGGAAATCGAGTAGGACATGAACTAGCGTTCTCGCTTCGTTCTATCGATAACCACGTAGAATTCCTCGATGAGATGATGGATTGGTGGGAATTTGCTGGTCTTGGTCGATTGGAGTATGGCATTGACCCTGTTTTCCACGTTCAGGTCGGACTCGACCACCCTCCAAGTGAAGATCCTGATGTGCTTCCGATGTGGGAACTGGACGATGGAATAATCGAAGGGGCTTTGATGACTCGATTCCCGAAAGATGGCAACGTCAACGTTCGCAGATACGATGGGACTGGCGAACCAGATGACCTCTGGCGCTATCATATCATCATGAACAATGAAGAACAGGCAGTTGAACAGTCATCATGATGGGACTTGGTCTGAACGAAACTACTGCCCTTGTCGTGCTTACTTACGTAACGATTGCATGGCTGAAAACTGTTTCATCTGGAAACGTTACAGTGATGGACGTATTGTGGGGAATGGGTTTCGTTTTCATTGCATGGACTCGAATTCTTCTGACCGATTCGTACAATTTGGCTGCAATTATTTGCCTGATTTGTGTGACCGTCTGGGGGCTTCGATTAGGAATCGTGCTGCATTATCGTACCAAAAAGAGAGGTGAGGACCCAAGATACGTTCGAATGAGAGAATCCGCAGGAAAGAATTGGTGGTGGATCAGTTTCCTTCAGGTTTTTCTTCTTCAAGGAGTTCTTCTCCTCATCATTGCGCTTCCAATCTTTTCTCTTATTCCTGAAAAATCAACACCCATTGAATGGAATTTAACGACAATTTCGTTGTCAATTCTCTGCATGATTGTATTTCTTCTCGGCCTCTTGCTTGAGCATAAAGCCGACATGGAATTGAAAAAGTATCGTGAAAAGTACGGTCCAGGGCATCTAAAAACAGATGGTATGTTTTCCGTTACTCGGCACCCAAATCATCTTGGCGAAGCCATCCTTTGGTGGTCGATTGGTGGTTTTGCAATCGTTATCAATGGAATCGATGCCTTGCCCGTTCTCATTGGACCGTTGGTTCTAACATTGCTTCTACGTTATGTGAGCGGAGTGAAGATGTCTGAAGTCGATTTGAAGGAACGCGAAGGATTTACTGAATGGGTTTCAACAACCCCTGCTTTATTCGCAAATCCCATCAAAGCACTCTTGAAGAAAAACGCCGATTGATAAATGAAAGGAGGATTTTCTAACCATGCGCCTACTCACATTTGTCCGTTTCATTCGCATGATAACGAAGAAAGGACCTGCTGATTTGGACAAGATTCAGAACATGGGATTACTCGCTGTAAAGCTCACCCAAATCTTTGCTCTACGGCCGGATTTGTTATCGGAAGAAAAGTGCCGACAACTTCAGTCCCTCTACCAGAAGGCGAACTCAATCCCACAAGAGGATTCAATGAAATTGATTCAAGAACGAGCTCCCTCAGGCTTTCTCGATGCCTTTGAATCATTCGAGAAAGAACCGTTTGCAGCAGCGAGCATCGGCCAAGTCCACCGAGGCGTACTAAAGGATGGAAGCGAAGTTGTTGTAAAAATCATCAAAGCGGATTTTGAGAAATCTTTCCGTAAGGACGTTGCTCGAATGCGAAGATGGTTGCGTATTGGTTTGTTCCTCAACCCGCGATTACGAAAAGTCGGCAACCCCGTAGGATTGCTGCAGCACGTTGAAGATTACACACTGCGTGAACTCGACCTTCGAAACGAAATTCAAGGTGCTGAACTTCTCAAACAAAAAGCGAAGGAAGTTGAACATCAATTCCCTATGCCGTTGTTGAAGTTCCCAAAGGTGTGGCCTAAATTGTCCAACCGCCATGTTCTTGTGATGGAGCACGTAAAAGCCCCGACGTTAGAGTCAAGACTGGCCGATGAGAATCTTTCGTGGGATGACTTGCTCCAACTCTTCCGTATTCACGGGGCATTCATGTTTGGAATTGGGACATTTCACGGCGATCTTCATCCAGGAAATGCCATGGTTGACAGCGACGGTCAGTTCACATTCATCGATACTGGTGCAATATCGCACGCACCTGAATCCGTACGTTCAGCATTGTTTGGCTTCTTCTACTACCTTGCAAAAGGAGAACTTGAAGAGGCGTTTGAGGCAATGTTGACTATGGCTGATACACCTCCCACAGGAGAAGCAAAAGCAAGATACATGCGAGAGATGCATGAAACCTATGCTGGTTTCGTTGGAAAATCAGTGAGTGAAGTCAGCCTTACTCAACAAATGATGAAGACGGTACGAATTGCTGTCTTAGCAGGTTGTCGATTTGGCGAGGAAGCATTCCCAATCATTCGATCATTGATGTACATGGACGGAATGGTTCTTCGAGGACATCCAGAAGTTGACTTGATTTCCTCTATGGGGCCCTATCTGGATGAATTTGCATCAATTGTTGAACTCCCTTACACAACGGATTCAAAAGGGCCTTCAAAACTCTCGAAATCCACCTTCTGGGAAGGCAATCCAAAACCATCGGATTGACTGGTGTAAAACGCCGCTTTATATGTGAAACAACGATGTTTATTCTATGCCTACATCAAACTCTCAACATATTGTCATCGTCGGAGCAGGTCCTGGTGGACTCGCTGCATCTCTTCTTCTTGCAAAGGCTGGCGTCAACGTTACTGTGGTTGAACGCTCAAGCAAGGTCGGTGGCCGAACAAAAGTCATTGAAAGAGACGGTTTCAAGTTCGATCTTGGACCAACTTTCTTCCATTACACAGAAGTCATCGAAGAAATCTTCCAAGCGATTGGAAAGGATGCGCATAAGGAATTGAAACTCAATCAGCTCGACCTGAACTATCGACTGATTTTCGGACAAGGCGGTGAACTCGATTGTACCAGTGACCTCGATGTCATGCGCGACCGAATCGCCGTTCTCTCAGGCGAGAAAGATGCAAACGCTTTCGTTCGGTATGTGGAAGACAACCGAAAGAAGCTTCACCGTGCCAAGGCATGCTTACAAGAACCATGGAATGGTCCACGAGACATATTCTCCAAGCGGGTTATGAGAGCAGCAACAGTGTTGCGACCAACACGTTCGGTAGCCAGCGACTTAATGCGCCTCTTCGATGATGATCGTCTCATGCTTGCCATGTCTTTCCAAACCAAGTATCTCGGCATGTCACCGTTTAATTGCCCGAGTTTATTCACCATTCTCGCCTTCCTTGAATACGAGTACGGTATTTTCCATCCAACCGGCGGGCTTGGATCGGTACCTGTCCGTATGGCTGAAATTGCAGAAGAAATGGGTGTTCAGTTCCGACTTGGTGAAGCTGTTGAAGAAGTCATCATGGATGGCAAGACCGCTGTCGGTGTTCGCACAGAAAAAGGCACTCTTATGGCAGACCGTGTTATTGTTAACGCTGATTTTGCTAACGCCATGACCAGTATTGTACCAAACAAAGCAAGAAAGCGATGGACGGACAAGAAACTCGAATCAAAGAAATACTCTTGCTCAACATTCATGCTCTACCTAGGTGTTGATCGTACGTATGACCTTCCTCACCACCAAATCTACGCTTCAAAGAACTACGTCCAAAACTTGGAGGATATCGAAAAGCATCACCGACTTTCGTGGGATGATCCTTCGGTCTATGTTCAAAACGCATGTGTCACCGACCCAGGTCTCGCCCCAGAAGGCTGTGCAACAGTGTACGTTCTCGTTCCTGTTTCTCATCAAACGGAAAACATCGATTGGTCCAAGGAATCCAGTAAATTCCGAGAACGAATTCTCGATCAAATCGAAACCAAACTCGGTTACGAAAACATCCGCGATCACATCGTCACTGAAATGATGATGACTCCAGATGATTGGGGAGACCACTGTTACCGCGGTGCTGTATTCAACCTTGCCCACGGCCTTGACCAAATGCTTTGGCGACGACCTCGTAATCGATTTGAAGATGTCAAGAACATGTATCTCGTTGGCGGAGGGACGCACCCTGGTTCAGGTTTGCCGGTTATTTTCGAAAGTGCTCGAATCAGCAGTAAACTTGTCCTTGATGACTTGGGAATCAAGCCAGATTGGAATGGTGTTGAAACCTGGTTCGAAAACGTACGCCGTTCTCCAGCTGGCCGTAAAGCTCAGAGTCGAGTGACCACCACAAAAGAAACTGGAACCCCGACAAACGCATGAGGGAGCAACGTGCGGTTCGTTGCTCTCGTGCTTCTTCTGCTCTTGTCTGGTTGCCTTGAATCGAAGGTTGAAGATGGTCGTGTATTCACCGTAGAGACACTCGATCGTCCAGAAGATGCTGGCCCGATGTACTCGATGAAGGAAAATCTCAGCGAAGGACCCGTCTTGGTCCTCTTTATTGGTGTTGGATGCATCGGTTGCAAAGACTGGACAGACGACTTGCGAGAGCATCACAACGAGTGGATGTCTCAGGAACCCCCACTTCAGATTGTATCGGTTGAGCGATACCTCAATTATGAGACGAAAGAAGACGTTGCTCAGGAATTTGGTTTCAAAGATAGCAACCACTACACGCCATGGCCAATTGTTCTGCCAACTGATGATGACTCGATTCAACGAATCGAAGATCAAGCCAACTTGAGTCAATCCATTTTCGAATACTATGGTCTTCCCGGCACACCTGCATTGTTCCTCATTGATCAAGACGGTGTCATTCAATGGGAAAGTGATACCTACTATCCGAACGAGAACTCGATTGGTGAGATTGAAAAAGCGTACAACAAGGTGATTTGATGGTCGAGACAATGCTTCTAGTCGCCTTCTTTTCAGCAACCATGTGGGTTGGGCCCTTCTGGATGCTAATGCTTCTTCAGCCACATGCTGAACGAACCAAGAAGTGGATGGATGGACCGTGGTTTGTTCTTGGACCGTTGGTCGCATATCTCATTGTTCTTGGAATGAATCTGGGTGCTCTGGGCGACATGATTGGAGACGGTACACTGAGCGGCGTTGTATCCGGACTTGCTGATGTACTCGGCACAGACGACGGTGCTGTTCTGGCTTGGACACACTTTGTGATCGGCGACATCATCGTGACTCGATGGATTTGGAAGCGTAGTGTTGAGACAGAAATCAACAAAACGGCTGCACAAGTCGCTATATTGTTCGGCGTCATGCTCATGCCAGTTGGACTCGCAATCCACTTTATCAGCATGCAAATGAACAAGGAAAACAACACGCATTGATAACTGAAAGAATTGGGGTATAAACATGAACAGCACAGATACGATTGAAAATGCATTCCTTGAATGTGAAGAGATCTGTCGTCGTGCATCATCAACATTCTTTGCGAGTTTCTCTGCGCTTCCGCTCCAAAAGCGACGTGCTGTCCATGCAGTCTATGCACTGTGCCGCTACCTCGACGATATCGCTGATGGAGACTCTCGACCGTTCGTACATGAATCCGAAGCCCTCAACAAACTCGTTGATGAACGTGATGAACTTCTTCAGGACATCCACCAAACGGCTATGAATAACGCTCCTGAAGAACATCGCTACCGCTTGATGGCACTAGTTGATGCCAAGGAACGACTAACTCGATTGTTTTCAGGTGACGAATCGGCAACCCAAGATGAGGCCATTTTCATCGCCATTAATGAAGTATTCAAGCAGTTTCCAGTTCGTCTGACAGACTTTGAAACCATCATCGAAGGAATGGAAGACGATCTGTTCGAAGTTCGTCACAAAACTTGGGATGAAGTCCGCGCTTACTGCTACAAGGTAGCTTCAGCAGTTGGACTCGTACTAATCGAGATTTACGGATGCGAAGATGCTGGAGCACGGATTCACGCCATCGACATGGGCATTCAATTACAATTAATCAACATCCTTCGTGACGTCTCAGAAGATTATCGAAGTGGTCGAATCTACCTTCCAATAAATGCATTAAGTGAATACAACATTGAAATTTCCGAACTTGGAAACACTGAGTTCGGAACCAACCACCGCTGGAAGTCGTTTGTTCAGGAATACATCGAAATTGTTCGTAGACACCAAGAATCTGCTCAACATTTATTCGAATATCTTGATTCAAAGGCTCGATTGCAACCACAACTTATGTGTGAGGCATATGACGCTATATTCAACGAAATTGTACGCCGCTCAGGAGATGTATTCAGCAAAAGACCGAGCCTCTCCAAATGGAGAAAAATCCGCCTTGCAGCCAAACTTTCTCTACGACGTTTGCGGGCTCGATGGTCATAATCGTTTGACCGTTGAGGCAATGCATTGAAACGCTCATGGTCATTCGACGCATCATGGACGAGGTACTACCAGTATCTGTGACAGTTCTTCTTCCCACTCGAAATGAGGAGGAGGCCCTCGGTGCGACTGTCGATGCAATCCCTCGAGGATGGTGTGAATCCCTCGAAATCATGATTGTCGATGGTTCATCTACCGACAAAACTCGAGAAATTGCATTGGAAAAAGACGTTCGTGTACATCTCGAACCTCGAAAAGGGTATGGAAGAGCCTATCGCACTGGTTTCGTTGTCGCCTCAAACGACATCATCGTCACCATGGATGCGGATTGTACGTATCCTGCTGAATTGATTCCACAGTTGGTAAAGCGACTCCTTGATGATGATCTTGACTTCATTACTTGCGACCGTTTGAGTATGGCAGAAGATGGATCTATGTCAGGACTGCATGGATTTGGAAATTGGGTACTTTCCTTCAATGCACGCCTCCTATTCGGCTATGGAATCAAGGATTCCCAATCAGGAATGTGGGTCTTTAGAAAGTCGATTTTTGAGAATCCGAAGATGCGTCCAACCAACGATGGGATGCCTCTTTCAGAAGAAATCAAGATTCTAGCTCGGAAACACCTCGGACGAAAAAAGGCAATCGAAATTTCAGTACCTTATCGTGAACGCGTTGGTGAGGCAGAAATTCACACTTGGGGAGATGGGTGGAAGAACCTCCGTTTCCTCTATGCCAAACGATTTGGATTAGCTCGTACCAAAACTGAATGGGGGCCACTTGAAGACAATCCTGACAGTTTGAATGGAACACTACCCGAGCAGTGATCAATCATACATCTTGATTGATTCGAGCTGGGCATCAACTGCAGTCCTTTGTTGAATCAACAAAGCAAACGGTATGAGAATCCATAATACAAACCAATAGTACACCATTTCAGAGACGTAAGAAGGTGTATCCGTGCGCATTTCACCTGAAAGCAAGATGTACGATTCCGCATCGGGAGTACCTGGAGTGGGCGGTTCAGCTTCAACTGCAGTTCGGTTAGCAGGTCGAATCATAGCAATATCATAACCGCTTACTTCAAATTCCAGTAAAAATCCATCCAAGCCGAAACTCGTTTCTGAATCAAATTCCGCATGAGCAAGGAATGCTTTATTGTCTATATTGTTCGAAAAATCTTGAGGGTTTTCTGCAATTGTTCCGAACCAAGATGCTGGTAAGGCAAGAAGAATAAGAAGAAGGATGGCTAGTGTATTTGCAAACGAACCAAAGGAAGCAAAACGACGACAAATCGTGATCCATGATTGACTTGCTTGTTTCCGTAAATCAAAACAAAGAATCACAATGAGCAAAACCGAAAAACCGATTCCAATATTGATGAGTGTAAACGTTGTCGATTTGATCGTATCTGGTGATGGAGCATCAAACGTTTCATTCAAATTTTCATTATATTCCTCGACTTCCTGCTCTGAGAGTACTGCTCGATCATCCCGCTCATTTTGCCATTGACTTAATCGGAGTGGACCAAAAAACTCGATGCTAACATCATCTTGTTCATTCTGCATATCGATGGTTAAGTTTGCCGAAACTCCCTCAAGTTGCAATGGGCCTTGTTCGACCGTTGCGTTAAGGCTTCCAACAAACCATGATTCTTCTTCCAAAGCCGATTTCAGAGCGAGAAGAATCACAACCTGACCAATGAGAGCAAGACTAGCGATGACTCGCCACCGTGCTATGGGTTGCGACCCTGCGCCTTCGCTCATTCTTCGTCCTTCGAACGGATTGATACAAACATTCCTGCAAGAGCAATCATTGCTAGGGTTGTCACTGGGGAGAGGAACGGAAGAAGACTTGAGATTCCTTCTTCGGTCGTCTCTTCAGCATCGCCTCCGTTTGTATTTCCAGGAAGTGACGCTGGGTCAATTCCATCGGTCACTGCTTCAACTTCGTCAGTGTTGTGTTGTGTCACATCGACGAGATCAGTAAGGTCGGTCTGGTCTTCAATTTCTTCAGCTTCTTCAATTGCATCAATACCAGTGAAGTAATTCACGGAAACTCCTCGTTGTGGAGTGCCGTAAGCACTGCTCTGAGGACCAATGAGGGTGTACCATTGGTTACCACCAGGAGATACAACCAATTGGAAACCAACGAAGCGATCAGTGTTTGTATCATACAGTGCGTATGCCATACCATCTTCGTATGCAACATCATAATCATCCTCGAAGTTGTTCAATCGATTCTCCAGATTCGTTCCAAACGATTCTAGAGCATTGTCAAGGGTTGAATCCATGAGTGCTTCAGCAATATTTTCCAATTTTTTGCTCGGTTCGATATCTTGACTTACTGATTCACATTCTTCTCGAGTTCCAACAACCTCATCATCACTCATTCGGGTGACTTCGATTTCAACACAGTATTCGCCAAACCCATTCAAATCTGCTGTTTCATATTCATTGTGCGACCACGAGCTTGAAACGGCACTTGAGCCAGCATCTGTTGTGGTTCCTTCATCATCAGTAACGGTCCAGGAGATCTCGTAACTTTCAGCGCTATCCAATTCCGATATTCGGTACTCGAAATCCATTTCTGATTCGTCTGAATCCGTCATGTATAGGGAAATCTCCACAGGTGGCTCATACGTTTCATCTTCACCACCCATACAGTCTTCATAACCATCATTGACATCCCATGGAGTAAGTACTTGTCCGTCATCACAGACAAATCGCTCATCTGAATTATCGCCGCAGTCATCGTAGCCATCATCCATGTAATCTCGAGGAATTTGATTCAAATTCGCACAAACAAAGTAGTCTCCATCATCATCATCTTCCGACATATCAAGAGCATCGTCGAACCAGTCACTAAATGCGTCCTCAAAGTCTTCGTTGCCCATCAATGCATCAACGATACCAGGATATTCACCGCTACCAAGGACTGAGTTAAGCCACATCATTGCCCACATAGTAGGGAAGCCCATTGGAGTAGGCGAAGCATATGCTTGGTGTACTTCAATCGTGCTCCCATCATCGATGGTGATCATTTGAGTTGGCTCATCAAGAATTTTCATAGCACCGCCCATGAAGAAATGCTTCACTTCACCGTTGTACATATCGGTAACTGTATCCGATATGCTGATATCGAAGTCGCCTTCTGGAAGTCCAAATTCTTCTGTTGGAATACCGCTGAGTTCAAACAACACAGATGTCTCAGTCTCATAATTGATCGTGTGCTCTGCACATCCATCGCGTACGGAAATACGGGTGAACATTTCATCTTCGTCGTAATCGTATTCTGTTTCTTCATCGACGGATGGTTGGCCTACATCATCATCGCAACTCCAATGAAGTTCTTCCCCTGCTTCAAGTGCAGTTTGCTCGGTGTAGAGTGGTGATGGTTCATCCATTCGAACTTCAAGCAATCCGTTGTTGATTGCGTAAGATGTTCCGAGTTTGAGTTCGATATCAAAAGGTAAGTTATCGTCGCCACCAGTTAGTTCTCCACTCGCTCCAATCGAATATTCGATCATTGCTTCAACATCCATTGCCATGTCCATGCCATGGAGGCCCATATCAGAATCAAAGTATTCTGTATAAACGACATCTGCACTGAACAATTGTTCTGAATCATAACCGAGGGTGAGGTCGATTGCTCCGTAGGAATCAGACCATTCAGAATGGATTGCGAAATCGTCCAGCAAACCATGACGTACGGTTAGTTCAGTTACTTTTGTCGAAAAGTCTGTTTGAACTCCGTCAACAGTGAGTGTTGTAAGTGGACCGTCGTATTGCTCAAAAACAACAGTGGTCGTACCTGTAGTAACACTACCAATGAGGATATCAATTCCTGCATCATCTCCGGCATTCATCACTTCTTGGAAGACTTCTTCCAGGTCAATTCCAATCATCGAATTGATATCTGCATTCAAATTCGAATAGTTGTATTCAATTCCAAAAGCAAGCGGTTCAGTTTCTTCAGCTGCAACGCTTGTGGGCAAAGTTGTTCCAATCATCAGGCCAACAAGGAGGAGAGCAAGTGCTTTTCTCATAACTAAGTTTCATGAATGAATGATATATTAGACTATGGCCTGCAATATATTGGATTTCTAGACGTTATCCCAATCCAAAGTCGGCTTTTCATCAGCATCATCTTCCGATTCATTTTGCTGATCCAATCCATCACCAAAAACGCCCCAAGAATCAATCATTTTCATCTCTTGAGCCACTTGTCTGCGACGTTGAATTACAATCAATAACGCAACGATGATGACTAGGAGTACACTACCAACAAGGACACCACCTGACATAAATCCACCACCATCTGCTTCAACAACCTTGAGTGGCGTGTAGAGTACGTCGACGCTCGCAGAATCACCTTCGCCATCGGTTGCAATAACCTTGAAACTCGGTTGCCCCACACCAGAAGGCTGGAATTCAAGCGAACCAGTCCAAATCCCGTCACCATTCTCATCGCTGAGGTTAAACGTCCATGTCTGAATGTTGTGGACGATATCGACGCGCACGTTGTCAGTGGTGCCATCCTCATCGATTAGTTGTACTGAGACCTCGAGGGTGACTCGCTCATCAGTAACAAACTCAGTTTGTGAAAGTTCCAAACTCGATTGAACCAATTCAGGAAGACTCGATCGAACTGTGAAATTGATGTGCTGTTCTGAAAACGCTCCGCGTGCATCTTCCACGTACAATGAGACATGGTGGCTACCAGGAACAAAGACTTGCGTAAAGGTGGATTGTGTGCTGAGGAGACTTGTCTGCCCACCTGTTCCATGAAGACGCCACTCTCTCATTGTAAGATCATCATCCGCATCAAAAGAAGCTCCTTCAAAGACGATAGTTGCTCCTGGTTCGACCGATTCAAGATTGCTCGGTGAAACTATTACGGCTTCTGGATCGCTTGGAACAATAAGCAATTCCAACGATTCTACACGAGATTTTCCTGTTTCATCAACCAACTCAATTTGCAAGTCTCTCAACCCAGCATCGAGTTGAATTTCATGGATACTGGATGTTGACACATCTGTCAAAATTGGAAGATAAATTGAGGATGAATCGTCGTAAATGCGCAATGTCATCGTGAATGGGTCATCATCGTAATCAACACTGTTTCGAGCATCAACAACAATGGTATCGCTCGAAGCAAATTGGCTTCCGTTTGCAGGTGAATCAAGAACAAGAATTGGTGCAGATTCGGCAACAGTGAGCATCCTTGTTGTCGAAACATTTGGATTGATACCATCGCTCAACGTTAACGTGATTTCGTGAATACCTGCGGAGAGTCGCGTTTCAAAGGTTAACCAATCCTCATCCTCTGGTGTCAATCGTCCATCAAGATTGCTTGACCAATTAATTTGCAAGAATTCTGAACCTGCTGCAGGTTCGCTTTCTGCACAGTGCCACGTTCCATCGGCTGGGAATGTGAAACATGCTGAATCGAAATCACCACTTCCATTGGCACTGAACGGAATCAGAACGGACGAGTCGAGATTATCAAACAGGGCCAATTCTTCAATCACAGCTCGTGGTGCAGAATTGTCAACGGTAATCAATTCAGAGACAACCGACATTTGACCACCATGATCCATCCGATCGTCGGTGATTCGCAACTCAATTTGGTGAACACCACGAGATAGGTGGCCATTCCAAGAAATGTTCTCAATGCCTTGACCAACCATGAGCGTCCCGTCCACATTCGACCACCACTCAAACGAAACTGGATTGTTTTCTGGGTCGGCCGAACTGCTTCCATTGAAGAAAATAACATCTTCACTCGCAGTTCCATTGCGTTCAAGCGTAAAAGCAGCGGTTGGCATTTCATTGTACAACTTGACTTCAACAGTGTAGGTATCTGAATTCCCTACTTCATCAAATGCAACGACGTTCAAGAAGAACGATGCTGGTGGATCGTCCGTGTAATGGTCGAAGGTGTAGGTTAACAACTCAGGACAGACGTATTGATTGCCCCATCCAGGACCTTGCCGGTTGTAACCTCCAAAGTTAATCATACAAGCGAAGTCATCGCCTTCAGGATCGAACGTTCCTGTCGTATTTATTGTGACAGTGCCGGTTTGCGGCATGATCAATTCGTTCCATTGCGTAACAGCTGGAGAAAAGGAAACGTTGAGTTCTGGTGCAAGATTGGTTAATTCGATACTTCGTGTTTCTGAAATGCAATGTCCAGCATCATCGCAAACTTCCAACGTGAGGTCATGAATGCCATCACTGAGCGTGAAACCAGAAACGCCATCATTCACTGAAAATGGAGTTGTGCCCTGTGATGAAGAGATGACGCCATCAAGTGTAGAGGTCCATGTCAATGTCAAAGGATCATCGTCCAAATCCCATGATTGCTGAGCATCGAACAACACTTGTCCCTGTGAGGGGAACACATCCCCGTCCATCGGTGAAGTCCAGTTCAAAAATGGGGGTTGATTGTCCAATTCGAGAACACAATACATCACTTTGTCACCATCGAAAGTTATCGTCGTGGT
>MDTE01041380.1_pt1 | contig 28089 bp, 27 predicted proteins | sample 811231 | NCBI WGS metagenome assembly MDTE01 (sample SAMN05326651, study PRJNA326480) | marine metagenome | isolation source: seawater | place: Indian Ocean: Red Sea | collected 2010 | reverse complement strand
GAGGGACGGACCGCGATGCGGCGTGTGGTGACGTGATAATGAATGATGATCAGGCTAAAAAAATTAAAACAGACGACGACGGCGCGTCGCTCATCTTTTTCATCTACGATTAGTACTTTACTTGCCGCGCTTGCCTTCCTTTTGGATGACTACTTCGTCCTCGTAGCGGATACCCTTACCCTTGTACGGCTCCGGCGGACGCTTGGAGCGGATGATCGCCGCAAAGTTACCGACCTCAACCTTGTCGTAGCCGCTCACCACCACCTCGGTGTTCGACGGGCACTGCACCGTGATGCCCTCCGGCAACTTCATGATGACCGGGTGGGAGTAACCGAGGGAAAGGTTCAAGTCCTTCCCTTGCATCGCCGCCTTGTAACCGACACCGAGGAGCTTCAATTTCTTCTCGAAACCGGTAGAAACCCCGACCATCATGTTGTTGGCGAGCGTGCGGTACAAGCCGTGGCCCTTGCGCGCCTCCGGGGGGTCGTTCGCGCGACTGATCTTGATCGCGCCATCCTCTTCCGCGAACACCATCGTATCCGGGAAAGACATCTCCAAGCTACCCTTCGGACCCTGTTTATTCGAGAATAAATGCGTCGACGCGTCGTCAGTCGGCGGTTCGGCGTAATCACTCGCGAGACGGCAAAAACCCTACAACCTCAAGCCCTCCCCGCGCATCCCGAGGGAGGCGCGCGCGCACCGCTCGCGCGGTTCCCCGACCCCTCCTCGCGATCATCAGACGCGTGAATATCTTCGTCCTCTGGCGCATCGTTCGTCACACGGTCGTCTTCGCACGCACCTTCACCGCGAGATGGTTATCCTTGAGGGTGTACGTCACCCCTTGCGGCACTTGCACCGGCTGCTTACCGATGCGCGACTCCTTCGCCTCGACGACGCGGCGCACGGAGGTCGTGCGTCGCGTGGACGATTGCGAAGAAATCGTCGCATCACCGCGCGCGAACGTGGACACTTGCGAGGCGAGCATCGCGAATCTGTGCGCGCGCGCGTCTCGTAGTGCCGCCGCGCGCGCGGACGCGCCGACTCGAGGCGCTCGTGTCCATCCCGGGGCGAGTCGCGATCGGTCGATTGAATGAGGGACTCACGGTGAGTCGTGACCCGTGATGGGCCGAGAGACGGGAATCGACGATTGCGCGCCGCGACGGACGAGAGACCGAGGCGGAGGCGAGGCGACGATGGCGACGACGGCGACGACGGTGACCCGGGTGAACGACGCGTCGTCGGCGAAGACGCTCGTGATGCGGCAGACGCACGAGGCGGTGGAGAAGAGTGCGTGCGCGTGGACCCGAGAAAACGGTTCGAGGGCGCGGTTTCGTTCGGTCGAGGGAGCGCGGAGAACGCGCGCGCGAGGGACGAGATCGATCGACTGACCGAAGCGACGACCGTGGACGCGCGAGCGTAGGCTTACAGGAGTTGCAGCGAAGGAAACGAGCGACGCTGCGAAGGATCGAGGCGATGGAGAGAGATTCAGACGCTCTGCGAGCACGCGCAAAGGAACTCGATCGCGGCGTGGAGCGCGACCGAGCGCGGTTGGAGGCATACGATAAAGTCATCAAGGACGGAGAGTGTTCGCTCGATCGGATTCTTGAGAGTTCGGAATTTCTGTTGAACGCGTTGTCGCGGGAGACACGAGGGTTTGAAGACGACGACGACGAGAAGTAGAACCCGCTCGCGCAGTCGAACTCAACTCCCGATAACGGTGAGATATGGATTTGGATGATGCGCGCGTGCGCGCACTCGCGATTGCGTTCTAAATTAACTTTTTTCATTCAACTACCAGACCCACTACGCTCTACAAATCGCCGCCGCGCTCCGCCTTTGCGTACGCTTGAGAAATGATCTCCAAAACTCGTTTCGATCTGAGTTGCTTGGCAAGCTTGCGTAGGTTACGACCCTTCGAGTCTCTTTTCATGACGTCCGCCTCAAACTCCAGTAGCGTCTCCACCGTCTCGACCTTTTGCTTGCGCACCGCCGTGGCAAGCATCGAATCTCCTCGCTTATTTTCAGAGTTTGGATTCGCGCCGAGCTCGAGCAACACGCGGAGCATGACGTTGTTTCGGTGCTCCACCGCCCTATACGCGGCGGTGAAACCCATAGCGTCGAGTTCATCGACGTTCGCACCGCACTCACCGACCAGATACCTCACGACATCCGCGTGGCCCGCGGTCTTACCCCACGCCGCGCGTTGCAACGGCGTGAAACCGTCTCGCGACAACGTCAACACGTTCACTCCGCGTTCGTGGAACAGCCTCATGAGCTCGACGTTTCCCAACGCCGCCACTATATTCACCACCGTGTGTCCATCGTGATCTTCGATCTCTGGATCTCCACCGATGGACAAGATTTTGTCCACCACTGTCGCGTTCCCGCTCGTCGCCGCCGCCGCGAGCGCCGTGTACCCGTGATCCGATTCCTGTCGATTCACCAGCGCTCGCAGCTCGTCTCCCTCGTACGCCAACTGCGCGTCGTCGAACCACGATAAATCTCCTCGCATCGCCGCCGCCACCGGTCCGGGCACTCCCTGCGCCAGCGCGGAAGACGCGAACACCGACACCAGAGACATCGACATCAGCGTCAACAGCATCCTCCTCGACGATCTCGACCCACGGCTCGCGCGCGCGCCCGCGTCGAGTCCGACATCGCGCGTCCATTTCGACATCATCATCACCCGCGTCGATCGCGCGCGACGACGACGGCGACGAGACGAGATGAGCGCTCGGCGCGTCGCGCACTCTCGCCGACCGGAGACGAATCAAAAGGAAACGAAATCTCGCGCGCAGAGCGCGACGCGCGCCCGCACGCGCGCGCGGGCGACGCGAGCGAGCGCGATGACTCGAGCGCAGTATTTCGGTGCGTCATGTCGGCGCGACGAGGGAGAGCGACGCGCGCGCGGGCGCTCGAGAGCGCGAATGCGCGCGCGTGTCGCGAGACAAGCGACTGACCGTTCCGAGCTCGCGCGTCTCTCCTCGCGCAGGCACCATCGGCGCGGCGATCGTCGCCGCGTGGTGCGCCGCGTTGACCCACATCGAGCTCTCGCCGAGCGCGCGCGCGCACGCGGTGGCGGTGCGTTCGCGCGTCGACCGAGTCCCGCGACGTTCGCGCGCCTCGCGCGCGCGTCAGACGAGACGAGACGCGACGCCGCGCGCCGACCGACCGACCGATCGACTGACCTCGCGCGCGTCTCGTCCTCCCAGGCCCCGGTGTACGTCATCGCCGCCTTCGCCCTGTGCTCCCTCGCCGTCATCGCGCGCTCCGTCGTCTTCTTTCCCTCGTGCGCCGCCGAGGCCGCGGCGCTCGCCCGAGACGTCTCGCGCGCGCGCGCCGACCTCCTCGCCGCCGGCGTCCTCACCGCCGAAGACTTCGACCGCGCCGATGATGCGTCGGACTAGTCGTGTAACGGTAGCGATGACGGTCGTTTTCCCACGAGTACGCGTCACGCATCGTCGAGCATCCTCATTCATCCCGCCCATCGTGCCGGCAGCCATCCCGCCCCGCCGTCGAGCGACTCCCGGGTGTGTCCCGAACGACCGCGAACCGTCGGCATGGCCCCCCTCTGTCTGGGCCATTTTTAAAAAGTCGACGATTCATGACTCGAGATTACCCACCCCATGGGTCGGAAAATCCGGGTGTATTTACAACCATTTTGGGTTTCTAACCACCCTCTGTGTGGTAGAGGGGTGACCAATCGAGGGGCCCGCGTCGACGCCGCACACGCGCGCGCGAGGGAGAGGACGACGCGCGATACGGGCGAGGACGACCCGAGGGACGAGAGACGTCGAGTCGAGTCGAGTTGAGTCGAGTCGAGTCGAGTCGACGCGCGGAGAGTCTCGCGCGAGGAGAGAAGAAAGAAACGAATCTCGACGTCGGTTCGGAAACTCACCCGGTGGTGGATAAAGGGTCGTGACCCGTGTGAGGGGGACGGTGGACACCCGCGTGTGCGAGAGGGACGCCCCGGAGGATTCGTTCCACCCGGGGGAGGGGGCGCGCGGCATGGCGCGCGCTTCACGGCGAACGAAGGAGGCTCGCGGTAAGGCGCACGCGGACGGTGTCGTGACGCTGGCGGATATCGCGGCGCAATCTGAGAGAAGTTTGAAGAGACTGGAAGAGGAGGCGCGAACGCGAGGGCGCGGGGGAGAAGGCGAGGGGAGCGCGTCGGCGGCGGCGAGCTCGGACGATGGGGAACAGCCAGATTTAGTCAAACTCTATCTCCAGCAAAAAGTGGGTAAGCCGACAGAAAGCGGAGCCGCGAGAGCGCCGAGCGCATCGGCCGACACGCACAGTGAATGGGACGTCAAGTTTCCAGGCCAGCGATTCGGGCAGTGGACGAAACTGGAGATTACCGCGACCCAAGATGCCATCAAGCAGTGGGCCGAAGAGCACGGGCTCGGGGAGGCATACGAGAAAGGAGATTATGAATTCTTGTTCGAACGTCGCCAGAAGCTGGGTGGTAAAGGCGCAAATTTGCCTCGTTCAGAGCGTCGAGCATTCATCGAGATTTCGCGAGGCGTCAGCACGAGAAACGCCAAGCAAATTTACGGTTGGATTCTGAGAAACATGAACAAGAAAGCTTCAAAGGGCAAATGGACCAAAGATGAAACGGAAGAGTTGTTGAAGCAATTCGAGATTCACGGTCCGAAGTGGTCGAAGATTTCAAGCATCATCGGCCGACCAGCTTCAGCCTGTCGAGACAAGTGGCGTCTTGCAAAGAGTCCCGCTGAAAGACGCACGGGACACTGGTCGCCTGAAGAGACCTTGCGCTTGGTTCAACTCGTAAATGGACATTTCCAGAAACGTGGTGCAAGGCCCGGTTGCGGACCGGGTGAGAATCTTGAACACCTAGAACTTCGTGACAACATCCCTTGGAAATCGATATCAAGCGAGCTTCGCACTCGCAACGAACAGGCTTGTTTACAGCGCTGGTACCAGATCGCCCCTGACATGACTCTCGTTGGTTCATGGCGTGAGACTCAGGATTTTGAGCTATTGGAAAACATCATCAAGCAGAATAAGCCGAGGCTTGAACTCTTGGATTGGGCAGCTTTAGTGAACGGTCGTTCTCTTTCCCATATCAAGAGACGATGGAAGTCTCTCGCTTCAAAGATCCCCGGCTACATCGACATGTCTCTACCAGAATTGGTGCTTTGTATGTCTCAAGGTCTTAATGGCTGTCCTGCTGCCTTGGTTGAAAAAGCCAAGGTGTACGCGCAAGTCTAACAAGCGAGCTTTACAATACCATCATACTGCACTGCACTGTATTACACGTCTATTTTAGAAATTATGATAGTACTTAATTTTACTGATTGTTCTGTTCTTTCACATCCCTTCGTATTGTTCTTTCACATCCCTTCGTATGGACGGAGCTTGTGACACGGCTCTCCATCTGAGTTTGGCGCAGCTGCGGCGCACGACGCGTTACATCCAAACAATAGCGCTTCATCTTTTTCAATCGGCGGTGGTGATAGACCAAAATAGAAGTCGCAACTCTTATCCTCAAAGTTTGGCTTAATCGTGAGGGGTAATCCGAAATCCTCCGTGAACACTTCCTGAGTAGCCGTTTTGCACATGTTTACGCACATCGCGGTGCAGCCGCTCTCTTGAAGCCACCGACACTTCTTAATGTGCACCTTGGAAGCCATCTCGATACCCAGATCATTTTCCACCGTCGATTCCACTTCCATGGGGCCCACCATCCAAGCGAAGACGATTTTGGTGATCGTCGCGTTAAGTTCACAGGAAAACTGATTCAAAGGAAACAGCTTCTTGAAGACCGCGTCGCCGCCCGGAGGCACCAGAGATCGTATGACCCCCGAGGTGACATCACCCATCCCGATCGCGTCTCTTCCTCGCATCTGCAGGAAACAAAGCGCGATGAACTCTTCGTACGACACCTTACTCGGAGGCTGTGCGTCGATGGCCATGCCAATCTTTCGCATGAACCACGCCATGATGGCCAAGTCGAGCGGCGAGTCTTCGTACCTCACCTTCACCCCAGGATCTCGCCAATCCGAGGGAAACTCCGCCCGGGCGAGATTCATGAACGAGTACGATTCCGTCGTCGACGCCTCCGCCCTCGCGAACGCCGTCCCGCGACGTCGACGACGCGTCCACCGCCCGAGACGCGCCGACGATGGCGGACCGTCGAGTCGTCTTCCCACGCCCACCGCGCGCTCGACCGTCGACCGCGCGCTCGTCGTCGCCCCACGAAAGCCTCGAGGCGTCACCACCGACCATCGCCCGCTCGCCTCCATCGCGATCGCCGTCTCCCTCGCGGTCCGCGTCGCCGAGTCGCGTCGTCCGTCCGTCCGTCGTCTCGCGCGCGCATCCACCGTCGTCGGTCGTGCGACGATACATAAATTGCTAGATCCTACATCTATGTACAAAGTATGACATTTGATAACCCTAGCCCCGCACGACCACCACGACCCGACAATCTCATTCGACGCGAGCGCCGCACACGGCGACGAGGCGGGGACGCGTCGACCGCGCGCGCGCCCTCGATCGGCGTCGGGGGGTCGAGGGAGGTCATGTTTACCTCGTTCGTGCTCATGGCGGTGAAGAAGGGACCGTTCGCGAGAGGTGGGTGACCCGACGGCGCGCGCTGGACGAACGCCGCGCCGACGCTCGCGAGAGACGAGAGCGCGCGACCTCGCAGCGAGAGGAAGCGACCGAACGGAGAGCGAAGAGGGACGAAGACTGACGAAGAAGACGCGGCCGTCGCGCGCGCAGGGGGCATCGTGTGGAAAACGCACGCGTTTGCGAAACCGTCTCCGACGCGCAAGCGCAACGCGCGGGTACGACACCGCGACCGCGAGGACGCGATCGCACCGTGCGTTGGAGCGATGACTGACCGAACTCACATCTTTCGTCGCGTTCGCGTTCACCAGAAAACCGCTAAACTGATTCGAGACGTCGAGAAGGCGCTCAAAAAAGCCGCGGGCGTCGACCCCGCGGCGCGCTCGTCGGCGTCGAACTGAGCCCGAAGCGCACCCGAATCCCCCCGCCCCCCCGTAGAGCACCCGAAGACTTTTGGCGCCGACGCGACCGAACTTTAATTTTGATTCATCTCGCGCTCACACCGCGCGTTCGACCGTCGCGCTCCTTCTCGTCCCTCGCTCGCTCGCCCGGCGCGCCTCGAGGCGTTCGAGTCGCTCGCCTCAGAGCCACCGAAGTTCGCCGCGCGGCGACAGTCCGCGACGGACGGAACCGATCAAAGACGATCGACGCGCGAGCGTGACGGTGACACATCCGTCGACGTCCACCCCGCGCGCCGTCGTCGCGAATAGTCGTCGCGGAACGTCGTCGAAATCCGAAATCGAATTCAACGCATTCGCGCGCGCGTTCCTCCGTCGAGCGACACGCGCGCGTCGCGGAGCCGTCTTCGAACGACGGAGAACCGCGCGGGGAAGAGATTGAGGAATCGCGGCGTCCGTTGCCCCGAGTCGCGGTCGAGGGATGACGAACGAGGACGAGGACGATGCCATGGGCGAAATCGAGCGCCAGCCGGTGGAACAGATGCCTCCGGGGACCGGGGCGGAGGAAGAGGCGGCCGCGGAGGCGGTGAATGCGATCGATGCCCCGGAGGAGGTCGCGGAGGGGTCGTTGGATCCATCGGACGCGGGAAGAGGGGAGGAAGAGCGGCGAGACGCGATGGCTCGAGTGAAATTATATAGACTCAACGATAGCGGTCACTGGGACGACAAGGGCACCGGCTTCGCGTCGTGCGAATACATGGAGGTGAGACGACGATTCGGTGAGAGAGAGAGGAGAGACGGAAGACTGACGGTGACTATTTTCTTTTGAAACGCTCGCAGAAATCGAATTCGGTGGGATTAGTCGTCATGTCGGAGCAGAGTCAGGAGCCGTTGTTGGTGCACCCGATTTCTCCAGACGCCGACTTTTATTCTAGGCAAGAGGACGAGACGATTATTACTTGGATGGATAGAGAGTTTGGGACGGATATAGCGCTGAGTTTTCAAGAGGGAATGGGATGTAACTTTATCTGGGAACAGATAAAATCTGTGCAGCGTCAGTACGCGAGCGAAGACGGCGTCGGAGCGCACCCCGAGGACGGTTCCAAGCTGGCAGCCATGGAGGTGGGAACAGAATTCCAAGCGTTTCAGTTTCCACAGGAACACGGGCACTTTGTCGCGATGGGAGAGGGTGGATCTTATGTTGAGATCCGACGCGAAGGAGCCCTTGAGCTTCCTCCACCGGAGCTTGCAAATTTAGAACAGATTTTAGCCGTCATCACTGGTAGCTCGATGTTTGCTCGCCAGACGCTTCCAACGCAACTTTTAAAGACGAAGGAATACCTTCCAAAACTCTTTGAATTGTTCAGACAGTGTGAAGATGTGGACGACGTCGAAAATTTGCACATTTTGTACGCTATTTCTAGAGGGATCGTCATGCTAAATGATCCAAATCTGTATGAAGTTTTACTGAGCGAAGAATTCGTTTTTGATTTTGTGGGTACGCTCGAATACGATCCTGAGCAGATCACTCGTGTACCTCATAGAGAATTTCTGAAAGAAAACGTTGCTTTCAAAGAGGTTGTACCGATCAAAGATGAAGCTATTCGGCAGAAAATTCATCAAACATGTCGGCTTGGATACTTGAAAGACGTGATTCTTCCTCGAGTTTTGGATGACTCTGCATTTGGCATGCTCACATCAATGATGATGTGCAATAATGTTGACGTTGTACAAGCGCTGCATCGAGACCCAGAGTTTTTCGCAGAGTTGTTCAACAGACTTAAGAGTTCTAAACCAGGCGATAAAGACTGGAACGACCTCATTGGTTTTCTCCAAGAATTGTGCACCCTTGCGAGGCATCTGCAGAACACCCCAAGACTTCAAGTGTTTGCGACTCTACAGCGGCTTGGACTTTTTGACGTCTTGACGGACATTTTGATTCATGGCGATGAATATTCGCAGCTTAAAGCTGCTGATGTCATCATGTCAAGCCTCCAAAACGACTCGTCAGTCCTGAGGGAGTACATGGTGCAACAGGATGCAAAGATGGAACGAAATATGCTTTCGGAGTTAGTGCGATTATTCCTTGTTGGAAGCGACGGTATACAGGCGACGTATTTAGAGATACTTATTTTTCTGATGGATCCCGACTCGATGGAAGGGACGGCTCCCGACAAGGACAAGCTTCTTGATATCTTTTATGACAAGCACATGCGCACTGTGGTGTCTCGGGTCACCTCAGGCAAGAACAACATACCAGAAGATGAGTCAGGGAATGATGAGGGTGTCCCGCCATGGTCACTCACTAAGATAGTTGATCTGCTCATCTTTTTGGTACAAAATCACCAATTCAGAATCAAATATTACATGTTGAGAAATCACGTGTTGCAGAGTGTCCTTCAACTGATGGACCGCAAGGAAAAGTATGTCGTGGTGTCTGCAGTGAGATTCTTGCGCTCGTGTGTCAACTTGAAAGATGAATTCTATAACCGCTATTTGATCAAGAGCAATGCATTTGAGCCAGTGATGAAAGTTTTCAAAGAGAATGGAGATAGGTACAACTTGCTCAACAGTGCTGTACTTGAATTGGTAGACTTCATTCGCCGCGAGAACATCAAGAACTTGATCCACCACCTGGTAGAACAATACGAAGCATACTTCGATGAAGTTTACTATGTGGACACGTTTAGATTGTTGAAGCTCAGATATCAACAAGGTTTGAGCGTACCGACGATTGGGTTACCTCCGGGTGTGATGCTTGCAGGAGTGGCACCCATGGCGTTCGGTCGACAGGAGATTGCCGCGGTGCAGGCATTGTCAGAGCAGCGATGTCGTCGAGATAGCTCGATGAGCAAGGATGAGGAGAATTACTTCGAATCCGATGATGATCCAGCTGATGCCGCGACTAGCGATCCCGGACCGGCGCAGCTAACAAACGTACACAGTCCACCAGTCTTGCACTTCCAAGGCTCTCGCTTTGCACCTGCACCGATGGCACACTCCGTCCTCACGGATGAAGTGGACACTGGACCTACACACGGTGAACTTGGAAAGAGAACACGCTCATCTAGTTCACCACCTGAAAGTACCACACATGATAGCACCGACGACCAAGCAAAGAAATCCAAACCTGGGATCCCGTCACCAACGTCTCCCGAAAGTCTGACAGCAGCACAGAGGAATGCGTTCAAATCTCAGACCACCCAATCCAGCAATGAAGAAAAAGCTACTAAGAGTGAAAATGAGAAGGATGTGAAAGAAACAGCTAATCCTACGTCCCAGTGGGTTACCGTGGATGAACCTAGCGATGAATGAATAGATTTTAATTGAATAACACTGATATAGCTCCTAAAATGCTTTCTTGAGTTCATCGGGACGAAGCACGCGATCTTTTTCAAGTGCATAAGCTTTCTTATCCTTAGCATTTGTTTCCGTTTTAAGACTCGGGGGCTTAAACTCACCCGTGAACTTACTCTTCTTTGCCTTTTTGCCTTTCATGAAATCTCTCCATCCACTAACTCGTTCCTCCCGTTTATCCTCTCTCTCCCATTCTTTTTTCTCTTTATACTCTTGTCGGCGCTGAGCTGCTTCCGCTTTTTCCTCTTCAGTGACACGCTTCTCTTCGCCTTTGATTCGAAGCGCTAGCTTACGACGTCGCCATTCCAAGTCAACAATATAGTTGCGCGCCTCGTACTTCCACCTCTCGTGGAACTCATCCGTCTTGCAAAAATCTTCAAACATACCTTCCTTATTACCTTGATACTTGACTCGTAGTACAGCATCTTCACGTGCCTCTTTTTTCCAATTCTTCAACACGGAATCTCTCGCTTGCTGGAGATTGAAGTCGAGAGCACGCTTGAAATCTTCGTCAAGCAGAAGCTTCTGCGCTTGGCCCAAAGCATCAAACGCCGCTTTTGCATCCTTGTGTTTGCACTTATCAGGGTGAACCAAAAGAGACAGTTTACGGTACGCTCGTGGGATTTCTTTCATTTCGCAATCGAAACGAAGTTTCAGAAACTCGTATGGATTTAATTTGAAGCTGGACAAAACACGTTCCACTTCAGCATCTCGTTTCGCATCAGAGACATCCTTGAAAAATTCCTTTAGCAGAGTTTCACTATCTTTTATCTCTTCGATGGGCGGTGCGACCGCGTCAGGATTAGGCACAATCTCTTCCATCGGTTTAGCCATGCTTGACATTTCTGGTGCCTCGTCTTCAGCCGCCGACGTTGTCGCGACGGCGGTGTCTCGCCCTCGTGTGTCTTCTTTCTTCTCTGTTGGTGGTTCCTTCACCTTCTTTTCCTCCTTTGTCTTGACTGCGATCACGTTTTCGGGTTTCAAATACACTTCTTCGCTCTCTTTACGCCCCGTACCCTCGCCCGCATCGATTCGTACGCGGTATCGCATGCGCTCCGGGGCGTAACCCATCACCATTCCTCGTTTTCCATTGAGCTCTGGCTTTGCTTTTATACCGTGGATTTGCACCGCCGTGCGCGGTTCTATGTACTCGAGACCGCTCATGACGGTGAGAAGACTTTCGCCGAGATTCTTGGAACTTCGTTCGTCGTTTGCACCCTCGCCCTCGCGCGTGCCCCTCTGCGGGTGCGGGTCCGTTTTTCTTGCTGGCTCGGTGGCGTCAAAACGAGGCACGGGCCACCGATGGCGATGCATCCCGCGCCCTACGCGCTCGGAGTCTTGGGCGCAGTACCTTTCGTCGGTCTCACTCCACAAGCCAGGCGCGCGCTAGGATACGAGAGCGTAGTGACCCCGGAGACCACTGCGCGCTTACAAATTGGATACGGCGCGAGCATCTTGAGCTTCCTGGGCGGGATTCATTGGGGGCTCGGGGCGATCGGACATTCCGTGGTGAGGGATTTACCACCCACGCCCGCTCAGTTGACGACGCGTTACGCGTGGAGCGTGACGCCGAGTCTATTGGCATGGCAGGCCTCGTTGATGTCTAGCGAAATCATGGCGTGCGGTACGTTGATTGGTGGATTGTTAACGTGCGCTGGGGTAGATACGGCCTACGCGAAGGCGGGAGGTTATCCAAAATGGTTGATACCTTTGCGTTACGGGCTGACGGCTGCGGCGACGATGAGCTTGGCCGCCACCGCTTTTAGAGGAGTCGAACAACATGAAAAGAAATAGCACAAAAACACTGTAACAATAAATAATGACTGCGCGCGACGACTTTCCCACGACACGGATCGACACCCAGTTGCACTCTAATAAATTATTCCACCGTCACCGTGATAGATTTCGCGAACTTCTTGCCAAAAGATCTATGCTTGGCGTCAGCAAACTGCAGCATCAACGTGTGCTCACCCGGGCTCAAGTTCAAAACACCCTCCTTTTGCCCCTTGCCAAAGTGCAAGTGGGTCTCGTCGAAAGGAATCTCTTGTCCCTTCTCAATGAACGCGGGACCATCAATTATCAAGTGATGGTGCCCCGTCCCTTCCTGAAGTCCCCCCGCCGCTGGGGCGAGCTCGTAACCCTTCACCCCCATCTTCACTTTAAACTCCGAGCTCACGATCGGATTATCCCCCCTCGGTTCGATAAAGTACACCCCATTCTTACCATCCTTTGCCTGCGCCGGAGAAGCGGCCGTGAGCGCGAGTGCACACGCTGAAACGAAAGCTTGCCGACGAGAGAAACCGGTGGAGTCCAGACCGTCATCAACTTCGCTGCACGTCCTTGACGCTCCTCTTGCCGCGAAGGGGACGGTGTTGGATCGTTGTCGACGAGGTGAATGCGTTGTCACCGACGACGGAGCGGCGTTTCGCAAAAGACACGGAGAAGCGGCGATCATGAGGATGAACCACGGGTGGACACGTGTGAGGAGGCGTGCCAGTTTATTGACGCAAAATAAATTAATCGTAGTCATTACAGTGAAATTCTCTAAGCCGATTTTCTGGCCGTGACGACGTACATGGGATCTGATCTACCGGGACTCGGAGAGATGTCTTCCCCCGCAGGCGGCTCAAATCCTCCAGCGTAGTGGTAATATGCACCGACGATCCAAACATGATCCAAGTCTCCCGTTTGAGTCCAAATCGATACCGCCTTGGTCGGAAAACATCTATTGCTAAAGCTCATAATGGCCAATCCACCCGGTTTTAACACACGTCTCACCTCTTGCATCACTTCCAAAGGTCGAGTGAGGTAGTCCACACTCACAGTGTTGGTGACGACATCAAACGTGTTGTCTGCATACGGGAACTTTGGGTCCTCATTGAGATCTTGAACGGCATAATCCGTGAGGATCGGATTCCTTTTCAGCTCTTCTTCATTCATTCCCACGCCAGAAATCTTACCCGCTTTGTAACCTTTCGGATAGTGCGAGATCCAGCTACTGCAGACATCCAACACAGACACATTTTCACCGCCTGGTGGGAACTCTCGCTCGTAATACTTTGTCAATGCTCCGATCGCCTTGTCATCGATGTGCGTCACGAATCTAGGCTGAGAGTAAAAAATAAAGTCTGAGCTTTCATCGTATCTCGCCATGTCTTCTTCGCGGAACGGATACTTCGCCGGAAACTTTGGGTCTTTGAGCACGTCGGCGAAAGGATCCGACTTTGCCCGAGCGCCCATCTTCGCGTTCGCCTTCCCACCCGTCACCCCGAGCGCCAATGCGCTCGATCCGAACGTTCTCAAAATCGCGGTCGCTCCCGACGCAACGAATGCGCTTCGTCTCGACGTGCTCCATTCCTTCGGGTCTGCTCCACCGATCGAGGCGGAGCGAATCGTCATCCTCCCGCTGCGGTCCTTCGTCGCCGCGCCCGAAGTCGAGCGAGACGTCCGCAGTCCACTCGCGCGAGCACATGCACCGTATGTTATCATCGCGTTCGATCGGTTTGAACGATACCGAGAGCGTTCCCAGTGTGGCCCGTCACGCGCGCGCAGCGAGGTGACAAGTGTCGAGGCAGTCGACGTCGTCGTCACTTTCGAGCTCAAGTCGAGACCCGTCTTTCCGTTCGCGAGCGCAGTGAGCGACGATCGAACTATCTGCTCAAAGGAGATCAAGTCACGCCTCGCACCGTGTTCGAAGACCTCACTTTTAGTGCGCGTCGACGACGAACGCGACAAAGGTGACAACGGAGGCAGGAGGCGCATGCTTGGGCTGAATTACTCGTCTTCGGACGACGAGGAGGAGAGAGAAGACCCTGAACGAGAGAGCGAAGCACAAGAGAGAGATAACAGAGCGGTGAGTGGAGCAAGGAGCCCGGTGCAAGAGCGTACAGAGAGGACATTGCCGTCTGCAACGAATATATTCTCCAGAACAGAAAGCGGACCTACAACTTGCATCGGCACAATGCAGCCGCTGGCTGGAACGAAACGTGCCGCGTCAAAACCTATTTTCAATCCCAGACAAACTCAACAAAAAGTTTTCCAGGCCACCAAGAAGGTTAACACGCTATTGCCTCCACAGTTGAGAGGACGTGCGAATGAGCCGACGCAGGACTTGGAGGCACTGGGTATACGTAGAAAGCCAACACAACGAAAGCGAGCCAGTTGAGTGGAGCGACATAGTGATACATAGCGAGAATGTAAATGTAGATTAAACTCAATTCTTCACGAATCCATTAGACATCGTAGCAACTCGTCGTGTGTAGTTTTGTTGCTTGCTAGAATGGGCCGCGTTGTCAAGTCTGTGTGAAAGCATAAATAAATGGGTTCGTCAGTACGCATACTCACTCTAACGACGAAGAAAAGGAGGCATTCCACACGAAAAGAATTCATTGACAAAACGCACCATATTCATCACCAACTAGATTTGTGATCTGCCCACCGGCCTCGCGTATCTGCGCGAAAAATTAATTCGAAAGTGGAAAATTAAATTAATTAAATATGTACCAATAAAGCTCCGGCAGCGGTGTCCCAGCTGTTCAAGTCAGCTTCAAAATACGCTGTAACTCGCCCACAAGCAACCCATGCAAGCATGATCGCCGCACTTCCAAGCATACGAATCGTTCGAACCGGTAAATTGGCCAATGCTGTAGTGCGAAATAATTCATGAGTTAATATTTGTTTTCAACAACGATGATTTTTTCGATTGCGCCGCGAGCACCGATATTTACCTGTCATTCCTCGAAGCATTACTTCTGTTGATGCTGTTGTCGGTGCGTATCCCGTTACAACCACTGCTTCGAGCGCGGTACTTTCTTCTCCAACTTTCATGGTCGAACCATTTAATTTTGCTCCTTGCCCGAGAGCTGCGGTGAAACATTCGTCTCTGAAAGGATCTAGGATCACAGCTGCTTGCAGCTCACTGTCAAGATTTTAATTGTCAGCAAGGTGATAAAATCAGAGACGTGATGCATAGATGGACAACAGAACGCGCTCAAAGAACGAAAAAATATTTTAATTCACTCACCCTTTGAAAGCCACTCCGATGGAAATTGCGGACAATGGCATCCCATGCACAAAATTCGTCGTCCCATCGATCGGGTCAACGATCCAGAGCCAATCAGTGCCTATGCATACGACGCAGCGTTAGTCAATGGGGTGCGACTCATGAAATCTCGCAACGACATAGCAATTAATTATTTATTTTGTCACCGCTCGCTCGTACCTGCTTGCAGTATATTTCGAAGGGCATCTGCGCTCGCATCTTTGCCTGCTGCGACACTCTCTTCCCCCTGTCGCACTTTTCGATTAGCTTTGTTCGGTTCACATTAGATGAAGTGTACATACCAGAAAGCCGTGAGTTGGGAAAGCTTGCGCCACTCGGGTTTCGATGATGCTTTGCACCTCGCCGTCAACCTCGGTGAGTAAGTCTCGCGCGTTCACCTTCGTTTTGATTACGTCGGCGCCAACTTTACGAGACATAACATTGCCTCCCTCTTTAGCCGCCTCCACCGCAACCTGTTTCGCGCGTCCGCACGTCAGTCGAGACGAAAAGGAGACGCGAGAGTTGCTCTCACCTTGAGCACGGCGTCCAAAGAGGTGCCATCGGGCGCAGTCGCCGCGGACACGACGTCCTGGCGAAGTCTCGAGCGAGAATTGAGTCTTTGATGGGCTTTTCTACCGCTGAAATGCGCCTTTACCCTCCTCGACGCGCTCGTGACGGTGGACGTCGTCGCCATGCGTTCGGTAGTTGTCACGTCGGCCGCTCTCGAGTGAGGGAGCGCTCGTTTGAATTGCGTGCACGTCAGCCCGAGGCGCGCGACGCCTCAACTCACGAGTTGCGCGAGCGTGTCGCCGGATAAATTCGTGCGACGTAAATTCAAGCTCGTACGGTGACGATGTCGAGGCTTAAGCTCGTCGCGCTACCGCTCGATGCGGACGACAAGTCCCCGAGACACGCCGCTGGGTTGAGAGGTGAGCCGGTGATGGATGAAGAGTCAAAGGAAGTGAGAGACGGGAACTTATACGATGGTGGACACGCAGACCCAAACGACCCGACGCTGGTCGCCGTTGTTGAGCACATGGGGGTCTTGCGCACAATCAGGGTGACGGAGAGCGGGAGCAAAGTTAGAAGATTTCGGTTTGAAACCGCCAAGGACGGTGTACCGAGGCCAACGGCCCGACCCTGGTGGCAATTTGCGTTCATTCCTGGTCAGGAAGGTGGTATATTGGTTGTCCAAGCAGAGTCAAGAAACTTACTTTTCACAACCCTGCCTCAAAGTGAAGCAAAGCCGAGCTTGGTTTATCTTCTTGGGAAGCACAGCTCTCCGGTGACAACTTTGACGGTAAGCTGTGATGGTAGCGTCACTGCGACCGGCACGGAAGATGGGAGCTTAGCGATTTGGGCACTTGATGATGGTCGTAGAGTTGCGAGTATGAAGGCCGCCCATGACGGTCTGGTACGATGCATCGCCCTGTCAGGGAATGAAACACTTGTTTCTGCAGGGCGCGACGGAGTGGTGAGAGTTTGGGGTATCAGTAATGGTGGGCCGAGGCTTCGAATGATGCACCGATTCGCATCTGAGCAACTAAGAAATGTAGTTTCGTTGACTTTAACGCAAAAGGCCCCTGAGATTACTGTAGCTGCAGGATCCTCTGATGGGTGTCTTCACGTCTGGCGAGTAAATTTAGAGTCTGCCACTGCCCGCTTGGAGCGAGTCCTTGATCACAACAGCGGGTTAGCCATCACATGTTTATCTTTTCGTGGCGACGGAAAGGTTCTTGCGTTGGGTACCCAGGAAATCGGTGAAACAATCGGGAAGGGGACGGTTCAACTGTTTGACACGAAAAGTTGGTCTACGCTGGCATCACAGACGTTGATTTCCCCTTGCCTGACTTGTGACTATTTACAATCTACAGCCGATAAGCTGTTAGTTTGTACGCCGCAGACCCCTCCACAAGTTTTCGAGGGTGCGCTTGAAGTTTCCGCTCTCAGAAGACATCAATCTACTCCAACTCGGGTACGGGAATTCAAGACAGACAATATCCCGGCGACGGCACCACAGGTGAACATAAACGAAGCCCAGGAGGAAGAAGTCGTCATAGAACCTTTGAATCCCTCCAGTGAAGATCCTTTTGATGTTGAAGAAGAGCTACGAGATCATATGGCAACCATTGGTATCACTGATCCAACTGAGATAAAGCGACTGGCAGAAGCGCACATTCACGCAATGGCTGCGGCAAAGATGAGCAAAACGATTCCGAGAGACGTGAAAGTGTTTCCCACCGTGAATAGAGCGCCTGAGAAGGTGACGATCAAGAAGGATAGAGCACAAATGCGACTTGACCCAAAGTGGCTAAAAATTAGAGACCTTGGTCCGAAGCTAGAAGATGTATGGGTGTTCAACAATCGCGAGGAACAAGTAGTTGACACATTTGGTATGAGAGCTGGGACATTATTGAGGCAGCAAGAGAGAGGCGTGGAGTTTTAATGAGGGCGACTCGGCGTAAAAATAGAGACAGTAGTTAAATTCTGTAGTTGTACTGTGTAGTAATACATATTATGGTAATGACTTCGTCCGACTAATCTCTTTGCAGAGATCCAGTAGACGCGCAAAGCGAAGAACGCGACGCCTTCATGGCTTCGATAGCGAGACGACTCTCGCGAATTGATCGTTCCATGGCTTCCTCAGATAGCTTCAACTGCCCGAGGGGAGGTTTTCCTTTCCTCGCCGCCAAACGCTCTCGGATACTTCGTGACCTTTCTTCCAGTACTTCCTTCCGAGAAGGCTGCTTGGCTTCATCCAATTGTTGATCACTCTCCTCCACGGTGTCTTCCAATCGGCACATATCGTCCTCTTCGTCTTCCATACCGCCCAGACTTGCCCATGATCCAAGTCGTGTTAAGTTGTTGTCTTGTTGCGTGGCGATACCCGGACTTGAATGTCTCCTTGGGAGTAGCTTTAGCCAGCTTCCCTCGTCGCGTGTCGCTCCCTGTTTGACGTCTCTCGTCGAGAGAGAGGCTTCGAGCTTTCGATTTTGAATTCTCATTTCGTCGAGTTCAAGGAGATTTGTTTGGAATTCCGCATCAAGTTTTTCGCTTCGACGCGTGAGTCTAGTCAATTCTTCTCGCATTTTTGTAGCACCCAACTCGACTTCTGCAACCTTCGAAGCCCAGGCTTCGTTGTTTCTCGTCAGTGCAGCGTCGTAGTCTACTTTGGACACACTGTCGTTTTCAGCCAATAACTTCGCCTGCATGAGTTTACGATTCATTTCACCAAGCTTTTGAACCTCGAGACGAGCGGCTGCCAACAGCGCGTCGCGCACTCCTCGTGGAGTTCCGGGTTGGCTATCCACTGACTCATTATCGTCGTTGCTCGTAAATCCAAGTGCATCGGACCAATCATCTTTCCTCGGAGAATCAGCTTCTGTTCGCATGAGTTGAGATTTGAGATGACTGATTTCTTCCATCAATGCTTCATTCTTAGATCTTTCTGATACGAGAGCATCGTCTTGAGCATAGGGGAGACACTTCGTGTCGGTTGGTATCGCAAGGTTTGACCGGGTCTCCAAAGCTTTTCTCGCGGCGCGCTCTTGCTTCACATCGGCACTAAGACGAGCGACTTCGGATTCGAGATGTTCTCGTACTCGACGTAACTCCTGGTCGTAATGTGCTTGTCCATTGCACTTAATCATTTCCTCAAGCTCGTTGACTCGACCGTGCAGGAACTCGTTGTGCCTCATGGTTTCATGAAGAGACTCTTTCGTCCGCTGGCATTCGTTCTCCGCCGCTTGACACCGCTCGATTGCAGTATTTGCTATTTCGTTGGATCCCTTTAGCTTAGTAGAATGAGCTTCGGCTTCGTTCACTCGGTTCACGAGAGTGGCGATTTCACGGGCATCGCACCGAATGCGCGTGCGGGCTTGCGCTAGTTCTATCGATAACGTTGCGTTCTCTGCGGTAGATGCCGCAGATAACGCAGCAATCGTATCTTGTAATTTTTTGCAGTCTTCTCGAAGGGCTTGAACTTTATGATCGGACGCAGTCGTCACCTTCGCGGCGTACGAGAGTTCAACCGTCGCTTCCTTGAGTAACCGCCCTCGCAATTCATCCAGGCAGTCATCGCGCCGACCTTCCAAAACTAACGCTTCTCCACCCTCCAGTGACCATACACGCGCACGCAAAGTCGCAGCCTCCGCTTCAGCCATTCGTTTCGCCTCTTCCGCCAATTGCAGCCGATTTTGCGTTCTATCTAGGACCTGCTCCGCCGTCCTCAAGGCGGTTCGCAGCTCGCTCAGGCGTTTGTGCAGACTCTCATCCTCCGCGCTCGGGGCCATGGCGCCGAGCATGCGCTCGCGTCCGCGCTCATCTCGTTCCACGCCTTCACTCCACCCACCGTGACCGGCGACGACGTCCGCATCGATCGCCCCCGGGGTCTTCTTCGCAATCTCCTCGAGATCCTCCGCATCACGATCAGCCTCTTCGCTCGTGTCAGAACTCGCGCACGAGCGCGCGTCCAGCACGTTGATCGGCGAGCTCTGGACCCCGCGCTCGCGCTCGCTCGCACCGAGACCTTTTTTCAGGCTCGAGCGGTTCGGTTCCACCGCGCGTTCCATCGTCCGCGCGACGCGATCCCGGCGCGAGTTCCCGCCAAAATCGCCATCGGCGCCGTGGACGACGCCATCGTCCCATTCCGCAGCCGTCTCCATCTCCGTCGTCTCTCCGCCTCTCTCCGCCTCTCTCGCGCGTCCTCGCGCGTCCTCGGCGTCCGCGTTCGCGTCCTCGCGCGTCCTCGCGTCGCGCTCCGGCGTCGACGCGCGCCCGCGTCCACGCCGGCGCGCATCCGCGCGTCGCCACGCGTCCGACCGTTTCGCGTCCTTTTCGGCCGGGAGAGGGACGCGACGCGGCGCGGCGACCGACCGCGCGTCCGACCGACGTTCGTTTACGTTCGGTGTGTATGATACCGCTACTTACTTCGTGTTTTTACGAGTATAGTATACGATACTGACGGTCGTTTTGTATTTTCCCACACACCTCGCGATGGAGGACGATTGACGCGACGGTCGCGATCGACGACGCGCCTCGCGGCTCGGCGTGGATGGATGGATGGATGGATGGATGGGATTGGGATGGGATTGGGATGGGATTGGCGCGGGACCGGGCGCGGGACAGCGCGTCGAGCGAGCGAGCGAGCGAGCGAACGAACGAACGACGGGGGCGAGGAACGATGTACGTCGACGCCGGGATCGTGAGTCGAGCCGGAGTGGCGGTGGGAGGGACGAGCGCGACGATGCGAAGGCATCTGCGAGGCGATCGCGCGGGAAGGGGCGACGGTGTTCGTCGGCCGATGACGACGCGGACGACGCGGATGACGGTGGCGAGACGAAAGGGTGAGGAGAAGACTCGCGGGAAGAAGGGCGATAAGCGGGATAAGAGGGGTAGCAATAAAAAGAACGGGGCAAAGAAACTCAAACCACCCACGGATGGCGGGAGAACGCTCAAGATTGGTTCGACGTACGTGGAGGTACCCGAGGCGATACCTCGGATGTTGGAACAGACTCCTCGTCCCGCGCTGTACGCCGGAGGAGCCATCGTGGTTTTGCTCCTGCAAAAGCTCTTATTCGGCAAACGTAGCGGTAGCAGAGGTTCTCTTGGAGACTTGGAGGAGCGCGGGATGTTGGATGAGAACCGCGAAGTGGACGAAGAAAAGTTCTTCAAAGGTATGATGAAATCCGTGCGCACGATCGAGATGCCCGAGCTCACCGAAGAGCAAATCTTGGCGGCTCGAGAGCGCCGTCGACAATCGGCGGGAGGTAACGAAAACTTTGAGAAATCTTTGGCAGAGGCTGAGATTCCGGCGAACCATCCCTGGGCGACGAAGGAGAAGTTGACGCCGAAACAAGAACGCGAGGCCGAACAGCGCGTGCTCGAAGCGAATCGTCCGCGAAGACGACGACGCGCGCCGCCACAGTGAGGACTCTTCCGGTGTAGTAACACTGTTTCAGATACATTAATGCTAAGCTAAGTTTTCAAAGTTCCTCGCGTCTCGACTCGTCAACTAACTTGTAAGGGTCCTCCTCTCCTTCGATTAGTAAAGCGGCATTTTCTTGGATGGACGGTGGAACGTCCACATCGGAGGGGACGATCGGCTCGGAGACATCGATCGTTTCAACAGTCTCGACGACACCGTCGTCTTTGTTCCACCACTTGTAATATAGTGGATGGAAACGAGCGAGGAACGGGGTTCGCTTCCACAAGATGTGAATCACGACCAAGAGAAAAATGCTAAACCCAGACCATAAGATGATTCTGTCCATGAAAGTTTGCCATTCGATTGTCGTCAACAATCTGCGCCCAACCTTCAGCTTTGTGCTTTGATTGCTGTATTCCGTTCCGGTTCGCTCCATCGTTGCCGTAGACTCTGTCAATGCTGCGAGCGTCTTCTCGCCCTTTTCTAATTCCGTCGCCATCATCTGTCGAGCGCGTCTGAGCCCTGCGGTGGCTTCGCTCGATACAGACACCGCACCGCTCGCCTTTATCTCGTCCATCGCGCTCGTGCCGCTCTTTCCCATGAGCAGAGCCTCGCGGTCCTCCGCCTCTCTCGCCCTCTCCTTTGCCGCGGCGTCTAACGCCGCTTCCCTCACGATGGCTCGCGTATTCTCCAGCGCCACCTCTCGCTCCGCCACCGCGCGCTTGATATCCACCGCCTCCTTCTCATTGTCGCAATCCTCTCCAATCTCTCGCAGTTCCTCGATCATCTCTCGCAACCTCAACACGAGCGCTCGCGCCTTTCGAACCGCTGCGCCCCCATCGTTCGCGCTCGTCTCGCTCCCCGCCTCGTCCAGCGTCGCCAGCGCTCGACGCTCCGCCGCGCGTATCTCCTCGTACGTCCTCCGCGCCTCCTCGTTCGCCAGCGTCGCCGTGGACATCGTTCGCAATGTGACGCGCGCGCGCCTCGTACTGTTACCGCGAGGCGCGCTCGTCCGGTCGGTCGCCGGGTGAAACGAACGCGCATCCCGCCATCTCGAGGGGTCGACCGCGCGCCGCGCGAACCCTAGGTGTTTATCATCGACCTCGTCATGACTCTGAAATACCATACAATATATATCAATAACCTATAATGCGTTAAAATCCCCAGACATCGGGAGGGGAAGAAGGGCGGGCGCGGCGAGCGTGGAACGCGATGCGAGAACGATGCGCAGGTGCGCGCGGGCGCACGTTTCCGAGGGCACAGTGCGACGGGTGTCGTCGTCGTCGTCGAGGGAGTGAAACGGGGTGAAAGATGTCGAGTGGATTCAGAGTGTTGCACCTCGTGCGCCCGTTCTTGGGGTTCCTACCGGAAGTCAAGGCGGCCGATCGCAAGATTCCGTTTCGTGAAAAGACGCTCTACACGTGCGTGGCGCTCTTCGTCTTCTTGGTGTGCTCGCAGTTGCCTCTGTACGGGATCAACACGTCGAGCGGAGCGGATCCGTTCTATTGGGCTCGAGTCATCATGGCGAGTAACCGCGGCACGTGTATGGAGCTCGGTATCTCTCCAATCGTCACCTCTGGCTTGGTAATCCAGCTCTTGTCGGGGTCGAAGATCATCGAGGTGGACGAGAGCGTGAAGGAGGACAGAGCGCTTTTGAACGGGGCGCAAAAGTTGCTCGGAGTTTTGATCACCATCGGTGAAGCCGTGGCGTACGTCGTCAGCGGCATTTACGGTGACGTGCGAGATCTCGGCGTCGGTAACGCCATGCTCATCATAATCCAGCTCTTCTTCGCGGGCATCATCGTCATCTGCCTCGATGAGTTGCTTCAAAAGGGTTACGGTTTGGGATCTGGTATCTCTCTCTTCATCGCAACGAACCAATGCGAATCCATCATCTGGAAGGCTTTCTCCCCGACCACCGTCAACACGGGCCGCGGCACTGAGTTTGAAGGCGCAATCATCGCGTTTTTCCACCTGATGCTCACGCGCACCGACAAGATTCGCGCGTTGAAGGAAGCCTTCTACCGCACGAACTTGCCGAACATCACGAACTTGTTGTCTACTATCCTGATTTTCCTCATCGTGATCTACTTCCAAGGTTTCCGTGTCGATTTGCCGATCCAATCGAAGCAAAACCGTGGTTACGTGCAAAACTATCCCATCAAGCTCTTCTACACCTCCAACATGCCGATCATCTTGCAATCTGCGTTGGTGTCGAACCTCTATTTCATCTCTCAGCTCTTGTACAAGAGATACGGTGGTAATTTCTTCATTCAACTCTTCGGTCGCTGGCACGAGAGTGAGAGCAACGGACAGCTCATCCCCACCGGCGGTTTGGTTTATTACATCTCGCCGCCGACGTCGTTGGCCGATGTCGCGGCCAACCCGCTCCACGCCATCTTCTACGTCACCTTCATGCTCTCCGCTTGTGCGTTGTTCTCTAAGACTTGGATCGAAGTCGCTGGCTCCTCCGCCAGAGATGTGGCTAAGCAACTCAAGCAGCAGCAAATGATCATCAAGGGCCACCGTGACGTGAAGATAGAGAAGGAGCTTAACAGGTACATCCCCATCGCTGCGGCGTTCGGTGGTATGTGCATCGGCGCGTTGACGATCGTTGCCGACTTCTTCGGTGCAATTGGCTCTGGTACTGGTATTTTGCTCGCGGTGACGATCATCTACCAGTACTTCGAGACATTCGAGAAGGAGCGCGCTTTTGAGATGGGTATGCAAGTTCTCGGTTAAGACGGAACTTTTCACTCCCCACTCAAGGAGCAGTACCGTGCTGACTTTAGGCGAGGATATGCAACTTGAGCTAATTTAGATAACGACGGACTCGATGAAACTAGAATGATCATGTCATTAATATATCCTTCATCCTGTGAGCTCGTTGCATAACAGCAGCCGTGAGCTGTGACGCAACGCGAAACTTTGAAGTCGCATCATGATTCAACAATTTTTCGAACAGCTTTTCACTCGAAATTACAATCACTCATTGATCTAGGATCATTCGCGAGATCGCCACCTCAAAGCTTTGTCTAATATCGCACACAGTTGTGCCCAAACTAATACGACGGGCGCGCTCGCCCAAACTCCACCAAACACAAGAACAAGAGTAAAAGATTTACATGACCTTGTTCTTGGCACCACCACGGAGCTTCTTGACACGGTTCTTCTTCTCCTTGATGTTCTTGCGAGACTTTTGGACGGCATCCTTCAAGCCCGCGCGGATGAGGCGGTGCTTCGGCTCGAACTTCTTGAACGCCTCGATGTTGTCGTAAATCAAACCAAACCCGGTAGACTTGCCGCCACCAAACGCCGTGCGGAACCCGAAGATGGACACGCACTTCTCGTCGGAGACGTTGTACATCTTAGCTAACTTCTCTTGGAGCTCAGCCTGTTGGAATTTAAAAAGAGCCACGCGCGTCAGTCTCGGTTCTCTCTCTCTTCGCGAGTCGAGCACTCTTTTAGGGTCAAAAAACCCCAGCGCCGTGACGTTCATCGTACCTTGGACACGTTCGCGCGACCCGGGTGGAGCACATCGAGGATCTGTGCGCGATAACAAATCATTTGTCAGTCATTATTCTGCATCACTCTTCTCCGCCGCGCGTCGTCGTCGCCGACGTCGACGTCTTGAAACCCCACTCGCGATCCCATCCACGGCCGCCCTCGCGAGGATCACCGAGTCCGTCCTCCGGCGCCCTTACGTCGCGCGCGCGACATCGATACGTACAAATTGACGGCGCTGCAACAAGCGGTTCGTCATGAACTTGCGCGTGCGGATGGTGCACGACGTGTTAGCCATCTTGACCCGAGTACGTCGCGTCGCAAAGAGGCGGGATCGACCGCGCGCGCGCCCGCTGTCCGCGCCAAAGTCTCATTTTCACACACGGACCTCGATCGCGGGCCCCGGGCGGACCCGCGCTCGATCGATGGACGAGGACCGCGCCGAGGGACGCCGAGGGGGACGAACGACAGACGAGGGACGACGAGTGACGACGGTGAGGGTGGTGAGCATGTCGAAAGCCGCGTTCGCCGGGCTCAAGGCTGTGCAGGAACTTCGCTTTCACCTGTGTCAAACGAGCAAAGGGAGCGAAGGGGTTCGGAATTTCTTGTTGTCGAGCTATAAAAACTTGAAGGCTGCGTCGCCGACGACGCCGGTGTTGATTCGTGAGGCGAGCGGTACGGAGGGTAAGCTTTACGCTCGATATGATTTTGGGGTGGAGAAGTGCGTGAAGCTCGAGGGGTTGGATGCGAAGCAAGTGGAAAAGTGCTTGCGCGACCTCGTATCTTCGGCTCCGTAGTAGTTTGTGTAACATTTTAGATGAAGAAGTACGTACGATGATACAAAACAAAACGACTTCCGATCACCTCTCGAGCGATGAATCGAGTTTGACGCTCGATGCCGCGCGCTAAGTGCCTTATTCTAGTGCTAGTCCTCACGTAACGTAGAGATCGATCAGCCGCCGAGCAACACGCTCTCAGAAGCAACTTTGAAGGCAGCGTTGATCGCGGCTAATTCCTCCTTAGCTTCCGCAGAAACCAGTTCTAATTCTTTACTAACTTTTTCGTGCTCAGCTTGGAGAGCAGCTATGCGTTTACGCGCCGCTTTCTCGTCGGTATCAATCTCTGGAAGAGCTCGAGCGATTTCTACAATGACTCTCTTCGCTTCGACGATCGTCGCCGCCATCTCATCTATTTCCGCGCGCGTGACTCCATCTTCGGGGAGCGCGTCACTCATCTCTCCGTTCGGTCCAACCGTCACCTACGCGATGAAAACGAACGGGGGAACGGTTAGACGTCGACGGTCGAGAGAATCAAAATCGAAAAAAGGAGCGTGAGTTTCGCGCGTAACGTACCGCTTTCGCATCGCGCTGGAGCGTGCCCGCGTAGTTGAACATCAGCTGACACAGCGTATTGATTTGATCCTGCAGTTGCGTCACCGAGTCGGCCATATTGAGCGACCTGATGCGACGAGGAGTGGTGCGCGAACGAGGGCGCTCGAGTGGATGGGAGGCGCAAAGTCGAGCTTTGAGTTAGAGTTAATGTAATGACAAACGATTACAGTAACGTCGCTCTAAAATACTGTACTAATCTGCAAACGAATGACTCTCCTTACTCCCTACTAGGTGCGCTTGGTGAGACAAGTCCATATGGAAGGTGGAGGTAAATTAGCGTCCGAGGACATGTCCCCGACGGTGAGCATGCGCCGCAAAGAAATCTTGTAGTAGTACCTAAACCACATACACTTCACCGTCCCTTTCAATCCGGCGAGATGAACCAGTAAGTCGCTATCCTTATAAAACGCGGGCTGCGAATTGAACACGCACGCATTCACCACCTTTGTCCTCGCACGAACGGTGTTCGATTTCGGATATGCGTCGCCCTTGACCACCTTGCGCCAAATCTGAGACTGATACAAGTAATGAAAGGCGCGCTGCTCGTACTTGAAGAGCATGTTCCAAGTCTTCGGAGCGACGAGCTGATCTTGCGCCCACATCTCATCGATAAACCACAGCATCCAAGGCGTGTTTCGCACCATCCAGACGCCACAGTTTAACCCATTCTTATCAGCCGCGAGAATCTGATCATAGTCGTAGTCCACGATGTCTTCCAATCTTTTCTCCGGATTCATGATGATGGTGTCGATGTCCACGTACAACAAAAGATCATAATCTGGCAAGTACTTACGCATGGCCAGGAGCTTACTCCAGCTCGTCGGACGATTTTTGTCAACGACGTCCAAGTCCACTATGAGGTCGTAGCCGTGCAAATCCGCGTACGCCTGTTTGTTCGCCATGGACTCGGCGCAGATGGCCTCCACGCCTCCATCACACAGTGAAAGTAATCCCACTTTAAGTTTTTGCGGTCTCAGACCCGGTAAATTCGTCATGTCCGCCGGAAGCAAGCCCGGTAACGGAGAGTTATCCACGAGTCGCGCCGGCGCCGGCGAGTTTCCCGCGCACCGATCCGGTCGCTCGATGGGATAAAACCATCTTCTCACGTACACCTTACCGAAACCTTGAATAATCTTATGTACAAACGGTCCAAACGCCCAAATCGCCATCACCGCGCACAACAATCCCAACCGACTCCTCCTCGCCTCTCCTCGTCTCCGTCCTCGTCTCTCCTTGGAGTCGTCGGCGAAGTGTCCGCCGATGTATTCCCTCTCGTGTCCGCGCTCCCCCTCTCGTCCACCGTGTCCACCGAATCGATCGCGCAGCGTGGACCCACCCCTCCAATCACCCCCTCTGTTCACCGTCTGTCCGAATCCCATCACCGGCACCCCTCGCGGGGACGTTCTCGGATTCGATCGTCCTCCTCGGGGCGTCACCCCGCCCGTCCCGTGCCCCGCGTGTTGATGTCCCTGCGACGTCGTCGCGCCCCCGTACGACGTTCTCGCCTCATCGTCCGCGCGCGGTGGAGGATTCTTTCCCCTGTGCATCGCCGCCGCACCGCGCGACGCACTCCTCGGACGCGCCGTCGATTCACTCATTCGTTTGGTTCCATTCATTCATTGGTTCATTCATTGGTTCATGCATTACATTCATTGGTTCATTCATTGGTTCATGCATTACATTCATTGGTTCATGCATTCATGCACATCATTCACGCATCACCTCCGAAACGATCGATCGATCGATCGATCGAGGTGATGCGTGCGTCGGTGCGATTGATTTCGAATGCACGCACGCATGCATGCATGGGATGACGCGACGATCGAATCGAATCGAATCGATGACGGGAGACGGGCGCGCGAGACGGCGCGACATGGGACG
>MDTE01039634.1_pt1 | contig 28089 bp, 38 predicted proteins | sample 811231 | NCBI WGS metagenome assembly MDTE01 (sample SAMN05326651, study PRJNA326480) | marine metagenome | isolation source: seawater | place: Indian Ocean: Red Sea | collected 2010 | reverse complement strand
TTACAGGATAATGATGTTGGCGTCACTATTAATCAGGTAATGGTACCTGAACATTGGGAGGAATATTATGATAGAAGCAACAGATTCATTGAACGTGGTCTTCACGTTACTCTTAAGCCTCAGTCTGATCCTACCGCTAGTTTTGTCGTTAGTGGTTATACTGATGCCCAAAAGAAAATATTACAAGAGGACAGTCAGCAAGATGAAAAACAAATGCGGTTATATGATGTTGAAGGAGTAGAATATTGGATAGACCAAGCAGAACGTTTAAATGCTTTTGGCTTTAACAAGTTCAAAGGCTGGAATTGTTGGGCTGGTTATCAAAGCTGTATTATACGAGAACCTGGTGGAGAAGTAAAACGTGCATATAGTTGCCATGATGAGCCTCTAGGCACGTTAGACGACGGATTTGAGCTGTTTAAAGCACCAATGCCGTGCATAACTCCAACCTGTGTTAGTAGTGCAGATAGCAAAATACCAAAAGAAAGGACGATAAGTAATAAGCATGGACTATAGAGATTTAAGCCAATTTGGAAATCAAATAGAATTAGAAACAACAGCAGACGCAGAGACGTTAGTTGCTTGGGCCAATGGTTTTGAATGGCAAAAATACAATCCACGTAAAGATGTTAATCGTTGGGGATTAAGTGTAACAAGTTCAGATGGTACATTTAATGGTATTGACTTAGATAGCTTATACGAATACAACAAGGAACATGGTACAGAGTATGGAGAGAAAGACTTTAATGTACCAACTCCTGTTTTAAATCAACCACTTGCAAAAATATTAGAGCCTTGGGAAGGACATTATTATAGAACACACTTTTTAAAGTTTGGTCCAGGCGGATTTTTTCCTCCACACAGAGATTGGGACTACACAGGAGAGTTAGTAGATACATTTAGATTAATAATGCCATTACGTAATGTTAATCCTCCGCAGTTTAATTTTATTCTTGACGGAAAACAGTTACATTGGGATATAGGCAGAATGTATTTCATAGATACTTTGAAAATGCACTATCTATTCAACAGTAGTTTTACAGATAGTTACTGGTTAATAGTGAATGTTGCCGCCAATGACAAAACAATAGAAACAACAATGAGAAAGTTTAATCAAAAGTAATGTATAAGCTAACAGACATAAAAGCAATTCATTTGGAAGTCACTAGTAGGTGTCAAGCCAAGTGTCCTATGTGTGCTAGAAGATTAAATGGAGGTCCGTTAAATCCTTTTATGGGACTAGATGAGATTAGTATTGACAAATTTATGGAATGGTTTGACATAGACTTTATAAAACAGTTAAATCATTTAGGAATGTGTGGTAACTTAGGTGATCCTATTGTTGCACAAGACACTTTAAAAATATATCAATACCTACGTGAAGCAAATCCTCATATGGGATTACAAATGCACACTAATGGTAGTGGACGCACAGACAAATGGTGGAAGGAACTTGCAAAATTAAAAGTAAATGTTGTATTTGGTATAGACGGTCTTGCAGATACACACGCAAAGTACAGAATTAACACAGACTGGAAGAGAATTATACACAATGTTATGACCTTTGTAGACGCAGGTGGAAAAGCAAGATGGGATATGTTGGTATTTGCACATAACGAGCATCAGATTGAGGAATGTAAAGAATTATCTAAACGTTTAGGTATGGAAAACTTCTCAGTTAAGCATACTACACGTTTCAAAGACGGAAAATTTACAGTATTAAATGAACAAGGACAACAAATAGATACTTTGTATCCATCAGAGAAAAGTAAAGAGATGACTAGCAAAGTAAAACAAGCATCTGCAGAAACATTACCAACTATAAAATGCAAAGCAGTAAAAGATAGTATGTTATATGTAAGTGCGTTAGGTACAGTTACTCCTTGTTGTTGGTTAGATCAACAGTTTTATCCTCCAACACATGATAATCGTATAGACTATCTGGATAAAATTAAAATTTGGCCTAATCTAAATGAAACAAGTTTAAAAGATATCTTTGCAAGTGGTTACTTTGACCTAATTGCAGGGTGTTGGAATACTACAGGGCTTAAAGAATGTTCAAAACAATGTGGAAGTTTTGACAAATTAAATGAACAGTTCGTGGAGAGAGCATGAAATTAACAATAGCAGGATATGGAGCAGTAGGACAAGCACATCACAAGGTGTTTGGAAACCATTATGACATAGAAATATATGATCCTTTCAAGGGATATGACACTATGAGTAAGGATACCGAAGGACTTATTGTATGCACAGCAACACCATCGTTTGAAAATGGTGCTTGTATGGTTAATAGTGTATATGATGTAATAGAACGTTCACCTAATGTACCTGTTATTATAAAAAGTACAATTAGTTTAGAAGGTTGGGAAACACTTATGGAGCATTTTCCAGATAGAGAAATAACATTTAGTCCAGAGTTCTTGCGTAACAATACAGCTGAACAAGATCTATTAGAAACAAAGGACTTTATGTTTGGCGGAGGAAACATACACTTCTGGCAAGGAATATTTGTAAATGTACTAGGAAAGATAAACATTGGTATTGCAGATCCAAAAGAATTAATATTAGTCAAATATTTTAGAAATAGCTTTTTAGCAAACAAGGTTGCTTTCTTTAATCAAGTATTTGACTTATGTGAAGCAACAGGCATTAACTATGACGCAGTAGCAACAGGTGTAGGTGCAGATAAACGTATAGGTACAAGCCATACCAGTGTTACAAAGGAAAGAGGCTTTGGTGGTCATTGTTTTCCTAAGGACATTCAAGCATTAATATACACAGCAAAACAAAACGGAGTAGATTTAACTTTACTGCAAGAAGCATTAGAATATAACAAAAAAGTTAGAAAATGAAAATAGATATACATGATATAAAGTTCTGGATGGACGCAATACGCAACAGCGAAGATAAGGAACGCACACTTGAAAGTTTCTGGGACGGTCAGATTAAAAGTAAGCTGTGGCTAATTGAAGCACTTGAAAAACATAAGTCAATTAGAAATGCAGATTGCGTAATACATGGCGGGTGGAACGGTGTCTTAGCTTGTATGATGTTTAATAGTGAACTAGGAATCAAACATATTACTAGCATTGACATAGATCCTAAATGTAAAGAGATAGCTAGTACAATGAATAAACGTTATGAGATGGAAGGTAAATTTGAAAGTGTTACTGCTGATATGTGCGAGTATGAATACCAGAGAGAGCCTTACTTTATAATCAATACAAGTTGTGAACACATAACGCAAGAACAATATGAAAAGTGGTTAGATAAAGTTCCTAGTGGATCACAAATTATTTTACAAAGTAACAATTACTTTGAACTAGATGAACACGTAAACTGTAGTAATGATCTTAAAGAGTTTGAATGGAAAAGTAAATTAAATGTAACAGAAAAAGCAGAATTAGAATTACCCAAGTATAAAAGATTTATGTTGGTTGGAAGGAAAGAAAAATGAAAATAAAATTAGGTTGCAGAGGCAGTGAACTATCACTACACATGGCAGAACTAGTTACTAAAAAACTTGAACAGTTAGATTGTACTGTTGAAATTATTCCAATCAAGTCTGAAGGAGATATTCAATCAGAAAAAGTAATTTCTGAAATAGGTGGCAAAGGTGTATTTTGTACTGCCATAGAAGATGAATTATATAATGGCAAAGTTGATATAGCTGTACATAGTTGTAAAGATCTTCCTACAGTAATGCCAAAAGAATTAATACTTGCAGGAGTTTTAAAACGTAATGATCCAAGAGATTGTTACATAGGAAAGTTTTTTCCTGGTGCAAAAGTAGGTACAGGTAGTCCAAGAAGATTAGAACAGCTTACGTTAATTAATGAACACCTAGATGTAAAAGGTATAAGAGGTAATATTGCAACACGCATAAAAAAATTAGAAGAAGGAAAATATGATGCTATTGTTTTGGCAAGAGCAGGATTAGAATTATTAGGACTAGAAAAGATGATAACACATACGTTTGACTTTGATCATATGTTACCAGCAGTTGGACAAGGTGTTATTGCTATACAAACACGCACAATGAGTCCTTACACAGCTTTAATTAGGCAAATAAATCACTTGGATACTTTTTACTGCGTATTAGCAGAACGTACAGCATTGAAGTTCTTAGACGGTGATTGTCATAGTGCAGTAGGAATACTTGCACAGGTCACAGGAGATTGTATTACACTAAAAGCAATTAATTATAATAACATGAAAGACTGTACAGTTACAGGAAAGATATTAGACTATAAACAAATAGGTGAACAAGTAGGATTAGCAATAAAATGAGTAAAACATTTTGCCCACTACCCTGGATACATTTAGCAACACGACCTAACGGAGATGTTAGAGTTTGTTGTACTGCCAATGCCAGTGGTGCAGGTAAACAAGATGAAAAGACAGCAGGACTTGTTAAGAAAGATGGTATTGCTATGAACCTACGTGACCATACTATAGAAGAAGTATGGAACAGCGAACACATGAGAAGAACAAGATTGCAAATGCTTAATGGAGAAATACCTGCTAGTTGTACAAAATGTTTTAATGAAGAAGCAAAAGGTATAACAAGCAAACGCCAATGGGAAAGTGAAGAATGGAAACAACGTTTAGACTTTGATAAACTTATTGCAAGTACAAAAGAAGATGGTACTGCACCTGTAAGCATTCCTTATTTTGATTTGCGTTTAGGTAACCTATGTCAGTTAAAATGTGTAATGTGTAGTCCACATGATAGTTCAAGTTGGATTAAGGAATGGAAACTGCAATATCCACAGTATAAAAATAAAGATCTAATTGCTGACCAAGGTTGGGACGACCAATACGATTATACTTGGTATAAGAAAGGATCTTTTATAGATTCAATGAAGCACCAAGCATTTAACATACAAGAATTATATTTTGCAGGTGGCGAGCCATTATTAATACCAGAACATTATAAGATATTAGAGTTCATGGTTGACGAAGGTTATGCAAAAGATTGTAATCTAAGATACAATTCAAACGGATTAGAATTGCCAGATAAGTTGTTTAAGTTATGGGAACACTTTAAGGAAGTACGTTTTAACTTTAGCATTGATGCTTACGGACAACGTAACGATTACATACGTTATCCTAGTAAGTGGGCAGACATAGAAAAGAATTTAAGAAAGCTAGATGAAAACACAAAAGATAATACTGTAATTAATATTGCCTGTGCAATACAATTATTAAATGTAGGTTACATAGATGAACTAGCTGAATGGAAAATGGATCAAGGTTTTAGTAAAATTAATCCATCAATGTTTGGCGGAGGTATCATAGGAACACATTTAGTTTATTTGCCTTCATACTTAAATGTACGAGTACTACCGCAAGAAGCAAAAGAATGGGCAAAACAAAAGATAGAAAGTTTTATTGATAGGCAAAAGTTTAATTTAGAATTTAACCAACACCCATACGGTGCTCAACGTTGGAAAGGCTTAATTAAATATATGATGGCAGAGAGTTGGGATAATAAACTTCCTGCACTACAAGAATACTTAAAAGTAACTGATGAAAGACGTGAAACAGATTTTAGAAAGACTTTTCCAGAACTAGGGAGATATATGTAATGGAATATAAAGGATTAATAATGGGTCAACAGACTGATGTAAGTGTAGATACTGCACACTGGAAGTTTGGCACAATCAAAGACGGAGTCAAGTTAATTGACAATCTTTTATATTATAGTGCATTTAGTTTAGGATATGATGATCATGGTATCATTGATAAGGTATGTACTAGAATGAAAGGATTCAAGCACGAAACAGGTGACAGTTTGTTTTTTGGTCATTCAGGACCAGCTGTAAATTCACCACACATTGATTTAGCAAATAGATTATACAATATGACTAATGGATACAGACCCGTGTTTGCATTATCAGGAAGTGATGGAGTAGAAGTTGCTATTAAGTTAGCCTTTGCATATCATCAAAGATGTGGAAATACAAGAAAGAAAATAGTATCATTTGACGATGCGTATCATGGAGCAACCTTGCTTTCAATGAGTGTTGGAGATGTACACTTTCAAAGTGCATACTACGGAATGGATCCATATCAAAACGTAATTAAATTATCACGTAACAATCTAGAGCAGGAAGTTGATTGGGAAGATGTTGCTTGTATTATTATAGAAACTTGCCCACATGATCAAGATATATCACCTTATGGATTTGATGTTTGGAATAAAGTAAATGAGATACAAGCTAAACATGATGTACTTGTTATAATAGATGATGTGTTTATGGGCGGCGGTAAAACAGGAGACTTCTTTGGTTGGAGTAAACTGCCTATCAAACCTGACTTATTTGTAATGGGCAAAGCAATTACAGGCGGATTCTTTCCGTTGGCAATGGCTATGTTTAGTGAGAAGTTACACGAAAAAATAAAAGACGGAAAGTGGTTGCACGGACACACATATAGCATGACTTTGTCTGGTGTAATATGTATGGACGAATACTTAAACGTTTTAGAAAATTACAAGTATATGGACAATGTTCAAAACATTATAGAACTTGCAAGACAACATTTATCAACAGATGGCTGGAACATCAGCGGAAACTTTGGAACTACATTTATGATAAACAAAAGCGATAAGCATTTTAGGTTTATTGTACCTATCAATGCAGACCAAGAATACTTTGATGCTATACCAGACACATTAAAAGAAATGGCAAAGGTTCACGGATTATGAAAGTAGCAATTACAGGACATTTATCAGGACTAGGCAAAGAACTTTATACACGAATACCTAATAGTGTAGGATTTGATAAAGGTAGTCATCATGACATAAAAGATCCTGATCCTTGGATTGAATCATTATTAAGTTGTGATGTTTTTATTAATAATGCGTATGACGGATTTCATCAAGTCAATATGTTAGAAAAAGTTTTTCTAAAGTGGATGAATGAGAATAAAACAATCATAAACATCAGCAGTACTGCTTCTGAAATAAAGCACATTAATTATCAAATGGGATTTTATCCTATACATAAGAAAGCACTAGACGAAGCCTGTATGAGATTACAACACATAGAGAAAAAGTGTAGAGTAGTAAATATTAAAATAGGCTGGATGGACACGCCTATGACAGAAGGATTTGATACAGCTAAATTACCTGTTGATAATGTAGCAACAAAAATTATAAACGTAATGAATGATAAAGATATAACATCAATAACAATAGAAGGTCCATGGCAAAAATGGGACTACTAAATGAAACTAGTATACAAAGATAAAACAAAGAATGATTGGTTTTTAGTTAGTTGGACACTATCTAATAAATGTAACTATCGTTGTGAGTATTGTCCAGACATACTACATAATGGTAGCACAGGACAACCACGTTGGGAAACAGTAGAACGTTTTATTAAAAATCTTAAAGTACAAAAAGATATATGTTTTAGAGTAAGTGGTGGCGAACCTACTTATTGGAAACACTTTATAGACATGGCAAAGTGTGCCAAGGAGCAAGGACATAAGTTTACATTTGTAAGTAATGGCAGTCAAACGCCTGAATACTTCAAACGTATTGCGCCTTATACAGATGCTATGATGTTAAGCTATCATAAAGCATACGCAAACACACAACACTTTATAGATGTTATTAATGAAAGTAAAATTAACACAGTTGTCAATATGATGTTATTACCAACTGATTTTGACGAAGCATTTAAAATATCAAAAGAAATATATGATAACACAGAAACAGCAAGTATAGAACCTAAAGTTATAGTAGATAAAACATCTAGCGATAGCATTACAAACGAAGTAGTTACATATACACAAGAACAAAAAGACACAATTACAAATTGGCCTTTTACAAGAAATATAGACTTTGGTAACGTACACAGAGGTGAAATGCAATTACAATTTAATGATTGGTTCAAGGATAGCAAAGATGTAGATGTTAACCAACTAATACTAGACGGTAAAAATAAATTTGTAGGTTGGAAATGTTGGGCAGGTGTTGATGGTGTAAATATAGATATGTGGGGCAATATGTATAGAGCAGATTGCCAATTTGGTGGACCAATAGGAAACTTAGAAAGATATAAATTACCAACTGAACCTATAGTATGTGGTAAAAGTATTTGCAGTTGTTTAAGTGACCTGTACTTAAAGAAAGAACAAGTTGAATATGAGTAGAATATTAGTAACAGGAAATCCTAATTATGAAGGATTATGCAAAGGAATTTACGAAGCATACAATAACAATAGAGTAGAATTTATTGGTAGATGGAATAACTTTGATTTAGGTGACTTTGAAGCTGTTGGCAACAAGGCAAAAGACTGTGATGTATTTGTAAACAGTCAATATGGTCCTGACGGAGAACAGGTTGACATATTAAATGCTGTATATAGCAAAATGGAATCAGGACACATTATTAATATTAGTAGCACAACAAGTTATTGGGGTGACGGATATAGTCCAGAGAATTATCTAGAAAACAAAACAGCATTAGACGAACGTAGTAAAGAACTATGTAAAAATGTTTGTTGGGGTAATAGCAAAGTGCGTATAACTAATATTGCATTTGGTCAGCTAAACAGCAAAACACAAAAAGTAAAAGACGATAAAAATAAAATTAGTTTATTAGAAGCAGGTAAACTTGTTAAGTGGGTAATTGACTTTCCGCCAAATATTAATTTACACTATATCTCACTAGATCCTATACAAACAGATCTTTAAGTTCAGGACAATAATCTAATACGTTAGTATCTCTAATCTTATCTAAATCTTTAGTATAGTTTACAAACAAGTCTAAGTGTTTGCCTAGTTCTGCATCTTGTTCGTAAGTAATCTTTGGAAATCTAAAATCAATCTTATCTAGTATCTCATTAGGTAAAATTCTTGGATTCAAATAAGGAGGCTTGGCAACAACGTTATTAAAATATATTTCCCAGTTGTCTTGTTTGTTTTCTTCAAACCACCACCATATCTTATCAAGGTGTGCAATATTATATGTCATAATAGTAACAGCAATAATAATCCTATCAAAGTCATATTGTTTTAGGTTTTCATTCAACTGTTCAAACGTAAAGTTTTTTCCACCTCTGATATATTCATATAACTTACCTGTACCTTCTAAACTTACTGTCCATTTAGTTTCGCCATAGTGTCTTGCAAGTTCCTGTATTTCTTCATCAACAATCGTACCATTCGTAGTCCAGTCAAGTGTAACATTTTTAGCAACTCCTAAGTCTATAAACTTCTGCAATATCTTTTTGTTTGCAGGTTCCATGTAAGGTTCTCCACCCTTGATACTTAGATAACGTAAGTTCATAAATGGTGTAGGATCCTCAAATAATTTTTCTATGATCTGTTCGCTCTTATTGGTGTAACCAAATTCTGGATCATCAGTTCTTCTAAAATATGGGTTACCATTTTGTGCAAGTTTTAGATCGTCCTTTACCCAAGCACTAGAATTGATACCATCGCACATACGACATTTTAGGTTACATATATTGCTCATATTAAACTCCAAAAAGTAGATATCTGTGAAGTTTTTGGAGTAGTCATATTCCTTGTCTTTAAGCATCGGATTTAATATATCTTCAAAAAACTTACGTCTGCTATGACCCACAGAGGCTTCTTTTAAAGCACATTGTTCGCACTCGGGCGGTAACACTCCACTACGGATAGAATCACGTGTGTATGACGCTGTATAGCTGTTTAAAAGGTCATTTAAAGGTGTTTGTAGCACGTTTCCGTAACGTTTTAAGTACACTCCGTCCGGTACTATATCACCGTTAAAACGTACCAAAATACTATGCCATGGTGCGAAGCATTTCATCAAATTTCTCTCCAAAAGCGGACCTAAGATCGCTTTCCAATTTATCGTGTATTTCCAAAGGATTTCTTATTCCAATGTTATCCCAATCAACCAAATACATATTATCTCCGTCAATTAAGATGTTGCTTAACACCCAATCATAATGTACATAGGGTGATGTTTGTTTAATACTGTCTACACAAAAATCATATATCTTTTTAATAAATTCAGGTGTGTGTTCAAATGTATTTGCAGGTACACCTGGAACTATATGGTAATCAATCCACGTAGTTTCTGTTGTTACACCACAATCAATTACCCAACCTTCCATTACTACATTTAATACGGCAACGTGTTCTTCCATCATTTCCTGATGTACACCTTCCCATACTTTTCTATATCTATCTTCTAGCTTATAGACTTTACGTTTCTTTTCTATGTTTTCTTTAATTAATTCCATAATATCCTGCTACCTCTGGCAAGTAATCTTTTATGCTTACACCTCTGTGCTTATCTAACACTCCTATCCACTTTCTAAATTCGTCTTGTTTTTCCAGGCTTGTTGGCTGTGCCATCCAATAATCAAAATGTTTTATATTGTCTTTCATTGCCTGTGGTGCATTTTTAATATGTAAACTATCAGGAGTCATTAGTAAGTTATCAAATATTTCTAGGTCGTTAGCCTGTGCGTATTCTATGTACGTGTCATGCTCTAATACATTCATTATTTGTACAGTAGGTCCTAAACTTACATCAGCTACTTCTCTAAACTTGTTTAAGTTATATTCTACAGTATCCCAATCACTACCCCAACGTATGTAATCATTTACTTTGCCTATACCATCAATACTAAAGTTCATGTTAACAGTATTAAATCTTTTTAATTCATCAAACACCTGTGGGTTGAATAGTGTGCCATTAGTGTTAAATCTTACTTCTACTGAAGGATCTAATTTTTCTAAAAACTTATTCAAGCCTTTGACCATCATAGGTTCGCCACCTGTTAGATAAACTTCTCTTAGATTAGGATTACGTGCAAGTGTTTCTCCTTGTTCATCTGTGTACCAGTTATATAATCCGTAATCAAACCAACCCCATGGGCTTTCGCCTTTTGCTTTTAGTTCTTGGTGTTCATGATATAGACTGCTTGAACTACCTGGATAACACATAGTACAACGTAAGTTACACTGATTACCAAACCTAATATCTAAGTGGCTAATACCAGGACCATATTCTCTCGGTCTTTGTCGCATACTTGGTTTACCAGCTTCTTCCATTAGCTGACACTTTTTACAAGCATCTGGCCATTCATCTTTAGCTAATTGTTCTCTTGCTTTGGTAGGTGTAGCACTGGCTAACCATTGTTCAGGAGTCATATCCTTTATGTTTTCTTTATTAGTTTCTTCCTTACTAATACAACACATACGGAACTCTCCGTCTGGACGTACCATTACTTGGTGTTCTAAATATTTACACTTCACCGCAAGTTACCTCACAAATTTTAAATCTTTTATCCTTAGGATCTGTTAATGTATTGCTTTCTAATATTTCGTGTAATGGCATATCATTAATGTTCAACCACTTAATGCTGTTTACATCTTTTGCATAAGGACTATCTACATATCTTGGATATCTATCAGATAACGTATAGCAACACGGAAATACTTCTCCCATATGGCTTACTTGTATTTTTCCTTTCTTTTGCCACTTACAATTTATGCAACTTTTGTCAAATCCTTTTTCTAATAATCCTTCCACACGTTTTACATTATCTAAATGTTTCTTTTCATATGTAATTGTACGTGCAGTATCCTTCTTACTTGCTTTAAACTTCTCCATAGCTTTACTTACTACACTATCTATTGCACTGAAAGTATGTCCACCATTTATATCAAATGCACCAAAGCCCATATCCTTGCTTAATTGTTCTGCTTCTTCTAGTTGGTGTGCATTATGTTCAAACACTAACATACGCCAACGTGCAAGTCCTCCTGCGTCTATAAAACTTTTTGCATTTTCCATAACCTTATGCCATTTAACATTTCTTCTGTACAAATGATTTGTATCTTCTAGTCCATCAATGCTAAAAACTACATGAGTTGGAAAAGGAAAAGGTTTTAAACAGTTCGCCAACTCTGCAAAAAATTGTGGCCCATTCATTCCTCCGTTAGTGTGTATATGTATTTCAGGCATCTTAAAATTACGCAAATAATTTATACATTCAAAGATATAAGTGTTACGTAACGGATCCCCATATGATCCATTTAAAACAATTTTGTTTATGTTTTCACAAACTTCTTCAGTAAATAATTTCTTCCAAGTAACAGGTTTCATATGTTCAAGAGGCATACGTGGATTAACTTCTACTCCACCAATATTTCTACTGCAATTACCACACATAGCATTACAGTGACTAGTAAAGTCTACAGTAATTGTATCTATGTCCGTTGGTTTTAAATAGGGCATAGTAGTATTTAAGCCAATATATGAGCATTTAATGGTAACGTGGCGGTAAATATTTGTATGCAAGAACTACAAGAATTCCACCAAAAAAACGGTAAAATCATTAACAAACAATACCCAGATTTATTTGATGTTCAATGGTTACTTGAAGAATCACAATGGCCTTACTTCCATCTTAGTGCATTAGACAAGCAACCTTTCAAGGGTATGTATGTAGAAGCAGAAAATTTAATTGACAAGTTTCACAGCCATAGAGATGATTATGGGCACGGTTGGAAAAGCCTTACACTACACGGACTAGATGAGGATACGCAATCATTAAACAGTTATGGACTAGAACGTGATGAAGTTCTTAAACGATTAGATTGGACTTGGGTAGCAGACAAGTGTCCTGAAACAAAAAAGTTTTTAACAGATGTATGGCCAGCAGAATACCTTAACAGGGTAAGATTTATGTTGCTGGAACCAGGTGGATATATTTTGCCACATCAAGACAGACCAGATGCAGAAAAACGTTTAAGTGTATGTAACATCAGTTTAAATAATCCTGAAGGTTGTGTATTTGTTATGAAGGATCAAGGCATTGTTCCTTTTAAGGATCAAGGTAGTGCTTTCTTAATGGACATCAGTAACGTACATAGTGTTTGGAATCAAAGCGACAAACCAAGAATACATATGATAATACATTCTGAAATAGGTAGACGTGCAAGAGATTTTTTCTACGTTCTTAGAAAAAGTTATTATACAAATAAGGATAGACTGTATGAAGGATTGGAATAGTTTATCTGTAGATAGATACTACGAAGATTTATCAAACAACAACGAAGTAGGTATAGGAATACTTGATATATCTCGCGACATTGAAAGCGAGTTTGTAAGTAAACGTACATTTGATATGACATACTTTTATGTTAATCGTATGTTAAAAATGCAACTAGCTTCTTACGTTGGCTTTGATAGTAGTGTAAAACAATTATTAGAAAATGCAATACAAAAGGATAAAAAGTATTGCATGATAGCTTGTCAAGGTCTTTTGTTATTTAGAGGACCAAGTTTAGTTACAAAAAGTTTGGAATACGCAAAAGACAATCCAAACTTCTTTGTAGTAGGACACATAATGGACAAGAAGAGTCAACATCATTACATAACACATGGTGCTTATCCTGGCTTACACAGACAATACTTGTTTGTTAATTTAGACAAGTGGACAGAACTAGGCAAACCAGAGTTTGATGAACTAGGTATATTCCATGATAGAAAACCTTTATATAGAAATGTAGAGTTTAGCAAGAATACAGTTAACAGTGAATACACTCCGGCTTGGGTAAAATCAGGTGAAGGAGAAAGCAAATGGGAAATAACTTCAGATGGTAGTAACTGGATTGATATAGCTTGTAGGAATAATATACAGATAGATAACCTTACGTTAGATATGCGTGAATGTAAGGTATTCTTATATCCATATAATAAAAGCAAGTCATTAGAAAAAGTATGGTTAGATAAACGTAATGAGCCTATAGTAAATTCATTAGAGTATAACCAAAAGGCTTGGATACGCAAATTAGGGTATCAGGAAGAAATAGAAAAGGATAGAGTATATGCGTTTAACACAGAAACTTTATCAGCAGAAGGTAAACGCACAGAAAACATAGATCATCTGTTTAGTGCGGCCGCAGGATTCAAACCTTTAGCAATATTAAAAACAAATGGCTTTAATAAACTTACTAAAGTACACTACTTTGATTGGTGTGATGCTAGTTTATTATACAGAAGACACCTATTAGAAACGTGGAATGGCGTTGATTTACACCATTGGCTACTGGAACACGACCTAAAGTATAACTTCAGCTCAACGTATAGGGGCAATTACGAGTCATATTGGCATCAAGAATTAAATGATTTCGGCGGTGCAGAAGCATTTAAACAGTTATGGGATCAGTATGTAGAGCTTGAACATAACTTTTATCAGATAGATATTGTTAATGAAAGTAAAAATTTATTTGATATAATTGAAGCACAAACAGGCAACAAGGTATTATGGACTACAAATATTTGGTCGAGCGAAATGCTACATTGGAATGAAGAGCCAGAGCAATTAGAAATAAAATATAAAAGGTTCAAGGAACGTATTCCTGAAGACCTAACATTATACGGACACGATTACGTTGCAATAGATTTAAATGAAAGTGTAAATAATGATTACACTCACGTGAGGTACAAATGAAAATTAATTACTTAAATGATTGGGCCATAGAGCTAAAGGATATTAATATTGCAGAAGCAGATCAATCTACTGCATTAGAAATAGCAAGACTAATACTATCCAATATGGTAGTTGTTATAAAAGACCAAAAACTTACTCCTGAACAAGAAGTTAATTTTTGTAAACACATAGGTAAGGTACAATACATATTAGATCCTACAAAGCCTAAAGAAGGACAACGCACAGAACATCTTGCAGTAGGCAATCATATACTTCGTGTTACAGGACAAAAGAATGACAAGGGCGAAGAAGGATTGTTTGGACATACATCTGCACTAGACTGGCACGCCAACCAAGCGAGTAATTACTATCGTGATCCTTTGATATGGTTATATGGTGTAGAAGGAACTAAAGGTAGTAGAACTAGTTGGATTAATAATATTGAAAGTTATAAAACGTTACCAGAAGAATTACACAATGAAGTTGAAAATGCTTTAATTACCTTAGGATACAAAAGCGGGTCATATAGTCCTAGCAAGTTCTTTGTGGAACATCACGCAACGGATAAGCCCTTTAGTTTAGTACATACTAATGATGCAGGTAAAACAGGATTGTATTTTCCTTTCTTACAGATACTAGGTATGCCAGGTAAAACGCAACAAGAATTTGAAGACCTAATGGGTAAACTAATCGAACACGTAACACAACCACAGTTCTGTTACGATCATGATTGGGAAGATGGTGATATTGTAATAAGCGAACAATGGTTAAGCATACATAAACGTTGGGCATATGATAAAATGGAAGATAGAATACTTCACAGAATAGCATTTAATTATGAAAACTTATTATAAACTTTTAGAATACACTCCAGACATGGACCTAACGCAGTTTTACAAAGAAGCCGCGGAACAAGGGTACGTAAATAATTCTAATCAAAAGATTATGATTGATGCTTTTAACAATGAAGAAAAGAGTCAAGTGTTTATATTATTTAGAGATAACAAACCTATGGGTGCAACCGCAGTACATACGTTTCCAGAGATGGGAGAAAACAGTTATCGCATACTAACAAGAACCTGTGCAGTCGGTGGTATGATGCACAATGCAGGTTCAATGGCGAGACTCAAACGTTGTGAAGATGTTAGTTCACGTTTTTATGTTCCTAAGATGATCGAATGGTGCGGTATGGATACTAATATGTATTGTACCACAAATGACTTAGAAGGAGGCAAACAAAGAACTGTACATAGAGTATGGTTACCTATAATGTCTAAACAAGGATTGTTTACAAAGATTAAAGAAATAGATTATAGAGGTGTAAGACAAACTGTATGGAAACTTAATCCAAAAGAGTTTCTAGAACATTTAGATAAACACCCATGGGAAGATCATGTTTTATTATAAGCACATTGATATAGATAACAATGTCTCACAAGAGATGAAAGAATGGGGATTAGAGAACATACAAAAATCTGACGATCCAGTAGTTAAGTTAGATGTAGATAAGTTCAAAGCAGAATGTCCTTTGTTCTTAGAATGGTGCAAAAGCAATGACTGTGAAGTAGGTTGGTTAGTAGGTATCAAAGTTCATGCACATAACGAACAGCCTGCCACTAAGGCACCACATACTGATTACAGACCAGTTGATCAAAACTATGGACTAAACTTTCCTGTACAAAACTGTGAAGATACACATACAGAAATGTATAAGCATCTAACAGGTAAAGAAATTATTATTGAAGATGAAACCGTAGCAGGTGGGGGTAAAAGTTATAAAGTTTTTAGTCCTGATAGTACGTTTGAAGAAGTAGCTAGGTTCACTTTAAACAAACCTGTATTGTTTGATATTAATCAACCACACAAAGTTATAAACAATACTGATAAGACACGATTAGCCTTAAGCATTCGCTTTATAAAAAATCCTTATAATTTAGTGTAAGTCGACCCAAGCAACGCCTGTACGTCCTTGGAATTTACTTGCAGTAGTATTGTAGATTACCATACCTTGAGCAACACTTGATAAAGCATCTCTTTCTACAGTAGTCATACTTGCAAATTTAACAGTACTTGAGAATTCAGCAGTACCGTCTACGTCTAAGTTTGACGCAGGATTTTGTTTGTTTACACCAAGTCTACCTTGTGCATCAAACACCATAACACTTGAAACAACTGATGTACCTGTTCCTTTGTTATTAATAAATTCAATTTGACCTTTTGCAGTATCATTTGCTACAGACTCATCTGGATCAATTCTAAATGCAATCTGTGATGAAATAACACTTGTTCCACCATTGTGTACTGGGTCATATGTTTGTGAGTTAATTTGACCTAAGTAATCACCTGCGGCCATTTGTGTTTCGTTACCTGATCCAATGAAGCCACCTTTGTAACCTCTAAATGCAATACCACCTGGATCTAATGAATCACTTCCTCCAATTGAGTGAAACTTCTGTGAACTAAAGTTTCCGCCTGGTCCGTGATAGATATGTAATTCTGTGTTAACGTTTTCTGTTGTATCACTTATTTGGAAAATACTTTGTGTACATTTAAGTACGCCACCAACGATACTTAATTCACCGTTAGTTAAATTTAATCTACTGTTGACAGCATCAACTAATACAGTTGAATCATCTCCAACAATAGTACCTTTGAAGTTACCAACAATGCTTTCAGCAGTTATGCTAGGAGCACTAATGGCACCAGTAAATGTACCTGAACCTGCATTAACAGCCTTTGAAGTTGCATTAAAGAAACTTGAGTTGTCAGTTGCTTTAACATCACCTTTGAAAGTTCCTGAAGCATTAATGGCCCCAGTTGCTTTATTTAAAATTACTGTACTGTCATCTCCAATAATATTAGCATTAACAGAACCAGCACTAATATCATCAGTTACGTGTACAGTTCCAAAGTATCCTGCTCCCCAACGTAATACACTAGAACCTACGTTTCTAGCACTATCAACATCTGGTAGTAAGTGTGATTCAATTTTAGCAGTTAAGTTTAAAGTATCTGTGTTGGCATCACCAACTGTTAAATTACCACCTAATGTTAAGTTACCATCAGCAGTAATATTGCCGGTAAGTGTCATGTTACCGTCAACGTTAATGTTACCTGTTCCAGTTATGTTATAGTTGTTTAGTGAAAGGTTTGAACCTAGTGCCGTACCGGCTGTATCAACTGGGTTACCACCAGCAGTAGTACCATCACCTATGTATAGCTTTTTGGTATCTGTTGCATACACTAATTCACCATCAGCTGGTGTGATTAGCTGTCTTTGTGAGTCTGTACCTCTTCTAAGTTTTAATGCCATTCTATATAACTCCTGGATCTGTTATATGTATTTATACCTTTTTAACAATATTACTTACGATGCTTAATGAACTTTCTAGTACGTTTTTGTACATCTTTTTTAATACGATCTGTGTCTAGCTTAAAATCTACGTGTTTAATACTGCTATCATAAGTATTAAACAGGTCTTTAAGGGTCTTTTCGAGTTGTTTAACAGGGTTCTTAGTTAGGTCTACTGTTACTTCCCAGGTCTTGCCGTTATTAAAACGCACTCTTAATGAGTCTAAGTACTCTAACGGAATGGCGTGGACATCGACATCGCCGAACACGTCCGGCCATTTAGAAACAACTTCTACAGGAAGCCTTTTGGACTTTGTCCTAGGCCTTGGCACTGGATTTGGCCTTCTTACTAGGGCTTAAATCCTCAGCTTCTTTACGTAGTCTTTCAGCTTCTTTAAACATTCTATCAGCATCAGCTCTCATGTTACGAGCTAGATCTTCGTCTGATAAAGGTTGCTCTTTTGATGCATCAACAGTAGCCGCCGCTTCACCGCTTGGTACTGTAGTTGCTGGAGCACTTACTGATCCTACTTCTTCCACTGATGTACCACCGACAGCCAAGTCAGCAACCGATACGCCTTTTTGTTCTGCAATCACCTTGTTTAGTTCGTCAAGTCCGATTGTAGTTTGTGTATCAGGTGTCATCTCAATGTCGCTAGTTTTAACTTTAGTTAACTTGCCGTTAACGTGAAAGTTAGCTAACATAATGCTACCATCTCCTAATGGAGTACGTTGCATAGCATCTGCTAATTCATCAGCAGTTTGTCCTGTATTGCTTTCTAACATATTAATTAATACGTCATGCTCTGCATCACCTAAGTTCTCAGTTTGTACTACTAAAGCACTATCTGGATCATCAGGTAATGTTCTAAAGACAACCGCAACTTTACGTCCGTTATCTTTGAATCTTCCTATATGTTTTAGGGCCATTATTTTACCTCCCCTGTAGCAGGATCAATTGGCTCACTTGCAGGAGCAGTTGCTGGTGCAGTTGCTGGTGCTGGAGCATTTGGATCTTTAGCTACTTGTTGGTTTTGAATCGAAGCTAAAAAAGATTCTAATTTAGAATACGTTTTTCCTACCGCTTCTAGTTCGTTGGCTTTGAAAGCACCACGACTTTGTGCGACTTCGATAATTGTTTTTAATACTCCTAAGTCTTGAACTGTAAGTTCTTGAACTGGAGTACCGGCTGGAGCACCCGTCGGTGCAGTTGCCATACTCGGCTCATTTGCTGGAGCCTTCGCAGTTTTATTTTCTTCTGACATTTATGTCTCTCCTATTAATAGTAGTATAGTTATATACCTACTTAATATTTATTAGTACTTCAGATGTGGACACGCCAACATGAAATAAGATAGCTCTTTTGGATCTTCAAAACCTACCGTAAGATGATTTTGGTATTGGTTACTTGAGTCCAAAACCATTGTTTTGCCTATGTTGAATCTGCCTTTTAGATTAGTCATGATCCATTTTCTCAAAGCATCTTCCAAATTATATTGTTGCTTTAGATTCATAACTTCGAAATGAGGGCAGGCAAACTTTGTCTCCCTTATATCAAAAAAGTTTATTGCATTTGGCTTCAATTTTTAGCCTCTTCATAATGAGTAGTAATACCAAATGGTGCTTGTAAGTTCTTATCATGGTGTGAATGAATTACAAAGATTGTATCACAGTAGTCAGCATCACCCCAGCTATCCCAAGGATAACCATCTGTAAACATAATGAATCTCTTAGGATTAATATCATGTTCTTTCATATACTCCCAGTTACAATCAAAGTCAGTACCGCCACCGCCAAAGATTTCATAGTTTAATAAGTCTGAACCATTATCAGCACTAAAGTCTTGTTCATTATATACCTTAGTATCAAAGCACCATAACTTAATGTTATAGTCTTGATACTCGTCCATAATACCTTTTACTTCACCTAAGAAGTCTTCAGCTTGTTTATTACCAATTGAACCTGACATATCAATTGCAATAGCAATATCAATAGTTTCATCATAGTTCATACCAGGAAGAACTACACCACTATGCCAAGCCTTACGTGAAGGTCTTTGGAATGTAAAGTCGTTCTTAATAGTACTTTGTATCTGCTGTCTAAGTAATTCTCTCCAAGTAATCTTAGGCTCTGTAAGTTCCTTAATCATTCTTTCAACTTCTGCAGGAACTTTACCAGCACCAGCCGCCTGTGCAGATGCCATCATGTTCTCTTTAATCTCATCACGTATCTTACGTAATTCTTCTTTAGAATAACTTGGCTTGTCACCAGCTTTTTTATTATTACCTTTTTTACCAGGACCTTGTTTGTCCTGGTTATCTTTATCCCAGTCAACGTGTTCGTCAAGTAATTGACCTAATTGTTTTAATTCTTCTTCATCATACTTCTTGTAGATCTCATCATAGATCTCTTCTGAAGTCTTACCATCATATTTAAAGTCTTGGAAAATTGGAATGTCTTTTGGCTTCTCACCAATACCGTCCCTAACAAGAGTATTGTTTACGATATAGTCTGCCGCGATATTATGTATCTGTGGATCTCTGTCTTCACGTCTTGTCATATGGTCATATACACAATGAAGTATTTCATGTGCAATAACAAATTCAACTTCTTTGTTAGTCATCTTAGCAAAGAAAGGAACACTATAAAATAAGTGTCTGCCATCAGTGGCCGCAGTAGGACACCAATCAGTTGCTTCTTTAATTATTAATCTTGTAGCCATATTACCAAAGAAAGGATGTCTAAGTAGTAAGCCTACTCTTGCTACAATAATCTTATCTAAAACTTCTGCCTTAAGTTCGTCAGTAATTTCTATTTCTGGAATTTTTTTGATCTCTTCGTATCTGTCTAATACTTCTTGATCTTGTGTTGCTATATCTGTTGTCATTTGTGCCATCTTTTCCTAATTGTTATATGTATATTATAGTATATTTAATTGGATTTGTCAACCAAAAAGAAGGGGAGAACCAAAATAGATTCTCCCCAAACTGCCCAAATTAGGCAGTCTCTCCTTGTGCGGCCTTAATGTACTTGCCGTATCTTTCATGGAACTCATCAAAGCACTCAACTTCATCTGGATCGATTGGAAGTTGATATTGAGTAAGAGCAAGTTTGATACCCATGACAACCAATTCGGTATCAAAGTTATCCATCGCAAAACGTAAAAAGTTATTAACCTTCTCGTCAAACTTTTTATCGCCCTTATCAATTGCTTCTTTCAACTCATAACACAATGAAACAGTCAAGGAATACATGGCACTGATTTCTTTAGTTTCCATTGTTTTTACCTTACCAACAAGTACATCACTTGGGTTAGGTAATTGAGCTGACACTTTTCTGTGTGCCATGAACTTAACGGCTAGTCCTTCGCCGACTGAACCACTTACAAGATCTGTAGTGGTTGCTTCATCGTCATCGTCTTCCAAAAGATCGGAAACAAACGACCATGAACGAGGTGTAGCAAATGAACGACTTGGGCTCTTAGGATCAAAGTCATACAAGTCCTTCTTGCTAAATGTCAAGTAACCTACAACATCTTTATGGATGTCATTGTTTACTGCCCAAGCAAACCAGTCATCAAAGTCTACTTTCATCTCCAAGTGAACAAATCTGTTCGCCAATGGAGCAGGCATTCTGTAAGTTACACCCTTATCTGCTTCTCTGTTACCAGCGGCAACAATCATAACATTATCGGGTAATTTATATGTACCAACCCTTCTATTAAGGATTAGCTGATAAGCCGCGGCTTGTACACTTGGTGCGGCTGAATTCATTTCGTCCAAAAACAAAACGATGGTCTTATACTTTTTAGCCATCTTTGCGTCTGGCAATTCAACGGGCGGTGCCCATTTCATTGTGTTATCGTTAGCAGAGTAATATGGCATACCCTTAACGTCTGTAGGTTCCCATAGACTCAATCTAACGTCTATCAAATGTGATTGTTCAAATGTATCTGTAATCTGTGATACAATGTCTGACTTACCAATACCTGGAGGTCCCCAAATAAAAATAGGTCTTTGTTTTTTGAATGCCCTAATAATGCTCTTCTTTGCACTATTTGGACTAACTTGTCTAATTGCGATGTTTTCCACTTTGTACTCCTTTTTAGTTTGTTTCAGTGCCATACTTAATTTCTAAGTATGTATATATAATAGCACCTTTATATCAAAAGGTCAACCAGAAAATGCAATTTTTTTAAGAAAAAAAGTCTAATAATATCAAGGGTTTACCATTTCGTCTGTCCGTTTTAGAGCTTTATTTAGGCCATATTTACGGACATCACCACTGAAAAGATGCAGTTCGAGTGCCTTCTTTTCTTCCGTTACGGTAATTCCTTTGTTTGTTATGTGATATGGACAGTCAATAAACTTGTCCAAAAATAAAATTACTTGAGTAGTAATTTTGAAATCGGGTGGAAAAGGAACATCATATGTTGCAAGTTGTATCTTCTCCATTAAGAAAAGCATACCTTCGTCAGTAAGTCTTAAGCCTCCTACGTCTCTGGTATTCTGCCACCACTTAGGCATATACTCTTTCATAGAGCTTTCGCTTATCGCTATATTCGCCTGCTTTAAGAATACCTTGGTATAGGTTTCTTTCCAGTTCATGATTATTCTTCTTTTACTGTTTCACCAGCAGTTAGTTTAACCACTGTAAAGTCTTCGCAGTTGAATAGGTCGTTTAGTTTCTTAGCTAAATTATGTGCATGACCTGGATTTGAAAAAGATACTTTTTTGTATTTAGGTCCAGGATAGTTTGTTAATACGTTTGAACTTTTTAAATTAAAAGGTTTGTCTTTGAAGAATACTGCCCAAATGGCTTCCGCATCTAAGACTTGCTCAGATTTATAAGTTTTTTTATTAACGTGCTCTAGCACTACTGTTGGTTTAGGTCTGCTCATCTTTTTCCTCTATACATATATTTATCTCTTATTCAGAGTAATATACGTATATTACTAGGTTATGAGCTTACAGGATTACCAGGATTGACCGCCGTCTGCGGCGACATTAATGACTTCTTCAGTTTTATTTTGTTGGTCTATTAATTTTTCTAAATCACCATGCAATCTAGACATTACTTCGCCTAGTGTAAATGCAAGGATCTTAGCTTCTTGTAGTGTAAGTCTAAGTTCGGGTGTCTTACTTGCATCTGCTACTTTCACCTTATCAATGAACTGTTGTAGCGGAATAGGATTTAAAGGTTTAACTTCTGACATTATTTTACACTCCTTTTGTGATCTTCTCTATTGTTAACAAATACTCTAATTAACCTAGACAGATCCACTTCTTCTTTTTGTAAAGATTTAGGATTTTTAAAACTTACTTTGCAATCGTTAACCTTTGCATAGTTCATATTCTTTTCATCTATAACAATGGCATCATCTGTGTTCTTACGCCAATCGTGTGAGCTATAATTAGTTTCTGTTGACATTACTTAACTCCTGACGCATTTCTAATTCGGTCTTAAATGGTCCTTTATATTCATATTTTTCTAATGTAACTAGCTTGGGACAAAAACTTTTTACCCAACCCTTTTCAAAATGGATACAAAAATAACCTGCACAATATAAACTCTTAGACTTTTTACTTTTAGTAAACAAGCCAAATTTACGTTTAATATCGTACATAGTGTTATATGGCGTAGTTGAAGTAGGTAAGTTATAGATCTCTTTGCTAGGTGATGCCTTATCTGTAATATCACCTTTTGTCCATAGTATATAACCTAACTCCTTTTCTACTGCATTCTTATTATCATAAAAATAAGAACCTGTATCGCAACTATACATGAATCTGTTATCTTGATCTTTGGATAGAGTACCAACTTTTGTCTTACTATCAGTGTCCTCGATGATCCAAAACTTATTTTTTAAAATTTCGTTTGCTTTTAAACTTGTCATAATACAGGATACCTCGCTTGTAATGGCTCAGCATAAGCCTGAGCATTATCAGTTATTCTTTGCATATCATACAATGCACAGAACTTCATTAGACGCAAACCTACTTGCTTGATGTTCTTAGGTTGTGCATTCTCTTGAATTGTTGTTTGAATCTTTTCTTTTATATTTTCAGGCTGTGCAGTAAGATCACATAGTGTAACATTACGATTGTAATCATCTAATACTCTGTGTTCATTCCCTTCATGATCAACCCAACGTTGCAACATCAAGTTATTCCAAGCATAACCCTTATTGCTTTTATCTGCAAATGCCTCTTGTAAGCCTACTTTGTTTTTAGTGCCTTTTACTCTTACACCTGGGTATGCACTAAACACGTTATCTGATGTGTCACCTCGCATACATTTTTCAAATAGTAACCATTCAGGATCAGGTGCAGGTTTTTCTGCTTTTGTTTTCTTATCAATTACACGTTTACCTTTATCATCAAAGTAACCTTCGTGTGTAATAGTTGTGTTACTAACACCATTATACTGTGAAACCTTAGGACTAATTAATTGTGCAAAGTCGCCATCTGTAGATATGATAACGTGTTCATCATCTGGATGTGCTTGAGTCCAACCTGCAATTAAGTCATCTGCTTCTAGTTCATCATGTTGCAGAACTGTGCAGTTAGTTTTCTCTGTAATAAATTCTCTAAAATTATCAAACGTTTCCCAGAACACTCTGTCTTCTTCTTGTTGTGCTTCTGTTAGTGCGTCACGTGTTTCTTGCCTATTTCTTTTGTAAGGCTCATAAAAGTCTTTACGCCAACTTCTACCTTCTAAACAAAACACGATATGATCAGCATCGAAATCATTCCATGCCTTTTTCAAACTGTTAAATGTAATATGGAATGCCATACCAACTTTAATATCCAATTCGCCTCGTACTACATGGCGAGCTCTAAAGAAAGTATTAGCCGTATCTACCAAAACATATTTCATTGTACTACCTATTTAAATTACTATTGTGTTATAATTGTAGCATAAATTAAACAAGTTGTCAACTAATTTCTGACTTTCCGTCATCACGTTTATTAATCTTTATATAACCTGCATCTCTATTTGGATCCAAACCTTGTTCTTCCAAAATGTTTCTTGCAATAGTTTTGAACCATGCGTCAACAATCTGCTCGTTTGTTTCTCCAGAATATCCTGCATCTAATAATTGCTCAATAAATTCATTATTCCAATCAAGTTCAAAGAACCCGTTTTTAATGTCTTTATGATTAACGTGGGTATTCAAAACTGCAACCCAAGGCTTTTTGGCCTTAGTCGCCGCATCTTTTTCTTCCTTCAAAAGACGCAGTCTTTTCTCTTCAGACGTTTCTTCTACCTTTCCTTTTTTAACAAACTTATCTTTAACTTTGTTTATAAAGTCCTTCATAAGTTTTCTCCTATTATTTTCCAATCCTGTCCATAACTAATTAAACAATAACTTTCATAACCAGGATGGTACTCTACTATTGTATACGTTTTAGTAATTGGATTAGTGTAAACTGAAACAGGTAACCAAACCGGAATTGTACTCAATCCATCTACTTCACGTACTGTTGTTTCTTGCACTCCGCCCGAAATAAGTATTTCACCTCTTTCTTTAAGTCCAGCATCTAGTACTTCTTTCACCATACATACTACAGGCTTTTCTTGCCATTGAAGTGCTCTAGCATCTGTGTAAACTGCTACCGCAGTAAACAAAGCTAAAATTGTAATTAATGTTTTCATAGTCACCTCCTACGTGCCAATTGCATTACCAAACAGATAAACGTGAACTCTTGCCGCCACGTTATATCCTCGTTGAAAAGCCATTTTAGCAACGTCTCCAGCTGTCGCAGTTTGCTCTTCCTCTCTAGCCCCTACAGGCATTACCCATACAGGCCAATCTACACCTTCTGCTCTAAATTTTTCTATAGCAGAATCCATTTCATCCCATTGTCTTTGTTCAGATCCTACAACAAATTTTAATTGTCCTGCTTTAGAAACTTGTCTATATTCTCCAACTACTTCTGGAATGATTGCTTTTTTAGATTGCTCACCACTAACTGTAAACAATTTAGGACTACAACTAAAGAACACTTCTTGATCTATTCCTGTAGCCCAATCCTTAAATTCTTGTTTTAACTTTTGTGTACCATTAGTTTCAAAAGTCATTGACTCTGGCAAGTTACCTTGCTTTAATAATTCGTTGTATATGCCAACACTTGCCGCCTGTCCTGTAACCATTAAAGGCTCACCGCCAGTAAAACATAAGTGTTGTCTTTGCTTACTCATAGGATGTAAGAACTTACCATCTGGGTTCGAATCCGTCTTTAGTATATCAACAATCTTGTTAGCTAATACTTCAGGAGTTTCTTGCCCCATTAGATGCTTGTACTTCTTAGCCCAAGTATAACTTGAATCGCAACCTTTTTCCCATACAGGCAAGTCTTCAACTCTTTTTACTTGGCTTACATCATAGTCCAAAAATGGCAAATCATATGTATCTGGATTTGTTGGATCTATTTGTCCAAAGCCACTACATTGTAAGTTGCATAAGAAGAAACGTATCCATGCAGTTGGGACACCTGTATAATGTCCTTCACCCTGAATCGAATGAAATATTTCACTGTAATAATACTTCTTCTCTGCCATATCTAATCACTTATCTTTGCTAATGGTTCATGATAGTAACTATCGTTATAGTCACCATTGCCGTGAAACTGTCTTACACTTGTTTCTTTTACAAGCATACCGTCCTTTTTTCGATACGTAATAAACTTTTGTTTAATTACGCCATCAGTATTTTCTTCTACGTGTTGTTTCATAGGTCCTTCTTTCATCATACAATCTCCTCTATTATACCAAGTACTTCTGCAAGAAATAAGATTGCTCCTGCCGCCATAAATGGCCAACCCCAAAATTCTAACATATATCCGCCGTAAACTAAAAAGCCACAAGCTACCATACGGAATACACTTTTAACAAGGCTCACACTAAAGTGATTATCGCCTGGATCCTTTTTTGCTATTTCTATCTTAGGCATTGTTATACGCCATTAAAAGACCAAAGCCAAAGACAGCTAATACCCATATAGTAGGTAAGTTATCTAATATAGCCCATTTAATCTTATTCATGCTCTCCTCCTGGGTCACCTTTTGGTAATTCTACCTTATGTACCTTACCATGCTTATCACGATAGATAGTGTAGTTTCTTGATCTACCTAAACTATGATATCCTGATAAAAAATTAAATGAAGTAGGACTTTTTTCTGCAACCTTAAATGTTCCTACAGTAATTACAATAGCAGTAATAAAAACAATGTGTGCTATTGAACTGTAAGCAAAAACTGTAATACTTTCTGCTATAAGTAAAGCAAATACACCTGACCACATAAATGCTAATACCTGCATCACCATGTGTCTAACCTGTAAGTCTGGAATGTGTCTTAATGGATTACGTTCATAATTCATAATACCATTCCATGCATCAACTACCCATTCTCTAATCATTTCGCGTGTTCCTGTTGCAATTTAACGTTATCAATAAATTCTTTTTTAGTTGCTGGATCATCTTTAAATGCTCCACGTAGTACAGTAGTCTGTGTTAAAGAACTGTGTGCTTTAATACCTCTATTCTCACAACAACCATGTGTCGCTTGTACATATACACCAACGTGTTCACTACCTGTCTGTTCCTGTATTGCATTTGCAATCATAACATTAAGTTCTTCTTGTAGTGTACCACGTCTTGCACACCATTGGGCAATACGTGTATACTTGCTTAGACCGAGTAATTTAGGACCAGAAATGATTCCAATGTATGCTACACCTTTTACAGTCTGATGATGATGTGAACACAAACTAGTTAGTTCGCTTCGCACAACCAACATACCTTCATAACCACCTTCAATGTAGTTAGGAAATGCACTAGGGTTAGGCATTACATCATAACGACCAGACATAATCTCATTGATATACATCTTAGCCATACGCCTTGCAGTATCTTTACTGTTAGGATCAGTTTCAGTGTCAATTAATAACTTTTGTAACACATTTTCAAAAGCAGGAATGGCTTCTTCGATAAGTGCTTGTTTATCACCTTCCTGTAATACCTCACTAATATTATCATTAGCCCAGTATCTGATGCCTGCATCTTTTAGGCGTTGCTTTATTTCATTTACTTTGTCCATTCTTATTCTCCGATGTTAAGGCAGTGGATTGCCATTACTCTAAACAGTATACACTTATTTAGGTTTTTTGTCAAGTTTATTCTGGAAAGTATCTGTTCAATACTTCCAATTCATCCATGTACGTAGCAATTACGGCAATCTCTTTTTCGATTGCTTCAAGTACGTCAGGGT
>MDTE01094973.1_pt1 | contig 28092 bp, 12 predicted proteins | sample 811231 | NCBI WGS metagenome assembly MDTE01 (sample SAMN05326651, study PRJNA326480) | marine metagenome | isolation source: seawater | place: Indian Ocean: Red Sea | collected 2010 | reverse complement strand
GGCGGCCTGGGCGTTGTCGCGCTAATTTTGATGTCATCGGCGTCGACCGCCGATGACGGTGTCGAATTCTTCGAGCGCCGCGTGAGACCACTGCTGGCCAAACGGTGTTTTTCGTGTCACGGCCCAAAGAAGCAGGAAGGCGGACTGCGGCTGGACATTCGGGGCGGAGCGACAAAGGGCGGCGAGAGTGGGCCATCCCTTGTTACCGGCAAACCGAAACAGAGCCTGATGATCACCGCTGTGCGAAGGACCGGTGAGCTGAAGATGCCACCGGTCAAGCCATTGTCGGCGTCGGAAATCTCGGTGCTGGTGAAATGGGTCGCTGACGGTGCCGTTTGGCCCGCCAGCGAGAAGGGTCTGCCGGCCCATTCGGGGGGGATCACAGACGACGACCGTCGCTTCTGGTCCTTTCAACCGTTGAACGCCACTGCTCCCCCTTCGGTCAAGAATGCCGAATGGTGCCGGTCACCGGTGGACCGATTTGTCCTGGCCCGGATCGAAGCGGCGGGACTCACTCCGGCCAGACCGGCAGACCGTCGCACACTGATCCGCCGGGCCACCCTCGACCTGACCGGTCTCCCCCCAACTCCTCAGCAAGTGGCTCGATTTGTCGACGATGACACGCCGGGCGCTTTTGCCAGGCTGGTTGACGAGTTGTTGGCCTCACCGGCTTACGGCGCCCGCTGGGGGCGACACTGGCTGGATGTCGTCCGTTACTGCGATTCTCGAGACGCACGGCACACGGGACAGCCCTACGACGTGAACGAGGCCTGGAGGTACCGCGACTGGGTGGTCGATTCGTTCAACCACGACCGATCCTACGCGGAGTTTGTTCGACAGCAGATTGCCGGCGACTACGCGCCAGTCTCCAACTCGATCCAGGACAGTATCGAAGGGCTGATTGCTACCGGCATGCTCGTCATCGGCGAATGGGGCTCCGGTGACGCTGATGCCCGGAAGATGTACACCGACATCGTCGATGACCAGGTGAACGTCATCAGCCAGACGTTCATGGGGATCTCGCTCAGTTGCGCAAGATGCCACGACCACAAGTTCGACCCGTTCTCCACGCGGGACTATTACCGGATGGCCGGCATTTTCTTCAGCACCCAGATCGCCACCCCGGGAACCGATGCCCGGCTGATGCGGCAACCCCTGTTGACCGTCGCTGAAAGGTCTCGCCGGGAGAAGATCGAGGGCCGCATCGCGAAAATTGCCCTCGAACTGAAACAACTCAACCAGCAGCGGGTGGACCAACTGCGGCAACAGGTCGTGTCCCAGGCATCCCGTTATCTGCTGGCGCTCTGGGACCTGGAACGCCGCCACCCGGATTCGATTTTCGGAGCGTCGATTGACAACGAAGCCGTGACAACCTGTGCGAGAAAACACGGTGTGAACCCCGGCCTGCTGTCCGTTTGGCGCAATGCCCTGTGGACACTGGCTGACGACGGAGATCTGCTGTCGGTGCCGGTTGCCAACCTGGGCGCCACGGGCGTGTTCACCTGGAAGTCGAAGAACGTCCAGCCCCTGTTCAACGTCAACACGACCAACACCGTGGTGCGAGTACCGGGGACGATTCCACCGCGATCGGTGGCGGTGCATCCGACGCCAACAAGTGGCGTCGCCATGGCATGGAAGAGCCCGTTCAGCGGGCAGGTGCGAGTGACGGCGAGAGTGAGTGACGCCCACCACGGTGGCAACGGTGTCGAGTGGGCTCTCGAACACGATCACGGTCTCCGCAGTGACACGCTGGTCTCTGGCACCGTTGATGTCGACAAGTCTTCTCCACGTTCCCTCAATACGGTGTCGGTGACATCCGGCGACAAAATTCGACTGCTGGTCCTGCCTCGAAACGACAATCACATCTGTGACCTGACCCGACTGGAACTTGAGATCGAGGAAATTGGAGGCCGAAAACGAACCTGGAGTCCCGAGCGTGACTTCGTCGGCAACCCGCAACAGGGCAATCCTCATTCCGACGCTTACGGCAATGCCGACACCTGGTCCTTCACACACATGTCCCGGCGGAGAAACCTCAACAGTGCCCCCCATGCCCGAGTCGCCGCATTGGCCCCATGGCTCGATGCGGTCGCTCGCGGCGATGACCGACAGGTCCGCCAGTTGGCCGATTCCCTGCAAACGTCACTCGATGCGCCGGCCGGGGAGCGAAAACCCGACGAGCCGGTAACACGGTTGCTGAACTGGTTGACGTCAACCGGCGGGCTACTGAGAGACAACACGATGCTGGTACTCGACGGCAAATCCAAGACTCGCCGCGATCAACTCGCGGCCGAGTCCAAGCGATTGAAGGCACAATTGAAGACCACTGCGGTGGCCCTGGCCGCGCGGGAGGGAGGCGTACCGGGCACCGAGCATGCCGGTTTCCGGGACGCGAAGGTCCACATCCGTGGCGAGTATCGCCGATTGGGCCAGACAGTGAAACGCGGCGTGCCGGAAATCCTGGCGGGCCCGAATCCTCTCGAAATCCCATCCGGCAGCGGTCGTGCCGAACTGGCTCGCTGGATCTCTCGGGACGATCATCCGCTGACTCCCCGCGTGATGGCCAATCGCATCTGGCTGCATCACTTTGGAGAAGGACTGGTCCGCACACCCGGCGACTTCGGGCGACGTGGAACACCTCCGACACATCCGCAGTTGCTGGACTGGCTCGCCCGGCAATTCATCGAATCGGGGTGGTCGGTCAAGGCGATGCACCGCCTGATGATGTTGACGTCCGTCTATCGGCAATCGACGGGCACACGCGACCGGCTGGCTGCCGATCCGGAAAACCATCTGTTCGCCCGCATGGCATCTCGGCGACTGGAAGTCGAGGTCATCCGCGACACGTTGCTGTCGGTATCTGGCCGGATCGACCTCCGCATGAAAGGCCCCTCGGCACCGCGTTATCCCGGGGGCTATTCGCGGGCGGAACGCCGGAAACCCGTGTTCACCAGCACACGACGAACGTTGTACATGATGACTATCCGGGGAGAGTACTCGGATGGACCGTTTGTGCTGGATGCCGCCAATGCCAACCGGCTGGTCCATCAACGAACCGTTTCGATAACGGCGCCACAGGCGCTGTTGATGATGAACGACCCGTTCGTGCAGTCGCTGGCCCGGTCGCTGGCCGCCCGCTTGCTGGCGATGGACACCCTGCAGTCCAAGAAACGAATAGCAGCGGTCTACGAACTGCTGTTCGCCCGTCCTCCGGAGCCTCACGAGTTGGAAGTCGGCATGGGATTCCTGTCGTCAATTGACGATGAATCACGTGCGTGGGAACAATATTGTCACGCCCTGATGTGTTCCAACGAACTGAGTTACCGAAACTGAAACCATGCTGACTCGTCGCCATCTTCTGCAGAACCTCGGCATGGGAGCCGGATTGTGTGGACTGGCCGGGACCGTGGCTGGCCAGGCTGCCGCTGCGAGTCCCCTGTCTGCACGGAACTCGCATCATCCGATCCGGGCAAAGCGGCTGATCTTCCTGTTCATGGCGGGCGGCCCCTCTCACGTGGATCTCTTCGACCCGAAACCCAGGCTCGAAGAATTCGATGGCAAGCCCGCCCCTTTCAAGCTGCCCAATCTCGAACGAACTCCACCCGGCAAGATCCGCAAGTCACCGTTCACGTTCCGCAGGTACGGGGAATCGGGAATCGATGTCAGCGAGATGTTTCCGCATGTCGCCCGCCACGTCGACGATCTGTGCGTGATCCGGTCAATGGTGGCTGACAACATCAATCACAACGGGGCCTGCCTGCAGATGAACACCGGCGAGCAGACCTTCTCTCGCCCCAGCATGGGATCGTGGCTGCTGTACGGGCTGGGAACCGAGAATCAGAACCTGCCCGGGTTTGTCGTGGTCGCTCCCAACCAGCCGGCCCAGGGAGCCCCCCTCTGGGATTCCAGCTTTCTGCCGGCCGCCTACCAGGGCACCTGCGTCACGGATCTCAAGCAACCCATCACGAACCTGGCGAACAATTCGCTGGACCCGAACTCCCAGCGGCGGCAACTGGATCTGCTGGCCAGGCTCAACAGATTCCACCGCAACCAGTCCGTGAGTGTCGACGAACTGGATGCGAGAATCGCGTCGTTCGAACTGGCGTTTCGCATGCAGTCAGCGGCTCCCGAGGCATTCGATCTCAGCGGCGAATCCAAGATCACACAAGAACTTTACGGAATCGACGACACCGTCACGCAGACGTTCGGGGAACAGTGCCTGCTGGCTCGCCGGCTGGTGGAGCGCGGCGTCCGTGTTGTCCAGCTCTACCACAACCGGTCCTCAACCGCTTCCGGCTGCCAGATCTGGGATCAACACAGCAATCTCAAGATGGGGCTGACCAACAACTGCGCCGCCAGTGATCAGCCGATCGCGGGACTGCTGACCGACCTGAAAGCCCGCGGCCTCCTCGACGATACGCTGGTCGTCTGGGGTGGTGAATTCGGCAGGACGCCGACCGCCGAAGGGAAAAACGGTCGTGAACATCACCCCTTCGGTTTCACCATGTGGCTGGCCGGAGGTGGCATCAAGGGAGGAACGATTCACGGGTCAACCGACGAGTTCGGCTGGTACTCCCAGGACGACAAGGTTCATGTCCACGACCTGCACGCGACGATTCTCCATCTCATGGGGCTCGACCACGAGCGGCTGACCTGGCGGCATGCGGGACGGGACTTCCGACTGACCGATGTGCACGGTCGGGTTGTCCACGAGATTCTCAACCACAGCTGACATTTCCGGTGCTGCCAAGGCCTCCTGACGCCCGACAAACGCATCGACGGCAGTTCCACCTGTCAACAGGGACCCGGTCAGCGTTTCCTCACGAGCGCCGTTGCCGATAGCGAGGGCGATCGTGGTCTCGCCCACCACTGCAGGACACTGATACCGGAAACCGTTACAGTCTCTGGCCCATGAAGATCGACCGCCCCTCGTCGCTGTTCATCGTCTGCGTCCTGGCTCTCTGCAATTGGTCGTCCGACCGCGGAATCGCCGGTGAGCCGTTCCATTCGTGGGTGATCGAGCGTCCGCAGTTCCGATCCCTGCTCAGCAATGAACCGCCGGGCCTCCGCCGCCAGGGGGGGCTGATCTGGCAGCACCTGCTCGACATACCAGTGGGCCGAGCCACAGCGGTCCGCTGGGGCGTCCGCTTCGTTAGCAAGGAAATGTATCGCCTGCATGGAGAACTGGGATTCAAGCTGATTGCCAGCGGCCCCAACCGCACCGACGACCCGGTAATGGCCAGAAAGCACAAGCTGCAAACCGTCCCCGAATGCCCTCGCCAAAAGCGACTGCCCAACGGAGACCGCCTGCACATCCTGCATCCGGACTCGATCGAACATTACTTCCAGGGAGTCACCGGGTTCCTGAATCATCCCGACGCGAACCTGATGTGGGGAATATTTGCCGGCGACGAAGATGATGATGTCGCCGTTTACCGGTCGGCAATGCTCAAACGTCAGCCCGCCGGCCACACCTACATTCACGAATTCGATCGCCAGGTCCGCGAACAGTTCGGCGGTGGCCAATGGGGAATCCCGGCCGGCATCAAGAACCGTGATCCCAATCCGTTCCGCTGGATCGCCCTGTATCGATTCGTGGCCGACCGGTTACGGGATCGACAACGCAGGCTGTACACACTCGTCAAAAGCAGGAACCGGAATCTCGTCGTCACGTCGTTCGATTCCCCTGGCGGTGTTTACCCGACCGAATGGAGCCTGCTGGCTCCGTACGCGGATCTGTTCACCCTGCAGATGGGCTATCCCGGTGGATCAACCCGCTGGCGTGCCACAGCGGGATTTCACAGTAAGCTCGTCAGCGACCTGACTGGAAAGGATTTCTGGCCCTGCACTCACTTCGAACACTACAACTACCCGCACTCCAGGCCCGAAGAGGTGCTGGAAGAAGTCAGCCAGATTTTCCGCAACGGCGGCACGGGCATTCATATCTACCTGCCCGACACACTGAATCTCTCGAAAACAAAAGGAGATCTGCGGACCTCCTATTTCAGCTCGCCCCGACGCTTTCACACCGTCATGAACATCGCCCGGTTCATTCGGACAATGCCCAGGCTGAAACTTCCCGACTACAGCAAGACCGCCATACTTCACAACGACGACACGATCGCCAGCCGCCCACACGACAATCCGGACATTTATGGACAAGCAACCGAGACCTGCTACACGTTTCTTGGCCCCGTCGCCACATCCTGGTTCAAGTTCATCGACAGCGCCCAGGTGCTGAAGTGGTCCACGCTCCGTGATCGGTTCGACGTCATCTACCTTCCCGCCGCCAAGTACCAGCGAAAACAGATCACCTCCAGGCTGCGACAGTTTGTCGAAGACGGTGGGACTCTGGTCTGTGGTGACCCCGAGGCGTTCGAGACCGACCTGCTCGGCAACGACACCTCCACTTTGCGGACCGAAATCTTCGGCGTCACACTGGGTGACCGGTCACGGGCCAAGTCGATCAGAGTCCGAAAGTTCGGATGGACCGGTGAGCTGCCCATTCACTCGCCGGCATTCGCGCTGAAGCCCGGACCGAACGTCGAGGTGCTGGCAACCCTCGACGACGGAACCCCGGCGATCACCTCGCACAAGCTGGGACGGGGACGCGCGGTGTTGTTTGGTGCCAACGTCCTTTTGGCCCGAAACGTCGCAGATCAGCGGTGGCGGGAGTTCTTTCAGGCGTTCGTCAAGAGCCTGGGCACCCCGATCGGCTTCAACATCTGGAACTTCCAGCTTCCGGAAAACCTGGCGTGGCATGAGCCACGCCAGCCAGGGGTCTGCCTGACAAATAACCGGATCATCTGGCGCGAGGAGGTACCGCTTTTCCACCAGAACATCGAGACCCAGGGCACGTACAGCTACTCCATCTCTCCGGACTCGCTCCCCGAGAGCCTCAACGCAAACACAATCCCGTTCTCGGCCGGACGGCTCACCGACCGCCGTCGCGCTATCCTCGCCGAAAAAGAATCCGCCCGCCCCTATGTCGGATTCAAGCTGCCGGAACACCACTGGGTAGCCAGTTGGTCGAATCCTCAAACGGTTGCAATCACTTTTGACCTGAAACAGCCACGTCCCCTGACACAGGTCAAGCTCTGGCACCGGGACATCCTGCCGGACATGACACTGGAGGTCAGCAACGACGGAAAGGCATGGAAACCGCTGGTCAAGGCTGGCGGTCACCGTGGCCACCCGGGTGACGTCTACGACAAGGTCGTTGACCTGCCTCGAGTTCCACCCAGCCGTCATCTGCGAATTCACTTCGCCAAGCGACAGTCCGGTGAAAAACTGACGCTGGCAGAGGTCGAACTCTGGGCGGCCGAACCGGGGAAAAACAATCCGTAGCCCGGATCGAGGAGAATCTCACCTTCTCGGTCACGACCAACTCGTCGACGCCCCGGTCCCTCGAGACCAGAGTTCACCGCTTCTCCTTCGGGGCGGGGGCCTTCCATGCCAAGAATCGCTTGTGGGCCTGTTCCAGGCTGCCCTCGTGAACAAACAGGACCCCTTCAATCTCGACGGACTGACCGGGAGCAACATCCGTCAGCCGGAATTCCGAGTGCAGGCACCGGCACCGCCCCGATCGGTTCATGAACACCATCGTCGCACCTCGCCAGGCATAACAGAGCACGTATCGCTTGTCCGCTGAGACCACCAGCAGGCAGGACTCCTGCAACGTCCGAGGAGATGACTTGTCGACAACGTCGAGCGGGTCGCCGACGTTCCCGTAGAACATCAGTTTCTCCGGATGAAAGACCAGTTCCCTGCTCGCCACAAACCCCTGATCGCTGACAACGAACGTTCGCGTGTTGCCGTGGTCGTAGTAGTCCGGAGCGGCGGTGCGTTGAAGGCACATGCTGGTTTGGACGTGAGACAATGGCTGCTCACCGAGATTCCTGATCATCAACCGGAAGTCCAGTTGCTTGTCAGTCCAGGTGGCGGTGCGGCGAATGACCGCCTTTCCGGCGACGACATCCTCGCACCGCATCACGCGATTCTTGAACGCTCCCCCCATGGTCTTTTCTCCGGCCTTGCTGACGACCCGCCAGTCATGCCGTGATGTCTCGAAGCTGAACTCCCACAACCGTCGATTGTTCTTGCCGAAGGCGTTGACCGACTCGGGGAACTGGAAACGCAGCATGTTGGCCGGCCAGTCGCTCGGTTCCCGCACGTGCCGCGGCTCCTTGATGAAGATCTCCAGGCTCTGCGGGATGTAGGCGAACAGTTGCTGGCGGCCCAGCACCGGCAACGACCGACGCGCGGGCGGGGCAACGATTCTCCTTGCCGAGTCGGGTGACCGGTAGGCGATGTTGAAGTCGATTGAACTGATCCGCCCTTTGCGATCGTCGCCGGCTTTTACACCAATCTCGATGCTGTTGCTGCCCCGGTGCATCGGTGGATCAGTGACCGTGACCACGATCCGTCCGGTCGGTTTCCTCGTTTCCCACCGGAAACGATCCACACCATGTACACGGCCGTTGATCTTCAGTGCCAGGTCACCCATTCCGGCATTGCAGTCGTCCAGCGTCACGACAAGCCGAGACGCGGCAATGCGTTTCCATTTCCTCGCCCCTTCCAGGTCGTCGCCAACCGTCATCCTGAAGATCTTCGACTTGCCAACCGGCAGCAGGCAGGGAAGCGGCCGTGTCCCCCCGTTCTCAACTGACCGACCTGCGGAATCGTGCGAGACCAGGTACTGCTTGTCGTGATCGCGACGGACCGCGGCATCCAGCGCGTGCCGGAGAAAGTTCTTTTCTCCGGGCGTGTAGTCCTGAAGCACACCACCGAACTTCGAAGAGCTCGCCAATTTTCGGTGACAGTCATAATTGAAGAGGTAGATGCCGTCCGCCCCCTGGTGCAAAAAGCTGTTTGCCACCGCAAACGTCTGCCGACTGTTCTGGCCGTAGCCTCGCACCTTGGGTTCGATGCCGCCAAGAATCGTGACACCTTTCCTCTTTCCCAGTGGCAGAAATTCCGCCAGCTGTGGTTCGGGGTCGAAATAGCCGCGATCCATCGGAGTCACCTGGTCCACCAACCCCTGGTCGATCCAGGTCCTGATGTCGATACCGGCTTTCCGACACAGTTCCAGTGACGGAGGTACGCGAACAGCCAGCCTGACCTTATGCCGCCGACGTCCCGCAGCGCGGTTGACCGCTCCACGCAGCCTGGTGACGAAATCGGTCAGCAGCGGCTGCCCTTCTCGTTCCTTCCCCGGTGGAAACAGGCACGGGCTACGAACGAAGTCGAGCTCGATCCCATCGATCTCGTATTCCAGCCATTCATCGAACAGTGCCAGAAAATGATCTCGGACACGCTGCTTCGAATAATCCCAGGCATACGACCAACCCTTGATCGGTGCGTAAACGGCTTCCGGGTGGAAGTTCTTTCCATGGACCAACTCGGGGTGCTTTTCCTTGAACAGGCTGCGGACAACCATAAAACGATCGTCGTCCTCGTGAATCTCGTTCATGCGACACGTGAGCCAGAATCGGACCCCGAGTTCCCGGGCTCGAACAGCCAGCATCTTGATCGGATCCTCACCTCTCTCGATCAATTGCCGGAGATTGCTGGCCATCGCACGTCCTTGTTCACGGTAATAGGGGTGAACCTTCTCCCAGTCCCGGATGTTGTCTCCCATCCGCTCACCAACCCTGGTCGGATAGATAAAGACATTCCCACCGACGATCGGACACCAGAAAAAGTCCGTGACCCCGGTCGCCTCGAGTTCGTTCAACTCGTGACACACCACATCCCGGGTCACCTTGCCCTTGATGTGAGCAATCGCAGCGGCTCCACCATCCGAATTGAATACGTATATCGGCGGCGCGGCGGGTGCCGACCCCGAGCCAACAAGTCCGATGGCGGCCGCAAGAACAAGAACCGGGGCAGGTGATGTCACTTGTGAATCTCCTCGTCACACGTCCGTGACGTCTGAACAACAGCAACCGGAAGCGGGCTTCACCGACGTCGATCGCGGTGACACGTTTTTCGGCTTCCGGCCGCATCGATTCAAGCCGGAAAGCCGTGGCCTCCGGCATGTCAACACACTCGGATTCCTCACGCAACCACGCCCGAAGATCAAACGCCGTGAACATTTGTCACGGCTGTACCAGGGCATTCGAAACCGGAAGCGGGTTCACATCCAACGGGTTGAACGCCAAGGCCGGGAAAGCGAGACTGGGGCGCCGCGGACGGCCTGGGAGATGCGATGAGAGTTCTGCTGGTGTTGCTGTTTGCCGGAGTGTCATTGACCGCTGACGGCGTGTTGCCGAAAGCGTTCGGAGATGACGCTAAGCCGGCAGACTCGAGTCCGCATCCTGTCTTCACCGATGAACAGAGAACCCACTGGTCGTTCCAGCCACCGACCCGTGCCCCCTTGCCGACCGTCAAGGACACATCGTGGCCCCGCCAGCCGATCGACAATTTCGTTCTCGCCACGCTCGACGCTCACCGGTTCCATCCGGCTCCACCGGCCGACCGGACAACGCTGCTCCGCCGCGTGACGTTCGGCCTGACAGGTCTCCCCCCGTCCCGGCGCGACATCGAATCGTTTCTCGCCGATGACTCCCCCGAGGCGTTTGCCCGGGTGGTCGACCGCCTGCTCGCTTCACATCACTACGGCGAACAGTGGGCCCGACACTGGCTGGACGTTGTTCGCTATGCCGACTCATTGGGCGGCACCGCCAATTTCCCGTTCGCCAACGCATACCGGTATCGCGATTACGTGATCCGGGCCTTCAACAAGGACAAGCCGTTTGACCGTTTCGTCCTGGAACTGGTAGCGGGCGATCTGCTGCCCGCCGGCGACGCCGAAGTCGAAGCCGACCGGATGACCGGCCCCGGCGCGCTTCTGCTGGGCCCGTACATCCTCAACGACAAGGTCGATGCGGCGGCCGACCAGATCGGCATGCTCACCCGGGCCCTGATCGGCATGGATATCTCCTGCTCACGTTGCCACGACCACCCTTTCGAGCCACTGACCACCGGCGACTTCTACGCCCTGGCCGGAATCTTCACCAGTACCGAATCCAAGAGGTTCGAACGCGACCTGGTGCTGCCCGGCGGTGACAAGATCCGAGTGCTGTCGGTCAAAGAGGGAAAGGTCGAAAACCTGAAAGTCCATCTTCGGGGCGACCCCAAGACCCTGGGCGACACGGTATCACGGAGATTCCCCGTCATCCTGGCCGGCCGGAGTCAGCCGAAACTCAATGACAAGCAAAGCGGCCGGCTGGAACTCGCCCGGTGGCTGACTCGCGGCGACCATCCCCTGACCGCCAGGGTGATTGCCAACCGCATCTGGCAACGGCACTTCGGCGTCGGGCTGGTCACCGATCCCGACAATTTCGGAGTGTCGGCAGTCGCCGGTCCCAGCAATCACCAACTGCTGGACTGGCTGGCCCTGCACCTGGTCGACCGGGGATGGTCCCTGAAGGCCCTGCATCGCACGATCGTTCTGTCGGCCACGTACCAGCAAAGCTCGTCGACTGCCGCAGTCTCAGCGTCCAACCCGCAATCCTCGACCCGCGACCCTCGAACGACGGATCCGATGAACCACCTGCTGTGGCGACAGAACCGGCGACGACTCGAGGCAGAGGAGATACGTGACTCGCTATTGTTCGTCAGCGGACAACTCGACCTCACCATGGGTGGCAGTCTGCTGGCACGGCTCGGGCTGGGCAACGCCGCAGAACTGAAGAAGAACAATCGCCTGCAACTTGTCGTGAACCATTTCGGCAACATCTTGCAGCGATCGATCTATCGGCCGGTGATCCGAACCGAGTTGCACATGGCCGAGTTGCTCCAAGCGTTCGACTTCCCGGGACGCGATGAAGCAACCGGCCAGCGTCAGGCTTCAACCAACGCGCCCCAGGCCCTGTTGCTGATGAACGGCCCGTTTGTCCTCGACCAGGCCCGCCACTCCGCTGAGGGCCTGTTGGCAGATCAACGTCTTGACGATCGAGCCCGTGTGCAACAACTCTACCTGCAGTCCCTTGGACGGGCCGCCCGAAGCGATGAAGTGACGGCCGCGATCGAATTCATCACGTCCTGGAATCGTGGACTGCCGAACACAACCGGTGCAAAGGATCGTCGTACCATGGCCTGGCAGAGCCTCTGCCAGGCCATGTTCATGCTGAACGAATTCGTGTACGTGGATTGAAGTGACTGGAACCACACGGAACCCGACAAGTCATGTCCTCCCTTTCTCCTTTTGACGGATCGATCTCTCGCCGCGAGTTGCTGCAGAGGTCCTCCATCGGATTCGGCCAACTTGCCCTGGCATCCCTGCTGGCCCGAAATCGACGGGCAGGAGCCGGCCAGGTTGACGGTGGGGCCAATCCGCTGGCCGCACAAACGCCACGACTGACACAGCGGGCCAAGTCGGTGATCTTCTGTTTCATGCAGGGTGGCCCGTCTCATGTCGACACGTTCGACCACAAGCCCATGCTCGAGCAAAACGACAACAAGCCGATCCCGCTGGACAACGTCGATGGCAACCAGGGCCGAACCGGCAATATCCTCAAGCCGTTCTGGCGTTTCCGGAAACGCGGCCAGAGCGGGATCGCCGTCAGTGATCTCTTTCCACACATTGGACAGTGCGTGGACGACATCTGTTTCATCAACTCGATGCAAACCGCCGGTGCCAGCCACTTCCCCGAACAGATGCGGTTGCACACCGGCTCGGACCGGCTGATTCGACCAACGCTCGGTTCGTGGGTCCTTTACGGCCTGGGGAGTGAAAACGAAAACCTGCCCGGCTTCATCACGATCTGTCCCTGTTACAACTTCGGCAACGTCACGCTGCTGAGAGGGGCCTTCCTGCCATCGGCATACCAGATGGTTCCCATCGGCCGTAGCAACGCCATCAGTGCCCCCCCCTCGTTTCGCAAGGCAACGTTCCGAAACACGCAGAATCCCGATCTGTCCCCAGACCTGCAGCGGAAACAACTCAATTTTGTCGCCCGGATGAACCGTCGGCAGTTGGAACTCTCGGGCGCCGACGCCGAACTGGAAGGACGCATCGCCTCGTTCGAGACCGCCTTCCGCATGCAGGCGGCTGCTCCCCCCCTGCTCGATTTCTCCGGAGAAACCAGGGAGACCCTGAATCTCTACGGAGTCGACCAGTCGGGAAAAACAGAGAACTACGCGCGGCAGTGCCTGCTGGCCCGACGACTGGTTGAGCAAGGTGTACGGTTCGTCGAGCTGTACCACGCGCCCAATTCCAACGACAGCGGCTGGGACCAGCACAACGAACTCGCCAGGTACCACTCCTCACACGCGCTGGAAGTCGACAAGCCGATAGCCGGGTTGCTCACGGACCTGAAACGCCGCGGCCTGCTCGACGAGACGCTCGTCGTCTGGGGCGGTGAGTTCGGTCGTAGCCCGGGCGCCGAAGTGACCTCTAAGAGAGGGGGCCGCGACCACCACCCGTGGGGATTCACTTTCTGGATGGCTGGAGGTGGCATCAAGGGAGGGATCAAGTACGGCCGTACCGATGACTACGGTTACCACGCCATCGAGAACCCGGTCAATTTCCATGACCTGCACGCCACGATCCTGCACCTACTCGGCCTCGACCACCAACAGTTGACCTTCCAGCACGGCACAGAGCAGGTTCGACTGACCGACGCGTTGAACGGTTTGGACGGACACGTGGTCCACGACATCATTGCGTAACGGACACCGGCCAGGCCCCGCCCCCCTGGCCTTCAAATCCCAAGCAGCACTTTTACCGGAAGACGACACGACAATGCCCGCCAATTGCCCCCGGATGATACTCCCCTGTCTTTTCGTTCTCGTCCCAATCACCGGGTTCTGCACGGCCGCGGCAGACGACGCCTGGCCGAAAACGGCAGAACTTGCCGCCCCCGAAGCGATCCAGGCCGCGGCTGCTGATGGGCAGTTCGTCTACGCCATCGCGAGCCGACAGGTGGCCAAATACGACCGTACGACCGGCAGACGGATTGCCACCAGCACCGGCCAGGCCAAGCACCTCAACAGTGGTTTTCTGTGGAGAGGCCGGCTGCTGTGCGCCCACTCGAACTACCCGACGACGCCTGAGAAGAGCGAAATCAAGGTCCTGGACCCGGTCTCCATGAAACTGTCAACGTTTCGGGACTTCGGAGATTTCGGCGGCAGCCTGACCTGGGTCCTGCGGCAGGGAAATCACTGGTGGTGCAACTTCGCGCGATACGGCGACAAGAATGCCGAGACGTTTTTCGTCCAGTTCGACAACGACTGGAAGGAAAAACGCCGGTGGACGTACCCGAAAGCGGTCATTCGCCAACTGGGTCGGTTCAGTCTCTCGGGCGGGCTGTGGTACAGGCAGGAATTGCTGGTCACAGGCCATGACGCACCCGAAGTCTACCGACTGCGTCTGCCCCGAACCGGCAACGTGCTCGAGTACATCGGCAAACAATCGGTTCCGTTCACCGGCCAGGGATTTGCGAAGGATCTCCACACGGGGGCCCTGGTGGGGATCAGCCGAGCTCAACGGAAGGTCATTTTTGCGGGCTTGGCCAAGCCATCCGCACCGATCACCCATGGACCGTTCATCGGGCACGTCACATCCGGGAGCGCCATGGTCTGGGCCCGGTCCTCGGAACCCGGACAGTACCAGCTTTCCGCGCATACCGGGAATGGTCACCGGGTGACGGCCACATCCGACTCCACGGCAAAACGGGATGGTTGCATCCTGTGGCAGCTGGGATCACTTCAGCCCGGCACCCGATATCACTACGAGATCCGGCTGGGCAAAAAACGTCTCGTCTCCGGTGATGAACACTTTTTCGAAACCGCCGGAGAGAAACCGGCGACGGTCGTACGCCTGGCCTTCGGATCGTGTGCGAAGGAAGACGAAGGGTCATCGGCCGTCTGGAGACAAATGCGAGTCGTTGATCCCCACGCGGTCGTGTTGTTGGGTGACACGCCCTATATCGATTCCACCGACCTGGACGTTCAACGTCAGCGGTACCGCGAGTTTTCGGCGATTCCCGACTTCCGGACATTGCTCCGCAACCGTTCTCTGTACGGCACCTGGGACGACCACGATTTCGGCCGGAACGACACGGACGGAAACCTGAAGGGCAAGCAGAACTCCAGACGCGTGTTCATGGAATATCGGCCCAACCCGTCGTTCGGAGACGGCCGAGAGGGCATCTACTCAAATTTCCAACGAGGTGACGTCGAGGTTTTCCTGTTGGACACGAGATTTTTCGCTGCCACCGAACCGTCACCGTTCGACAAGAAACGGCCCTCGCTGCTCGGCAAGCAGCAATGGCAATGGCTCCGCAGGGAACTGAAGGCTTCGAAAGCCGTGTTCAAGGTGCTCGCCTGCGGCATGATCTGGAACGGAGGGGTCCGGCCGGGCAAACAGGACCACTGGGGAACGTATCCCCACGAGCAAAAAGCCCTGTTTGAATTTGTCGGCAAAGAGAAGATCAGTGGCGTCATCCTGGTCGGTGGCGACGTGCATCGAACTCGAGTGTTGCGGCACAGGACCGCCAGGATCGCCGGATACCGGATCCCGGAACTCATCACTTCTCCGATTCACTCCGGCGTGATCAAGAATGCCAAGGCTCCGCACCCCGCCCTGGTGTATGACTCCGGCAAGCCAAACTCGTTTCTTTTGATGACGGTCCGCAGCAATTCCCAGCCAGCGACACTCAACGCCAGGTTCCTGGACAAGGACGGACAAGCCTTCCACGAGGTGACATTTCGGGACCGGGAACTCCGCGATCAGCCACGACGGTAGAGATGATTTTCTTTCACGGGGATTGACCCCGATTTCCGCGGATGCAGCGATTGGACCAACCGATGGCCGATCGGGAATGCTCCCTGGAGAGCAAATCCCTGCGGTAGACATCACCACATGGGATACAATCGCTCCAACCACACAGCATACAACCCACCCCGGCTCTTCGCCGGGGACCGAATCAAAGGAAGCTGACATGGCCAACCCGATTGAACCTACCACCTTCCCCGACTCCGGCGACCTGACTCGGCGCAGGTTCCTGAAGACGACCAGCGGAATTGCCACGGCATCCGCATTGTCACCGTTCCTGGCGGAAACAGCGGCGGCAGGTGAAATCATCAGGAAACCGGCATCGGAAACGCTCGTCACCCAGTTCTACAAGACGTTGACCGAGCCACAGAAGAAACTGATGGCGTTTCCCTTCAACGCCCCCCTGCGCCAGGCCGTCAACAACAACTGGCACATCACCAAGGCCACCGTCGGCAAGACATTCTCCAGGGATCAGCAAGCCATGATCCGTGGCATCTTCGACGGCTTGCACAGCGAGGAATACGCGAAAAAGGTCGTGGCCCAGGTCGAACACGACAACCAGCAAGCCAATCGGAAAGGTGGATTCGACGGGTGTTCGGTCGCTGTTTTTGGCCAACCCGGCTCGGGACCATTCGAATTCGTTTTCGCAGGCCGACACGTGACCCGGCGATGTGACGGCAACTCGGTGAAGGGTGCCGCGTTTGGAGGCCCAATCTTCTACGGTCATGCGGCGGCCGGCTTCAACGAAAAACCCGATCACCCCGGCAACATCTACTGGTACCAGGCCAAGCGAGCCAACGAGTTGTTCCGGGCTCTTGACGGCAAACAACAAGCACTCGCTCTCCGCAGCGACGCACGACCGGAACAAAGGAAGAAAACCGTCACATTGCGAGGCCGGGACGCGGCCCTTCACGGCGTTCCGGTTGCCGAGTTCTCCAGCGACCAGAAGACCCTGGCTCGCAGGGTGATGGCCGATGTGCTGGCCCCGTTCCGCAAGGTCGATGTGGACGAGTGCATGAAGTTGATCGAAGCCCAATTCGACACCCTGCACTTCGCGTACTACAAGAACCTGGACATCGGCAACGACCGCGTTTGGGACGTGTGGCAGATCGAGGGGCCGTCGATGGTCTGGTACTTCCGTGGCAGCCCTCACGTGCACACCTGGGTCAACATCCGCAAACCGGCCTGAGCCTCCTGCGACCGGACATCCCGAGAGACAATCGTGATTGCTGAGTCGACCGATCATCGCCGCCCGCCGATGGGGGGAGACCGTTGAGCGAAGCAACGTCGACGGCGTCGGTCGGAACATCCTCGCCACGTGCTGCAACCTGGATTCTTGGTCCGGTGGCCGACCTGGTCCTGTTCGTAGCAACGCCGTTGTTGATCCTTCCACTCGTCTTCCTCTCGCGGCAACAGTTCTCCGACCAGACGATCTACGCGATCGTCGGAACCCTGGGAGCCAACGGCCATCACCTTCCGGGAATGCTCCGCGCCTACGGAGACCGGGCGCTGTTTCGCAGGTTCCGCATCCGATTGACCGTGGGACCGATCGTCCTGTTGGGCATCTCGGTCCCCCTGCTCTTCACCGACCTGCGAGACGGCATGGAAGTCGTGCTCGCGTTGTGGGGATTCTGGCACGGGCTGATGCAGGTCTACGGTTTTCTGCGGATCTACGCAGCCAAGACCGGCCAGTCCAGCCCCCACGCAGCCCGGCTGGACTGGTTGATGTGCGTGGCCTGGTTCGGTGCCGGGATGATCTGTTCCGATGGCCGGGTCTTCCGACTGCTCGAAACCTTCCACCGGGCAGGAGGACCACTGATTCCTGTGGAGGGAATAAACGGTTTCCGGACCGCGTGGCTAATCGGCACCGCGGTCATCACCGTGGTATTCCTGGTTCACGAATTCCAGCAGAGGTCTCGCTTTCAACCGGCCACCGCCATCCGATGGCTCACCATGGTCATCAGCTTCGCCTTCTGGTGGTTCGCAATGGTCATGGTCGACAACATCATTGTCGGCATCGCGCTGTTCGAGATCTTCCACGACGTGCAGTACCTCGCAATCGTCTGGGTGTTCAACCGCAAGCGGGTGGAACAGTCTGCCCCCGTTGGAGACCTGACCCGCCAGTTGTTTCGTCGCAGCAGGCTGATGCTTGTCGTCTACATCGCCCTGGTGGCCGCTTACGGCGTCTGTTCACGGCTGCCCCAGTACCTGGGAGTCGACTCCTTCGAGAAAATGATGATTTCACTCATCTGGACCTCGACGCTGCTCCACTTCTATCTCGACGGGTTCATCTGGAAGGTCCGCGAACAGGAAACTCGAGCCGGGCTGGGCATCGGCGACGTCTCGCAGGCTCCGGAGACCCGACCGCTCACCGAGGGATCTGTCCACGCCCTGAAATGGACCCCGTTCCTGCTGGCCATCATCGCTCTGGCCACGTCCCAGTGGTGGAACGACTATGTGTTCAGTGACCAGGTGGCTCAAGATGCCCAGGTGCTGCGGCGGTATCGTCACCTGGTGAAAGTCGTCCCCGATCATGACCACGCTCAACTGATGCTGGGAATTCAGCTCAAGCAGCAGGGCCAGACCAAGCCGGCCCGGCAATCCCTCGAGAAGGCCATCCTGCTCAGTGACGAGAAGAACACCGAAGCTCACTTCCACCTGGCCATGCTGCTCTCGGCCACAAAGGAAATCGATGGATCAATCCGGCATCACCGGATTGTCCTCTCGCAAGACCCGGAACGAACCGAATCTCACGTTCAACTCGCATTGGCCCTGCAGTCCCGTGGCGAACACGAGCAATCCGAACACCATCTGCAACAAGCTCTGAAGCTCGACGACGACCTCCCGGCGATCCACGTCGGTCTCGGACGGCTCTACCTGGAGACCCATCGTCACGCCGAAGCCCAAAGCCATCTGCAACGAGCCGTCTCGCTGCTGGAAGCCCGGAAAGGAGCCGATCCGGAGAGTGACAAACTGCTCGAATTGGCTCGGGGCCTGCTGGAGACCAGATCGGCCACCCCCTGACCACCGTCTCCTGACACGAAAAGGCAGATTCGGGGCCGGCGGTTTGATCGGGACAATTCAATCCGCCATTTCGACGACGGGAATCTCCGTCGAAACGTCCCATTTTTCCGGCCAGTTGTTCACCTTGAAACCAAACGGTACGTCGGTGGTCAACGACGAATACGGTTCGTTTCCCACACGAGCCAACACACCCCCAGGCCCCAGGGTCGGGTCAATGGCCACAGTCAATTCAAACGGATGGCGTATGTCGATTTCGGGGCCATGCCACGAGCATGGATAGACGTCGGCCGGATCGTAGAGCGTGACATTCAGCCTTGGCTGGTAGCCATCGAGCGACACCCGGATGCGTGGGTAGGCCTCTTTCCCGCTCTGACCAGTCAAAAGAACCCGGGACGGTTTCGGTGGCAGCGAGTCACTCTTGAACGACCATTTCATGATGCCATCGGCTGGCAGAGGCCATTGGAACTCCTCACGGACCGTCCCAACAGCGTCCAGGACCTGCCCACGCAACCCGATGTCATCGACGGCTAGTTGGACACAGTGATGATATTCGTCCGGTGCCGGCATGCATCCACCTGGACCAGAACTGGTACCGGCGCCACCGGTCGTGATCTGGGGCACCCCGTCATGAACCTGGAAGTCGAATGCGATCACGTGGCTGCACAGGTACGCCGTCACCTGATGCCGGGCCAGCACCGCCCAGAACGGCTCCCCGAACTCCGGCAGCATCCCCCACTTCGGAGCGGTGTATCCGTTGACCGGATGGACCGGCGAATGGCCCAGCACAAACTTGAATTTCGCATCGGAGTGTTCGGTGAGAACCCGATCGACCCAGTCACAATCGACGCGTCCCCCCATCATGGTGAACGGGCTGCCCATGTTCATCGCGTAGACGCTGATCCCGATGATCAGCAAATCGCCTCGCCTTTCGAACCAGGTCAGGCCTTCCTGGCCCTCCGGGCCGTTCTGAGGAATCTCGTCAAACACCTCTCTCCAGACAGTCTCACTGACCGGTGTCATCGTGTCGTGATTGCCGGGGATCCGGAACACCGGAACATCCAGATCGGTGAGCGGCTTCATCTCTCGAGGCAGCTTGACCGCCCATTCCTGGCGGAGAGATTCCCCATCGTGGTTTGGGCCATGCTCCCGAGTCAGGCCCCAAATGAGATCACCCAGAAAACAGACGAACTCTGGACGTGGGTCGAGTTGGTGCATGACCCGGTGCACGGCCGCCAGATGCTCTTCGTGACCACGCCCCGGTTCCGGCGGACCTATGCAGCAATCTCCATAGGCCACAAAGTGACACCCTGTCTCGGTGCGGGGCAACAGCGACCGCAGAGTCGTGGATTCGCTCACCCCGAGATTCCCCACACCGTCATGGCTCCGGAAACGTGACAAAGAGGTCACCATTCTGCCAATGCCAACCGGTGACCGACAAGCAGACGCGCAGTTTCCAGGGTGGTGCCAGTGTATCAAACGTCTTTCGACCGGCCACGGCGAGTGCCAGTCGGCGTTCTCGGAGGCGTTCCTCACCACAAAAATCCCATTGCTGCAAATGCCCCCTTTCGATACCTTCCGGCACTTTCAGTGACCGTCGGCCTGGATCGGCGATCACCTGAACACAAATACGGGGGGCGTCCGTGGCCAGAAGTTGGGCGGACGCATGAATTGCCGTCATGCCAGAGACTTCGCCCGAAGCAGAAGACGTGGCGATCGGTGCCGAGCATTTCGGTCCGTCAATGGACTTGGGATTGCTGTCGGCTGACGACAGTTGGGAACCCTGCCAGGTCGAACCGATCCTCACGCTCGGCAAGGGACGTGCTGCTCGAGCCATGCTGGTCCGGGCGACGGATGCCGAAGGAAATGAGCGACTCTGCGTCGAGAAGATCTTCGCTCCCGGACTGCTCACACGGTTGATCTACCGCTGCGTTTTTCAGTCCCCGTTCGCTTACCAGGCCTCGGCGGACGCGATACTGGCCTGTTTTTATCGACGGCGTGCCGCGGCAGCCTTGGTGCGCACGCTGATTCCCGAAGCCGCCGTTGCAGAGCCGCTTTATGTCCGCTGGGATGCCGAGTCCCGCGCGTACGTCCTGGCAAGCGAACTCATCCGCGGAAGAGGCATTCGCCCTGCCGCTGCCAACTCTCGCATCCTGCGTGAAACGACACACAAGTGGTTCCGAAATCCTGCCGAACCGCTGGATCCAACGCCTGAGGAAATCGATGAACTTCTGGACCTGATGTCACGGCTGGAAACACTCTTCCGAGAAAGTGGCCTGGTGGGATCTGGCTGGCAGGTCAGCAAGGCCGCTGTCGTTGCGACCGCCAACCTGTTGCGAGTCGACGACGGCTACGTGATCGTCGATCTCGAATCCGGGATTCCGGCGATGCTGGTCCCGTATTACCTGTTCGCCGGCTTGCGGATCGGATCGCTTCCACTGTTCGACGACAACGACCCGCAGGTCCTGTTGAGGTTCCTGGAAACCCATCGCGGTACGCTTCGGCAGCATCTGGGAGCCGACGGCTTTCAGAGGCTGTCCAACGACGCCGAGAAACTGATCGAACATTCGCTCCTCTGGAAACAGGCCGAAATTGCCGTGGGGCGCCGCGGCTTGCCGATCGTCTCTCGCCACTTCCGTGACGCCTACCGTCGTCGTCGCTTCGACATCTGGAAGCAAAATGGGCTGATCGATGACACCACAGACGAGAAGCTCCGATCCAGTACCCGGCTGCTGACACGACCGCTGTATTGGCTGGGATTCATTCCCACGGCTGTGGGGCGATTTCTCCAACGCCTCCATGGACATCGGACGTTCCGTCAACAATTCAAGGACGCTGTGCGGAACTCTCAGGTTCGCGACGAACTCCTCAAGGCGTACTGCGGACGAAAGTCCCGAGCCTGGCAGGAACAGGGCCGAGTGCATCCGGTACGGATGTTCTCGAAACTGTCGCTGCGATTTGTCGGCAATTGGGCTCTTTCAAAAACCGTGCCCGCCCCTGTACATCGGTGGCTCTCCGACAGCAATCATCGTCGAACCAGCCTTCAGAGAATGTTCCTGCTGGCCGTCTCGGCAAGATTTCAGCGAGAATTCGGCAAGTACGCGATTCGCGGTGCCATTCGTGAGTGGGACAAAGCGGGGCGGCTGCAGCCCGGCGAACTGCAAGCCCTGCAGAGTGAATCGTCTTCACAGAATTTCGACGAATACGCCCGGTGTTTCGGAATGCACCTGAGCGTGAAGTTGATCGCGCCGCTGTTGATCCCGCTCAAGATTGGCGGCGTCTTCGCGTTTGTTCTGACCGGCGATGTTCTTTGCCTGCTCCCAATTGTTGTTTCTCCTGCGTGCAGGACCGCGATCACGCTTTGGCGAATGGCACGCAATGTCGGACGCCGAGTCAATTACGGTGAAGCGTTGCTTGTCGGGGTGCTTCCCGTGATCGGCAACCTCGCGTATCCCGTGCAGATGTTCGCCTCCCATCGCCGACTTGCCACGTTCCTGATTCGCGACAACGCGGCCCGCCTGGGCCGCTGGTTGCCGATTTACGGCGGACGCGATTCTCGCGTCGAGATCGCAGCCGTAAAAGCTGCCAACCTTCCACTCGAGTTGCTCGAGATCGGCCTGTCACTGACGGCCGCAATTCGTCGCCTGTTCGTCCGGACCTCCAAGACAGCGCCGACCGAACAGGTACCGGTCATCCTCTCGGCATCGCGATGGGACAGGCTCATCGACTCCCAACTGAAGCTGCTCGCCGAAACTGAAGCTTCTCACCAGTCGGTCAGCGAGAGAATCGATCACCTCGTCGACGAACCCAACCGTTTGCGAGCAGCATCGTGATGTCCCGCACCCCGGTGTGCCTCCGCTGTTGATCATCGGTCTGCCAGGATCTCCAACGCAACCGGGACCGCTGCGCACCGTTCTTCAATGTCAAAGAACATGAAGATCGCCCCGGACGCCGTCCGAGTGGAACTGCAGGGGCCCCTCCAAGAGCTCAAACCCGTCCGCCAGAACCTGGCGAACTTCGGGGAGGCTCTCAACAAGAGATCCGGCGAAGTCTCCGTGTTGACCCACTGCCCACTGCGGTGAGAGACCCGGGAAAATGACCGGTTGAACCCGAACGCCAAGTCGAGGAAACTGGAACGATGTCGTTTGAGATGACACCAGATGAGGGGAGCCGACCGGCGGTGACGGACCAGCCGGCAACCGGACCAGTCCACGACGATTCGCAGCCTCCCGTCACGACTCGCTCCAAGCTGCGGTGGACCTGGGCGGTACTGGTCATCGGCCTGGTTGGCACAGGGAGCACGGTTTCCCTGGTGATGCTCGGGAACACACCCTCGGCTGTGGCCAAAGATCCCAACGCGACGCACACGGTCACGCGCGGCGAATTGGTGGTCACGGTCACAGAAACCGGGACTGTGGAGAGTTCCCGAAACAAGGAGATCAAGTGCGAAATCCGTGGCGGATACGGTGGCCGAGGCGGCCGCAGCACTGTCACCTGGGTCATCGCGAACGGAACCACGGTCAAGGCCGGAGACGAACTGGTCAAGCTGGACACCAAAAACATCGAAGAGACTGTCAGCCTGGGAAAGACGGATACGAACATCGCGAAAGCTGCCCTGGCACGAGCCCAGGCAGCGTTGGCGCTGGCACAGGTGGGCACCGACGGATACCTCGAAGGTGACTACCGCAAGCAGATCACCCAACTGGAGAAAAAACTTTCAGCCGACAAACGAAATGTCCGTCACGCTGAGGAGATACTCGCCAAGGTCAGATCCTTGTTTGTCCTGGGGCTCTTCAATGACCGCCAGGTCAAAGCGGCCGAGTCCACAGTCAGACAAGCGGAGTTGGAACTGGACGTCACGAAAACAGACATGGACGTTCTGCAGCGGCTGACCAGTGTGATGCAGTTGAAGAGTCGGGAAAGTCAGTTGGCCGCGACCAAGGAAAGGCTGGCTGGCCGAGAAGCGGGAGTGGTACTGGAGCAGAGCCGATTGGATCTCGCACGCGAGGAACTGGATCGTTGCGTGATCAAAGCCCCGGCAGACGGCCTCGTGATTTATCCGTCAACCGCAAAGTGGAAACGGACTCCCGACATCACCGACGGAGCGAGTGTCCACAACAACCAGGTGCTGCTGCTCATGCCCGACCTGAATCGGATGCAGGTCAAGATCAGGGTTCACGAATCCGTCGTCGAGCGGGTCAAACGGGGAACAAACGCCAAGGTGGATCTGCCGGACGGGACATTGGACACCCACGTCACTTCAGTATCGGCAGTCGCTCGTCCTGCCGGCTGGTGGGACGGGAACATCGTGAGATACGAGACCACCATCGAACTGCATGCGATCGAGGGGCTGAGGCCGGGCATGACCGCCAAGGTGGAACTCGTGCTGGCCCGGCACGAGGATGTGTTGTCGGTGCCGTTGAGCGCCGTGGTGGAGACCGACCAGGGGCAGTTCTGCTGGGTGGAAACCGCTAACGGTCCACAACGGTGCTCGGTGACACTCGGTGACAGCAACGACAGGTTCGTCATCGTTCATTCGGGACTCCAAGAACAGCAGAAGGTGGTGGTCCAGCCGCTGGCTTCCGTCGCCGAAGCACGAGCAACCCTGGGCTCCAAGATTGTCCACACGGTCAAGCGCGGCACTCTGCCGGTCACCATGATCGAACAAGGAGCACTGGAGAGTGCCAACAACACGCCGGTCAAGTGCCGGGTCCGGGGCGACAGCACGATCAACTGGGTGGTCAAGAACGGTACCCGGGTCGAGGCGGGTGACAAGCTGGTCACACTGGAGAACAAGGCAATCGAAGAGTACCTCCACGAACGTACCAAGTTCGCCCACTTGTCGAAGGATGCGGCCATCGGCTTCCGGACCCAAGCCACCGTCAAGGGACTCGCCATTGAGGAATATCTCGAAGGCACGTTTCGAAGCCAGAAGCTGAAAGCCCAGAAGAACTTGGCGCTGGCCAAACAATTGCTGAACAACTCGAAAACCCAGCTCGACTACGACCGGCGAATGCACGCCCTCGGCTACCAGAGTGAATTGAGAGTCGAGAGAAGCGAAATCAATGTGAAGACCGCCGAAAGCAACGTCGAGATCCTGGAGACCAACCTGGACGTTCTCGAGCGACTCGAAAAGGAAAAACAACTGGAAACGTTGAAGGGCGAGTGGGAGTCGGCAAAAGCGGCGGCCAACGGCCATGAAGAAGTTCTCGCCATGGACGGGGAACGTATGGCCCTGGCAAAGAAGGAGATCGCCCGCTGCGTGATCAAGGCCCCCAAAAGTGGCCTGGTGATCTATCCTTCGACCGCCCAGTGGAAAGACACGCCGGACATCGCCGAGGGCGAGACGGTGCACAATGACCAGGTGCTCCTGCTGATGCCCGACCTGTCAAAGATGCAGGTCCGATTCGGCATCCACGAATCCGCCATTGACCAGGTCAAGCCCGGGATGCATGCCACGGTGCGGCTTCCCAACAAGACACTCAGCGGCACCGTGGCCTCGGTTGCCTCGGTCGCCCAACCGTCGGGATGGTGGACAGGCAACATTGTCAAATACGACGCGGTGATAGAGCTTCCCTCATCCGAAGGACTCAAACCCGGCATGACCGCTGAGATCGAAGTGACCGTCAATCGGCAGGAAAACGTGCTGATGATTCCCCTCTCGGCGGTCGAGGAAACCGACGCTGGTGATTTCTGCTGGGTACGGACCCGTGACGGCGATGCCCAACGGCGACTCCTGACGCTCGGCGACCGCAACACGGAGTTCATCGCTGTCACTTCGGGCATCGAGGAAGACGATGACGTGTTCCTGAATCCATCGCTGACCGTCAAAGAAGCACGGAAGCAACCGGTAGTCGTCGGCTCGCTTCCCTGAACCCACACCGGTCAACGACGCCGCGAATTGGCGACTGCGAATCACCAAGGAGGGTCAGTCGACCCAAAACGAAAAGAGCCGGCTCCGCTTCAGGTGAAACCGAAATCGCACCGGCTTGCCACCGAGCGAGACCAGGTCCTGGTGGTGCTTCCATCTCACGGTCACCCCCACCCGGTCGATGCGAATCGGGAAGCACTCTGCTGCCGTGAACCCGGGGATGGGATCGCCGGCGTGGTCGAGCACTTCCACGCGGAAATCCCCGAAACGGCTGTCGACGTTGACGTGGAGTTCCTTGCCGGAAACCAATAGCGGCTTGGTCTCCACGAGACCGCCGCCATGGTGGTCCTCCAGCGACACGAACCCGTCCAAACGCAGTGTCGCCAGGCCGATGTTCACGTCATTCTCGGCCAGTTGTTTCGGGATGATCTCAGGGTTGCCTCTCGCATAATACGGGCGGTGCGGGTAGGTGCGGCCGCTGTAGTAGAAGTAGAGCTTGTCGCCCTGCCGGATCGGTTCGCCGGTCCCCATCTGCGTATTGAATTCTTCCCAACTGCCGCGCGGCCCATGAGGGATGAATGCGTCCTGGCGACCAACCCATTGCCAGTTCTCACCGTCACGGCTCATGGCCAGGTGTGGCTCAAGCGCGTACCGGCCGGGTTCCTCCCACATGATGGTCACGAAACCCAGGTACAGCCCCTCGTAACACAGCCCCTGCATGTTGTAGAAATCTTCTCGCTTGCTCTTGTCGGCCTGGAAGATCACCTTGATCGGGGTCCACGTCTTGAAGTCCTTGCTGAAGGAAATGGCCCGGCTGAGTTGATTGTCGATTGGCCGTGCAAAGAACACCCACCGCCGCTTGTAGATGTCGTACATGGTGCTGCCGGCATCGCCCATCCGGGTTGTGATCGGCTTCGGCGAGGAAATCCACCTCACTCCGTCAGCTGACCACGCCGCGTAAGTGCCGCGATAACCGTCGGCATTGGCCCAGAACAGGCTGCGATAACGCTTGCTGGGATCGGTGGTGTGAAGATCCCGTGTCGGCGTGATGCACTCGTCGAATCCCGAGTGAGACCGCGTGCTGATGATGATGTTGTTGTCCTTGCTGCCTCGCCCGTCGGCAACCAGGCCCAGCCTCGGGAAGGTCCAGTCGATGCCGTTGGCCGACTCGGCCAGGCACATCACGTCAACAACCCGCTCCTCGCCTTTGACACGGAAATACGACTGGTACCACATTCTCAGCTTTTTCGTCTTCGGACGACGTTCCACAGCACCGTAGAGATATGCCATCCCATCCAGCCACGGATGATCACCATCGATGATCGGGTTGGCCGGATGCTTGTCAGCCGAGTGCACCTGTCGACGAATCGCATGCAACTCGTCGACCAGGTAGTCGTCCAGAAACAGCTGCCGGTAGCGAGTGAGCCGAACGGGCTTCGTGTCCAGCTTGGCCCGACGACGTCGTTCGGCGACCATCTCTTTCCGTCGGGCGATCTTGACCAGGGCCTGTCGGCCCACCTGGCTGGCATCCCAGGCGATCGCGCCCGCGTTGGTCCACCGGATCGATTCGATTTCCCACTCGAGGTGATTGGGAGGATCGCCATTCCCACCACCGGAAATCAGGAACGAGTTGCCCACCTTGATGTTGAAAGGCTGGATCCTGGTCTGACCGGTCCGTCCACGAGCATCGACGAACTGCACAACGGCGGGCTTCTTCTCGCGAGGCACCACGTACCGCAGGGTGACGAAGTCGCTGTGGAAGTCGAATCCCAGCGCATCGAAATTGCGGTTGAGTCCCTCGATTCCGTCAGTTCGGATACGGGCGAAGTAACTGGCCTGACCGTTGGCGATGTGGATTCCGCCGGCCGTCCCCGGCCCGGCGCCCACCAGCACTTTGAGACGAATCTCAAGCGTCGTGCCGGGTCCGGTCGCGGCATCCCAAACGTCAGTCCCCTCGTTGCTGTCCCTCGTGCCGACGAAATAACGGCGCCGGTTCGTGTCCTCGTCGCGATACAGCAGTGTCTTCGCGACACCGATCCGCACCGGAGGCGTTTTTCCGTAAGTGACAAGCTGGAAGGCTCCACGGAACTTGTCGGGCCCCGTGATTGCCCCCCTGGCATCCGGCAGAACATCGCCACGATAAATCCGCTGCCAAGTGACCTTCGGAGCAGACGCCTGAACCACCGCGTGGCTGGCAGAACACACGACGAGACCGAGAAGGACCGTCCAATGAAAACGGCGGCCTCGCGTGACAATCGCCCCGATGATCGTGTGGTCCATCGTCATTCTCGGCTTGGCTTTTGGCACAAACAGCAGGCACCCGCTACTTGAACCAGTAGGAGTAGAACCGGGCATTTCGCAGCGTGAAGCGGAGCGTGACAGCCTTCCCTTTCAATTGGGACAGGGTGCCACGTTT
>MDTE01073195.1_pt1 | contig 28094 bp, 10 predicted proteins | sample 811231 | NCBI WGS metagenome assembly MDTE01 (sample SAMN05326651, study PRJNA326480) | marine metagenome | isolation source: seawater | place: Indian Ocean: Red Sea | collected 2010 | reverse complement strand
TTTCTTCTTGTAGACCGCTTTCTTCTTGTAGACCGCTTTCTTCTTGTAGACCGCTTTCTTCTTGTAGACCGCTTTCTTCTTAAACCACCGCCTCTAGGGGTACCGGGTCGAGCATTAATAAGTTCTATCATCCCACGAAGGGCATCTTGAACATTTCTATCTGCTTGAAGTATTCTATTTTCGGCGTCCATAGCTTCTTTCTGTATTAACATCAATTGTTTTGCTTGTTCAGCTGCTTCATAGCTTTTATTTACCTCTAAATATTGTTGTACTTCATCAGGGTTCATTATACGCAAATCTTTATTCCATACAGGTTTAAGGTTTGATTGCTCCATCTCATGTTCATTAATTATTGATAATTCTTTTAGATATTGTGATATAGCTTCATTTGTTTTCTGATTAACCATTAACATCTGATTCATTTCCTCTTTGTTAGAAAAGTCATTCGTCCCAAGTATTCTTTCAAGTTCTTTAATATATGAAGCATTATCCTCTTAATATTTTTTCAGTTTCTCTGTATACTCAGCTGTTTTACTTATTGGATCCGCATAACCAGCTTGGACTAATGACCAATGGATACATTTAACTAATAGATCAAAACCAGCTATTCCAGCAATAATAATCGCGCCCTTATTCCCAGTAACATCTATATTACCTACAACTGACCATACATGGTTTATAAACACTGTAAAACTTACAAATATAAAATGACGGGAAGCAGTACAGAATGGATTCTCCGCACCACCAACCGCACTACCTAAACTACTACTAATCCACCCCGATATACCAGATAACCCACAACCATTCTCTGCCGCTTTTTGAAGGGCCATATATAATGCTGCTCCAACAGATGACTGTCCCAATGTATATACTGATATACTAGTTAATAATAATAATGTAGACCACCATATTCTATTATATGATATTTTTGGTTTTATTGAATCAACCACCGCTCTAGATTCTTGCATTTGATCATATGATTCCCCATATTCTTTCATACCGCCGTCTAAACTACATGGTATTGTTTCTTCGCTAGGATCCTCTGCCGTAGCCTGTATCCTACGTTCTAGTTCTTTAATAGATAGTACATTACTTACCCCCGGGACTTCTATAACATCCTTTATTCCATTGATTATATCATTCTTAAATTCTGTATAATGTGAAAAAATCGTTTGATCTGGATTGTGGCCGTTAACAATGTATTGATATTGTTGATTTCCAAAATTTTCAGCATTTTCATTTTGTATTATCGGACAAACTTGTTCCATATTAATATTATAAATATTTTAATTTAACGTCTCCTAGAACGTCTTTTTGATCTGGATTTTGACCTGGACCTCGATTTATTCCGAGACCTACGTATAGATCTCTTATTTAATCTTTTTGTTAATGATCTTTTATTAACCCTCCTCCCCCTTGACCTGGATTTTTTTCTTTTTCCTTTCCCACCTTTAATATTAATAACGCTATTTAGATCTTCATATTCTTCTGGTACTTCTACACTAACTACATTAGATACCTTTTTCATAGACTGGGGATGTAATTTATCATATTGATCGGGATGTTGCATTTCATATTCAGTTTTAAATATATTTTGTGGTATAGGGTTAACATCTGATATTTTCTTGACACGCGTTAATTTTGTAGGATATAATTTATCATATTGATCGGGATGTTGCATTTCATATTCAGTTTTTAATATATTTTGTGGTGTAGGGTTAACATCTGATATTTTCTTGACACGCGTTAATTTTGTAGGATATAATTTATCATATTGATCGGGATGTTGTATTTCATATTCAGTTTTAACTGGAGGGCGGTATTTACTCAATAGTACTGGAATATCTTCTTTACCACCACCTCTACTTTCTCCAAGGGCACTACTAAATCTTTGTAATTCATCATCATCGTCTTCATCATCTAGTACTGGTTCTGGTTCTGGTTCTGGTTCTGGTTCTAATGGAGGTTCATCCTCATTAGCACTTGAGAACCTTCTAAGGTCTTCTGTTTCTTCTCTTTTCCTTTGTTTTTGTTTTTTCTTTCTTTCCCTTTTTTTAGATTTAATTTTTTCTTTTTTCTCAGCTTCTTTTATAGCGATTAATCTTTCTTCAGCTTCTTTATCGGGGTCAATTATGATTGTACTATATACTAATGCGTCATATAAAGCTTCTCCAGCAATACCGACCATAATACCACCACCAATTGGAGAATCCATGAATGTATTCATTAGATCTAAGAAAGGTTTCCATAACATATTTTCTTTTGCTACTTTTTGAAGTAATTCAATATAATGTGCCGTCACACCTAATTCAACTAATTTAGTACCGACTTTCCCTTCTAAGGAATTTTTTCTGTATCTGTTTCTTAATCCAATTAATGCTGTTGGAATTCCACCACTAACCATTAGTGAAGGTAGTCCTCTGAAGATAGCATATCCAGATAGAGCAAATATTTCTCTACATATATTGAGGAATCTAACATGTCTTGAACACCAGAAACCGGGAATGAGATTAATATCAAAACTATCACCAAAAGCATTTCCTAATCCACGTGTAGCAGCCCATCCAGCAAACTGATCTACAAAATTATCTTCTGTCCCTGGACATGTCCCATATAGGAACATCATAAAATCATCAATTGCTTCTTGATCCATAATAAGCCTTACAATACAGTACATGAAGAATAATATTTCTAGTCCAATTATAAAATGTGACTTTTTGATTGTATAAGGTGGAAGTATTGCTCCTCCTTCAAGTATTTCATCAGATAAGCACATATTTTCTTTAGAATAATTGGTATCTTTTATTTTATTAACAATGTTATCATATTGATCCTGTATATCTCTCATTTGTTTTTTCGGTAATTTGTTTAATTTCTTAATATCTTTTTCCGAAAACTCAAACAAAAAACACTCACTCATATAATATTACATATATTTTATTCTATTGTTCCATATGCTAAACACATATTACATCTTTCTCTCATTTCTTCAGCTACTAAGGTATCACCTGAGCCGTCCACCCGCAGCGGGCCCGAGACATCACCGTCCCTGTAGTTCGCACATGCAAACGTACAAGGTCCTTCCCTCCATGTATCATTATTTTGATTGGATATTGTGGAGGATACATGACTCAATTTCCTATCCATTGCTTTATTAAGTATACTGTTTATGTGACCTCTTACTTGTTGGTCACCTCCAAACAGGAACATCAAATAATCAGATCCTCTTCCACTTTCTCCCCACTTGAATGAATCGTATATCATTCTTGGGGGATGTGCTTTTTCCCAGAAATCTTTTTTATTTTGGTCTATTTCACCAGTTATCTTCCAATCTTCCCGACTCGTCGGCTCACCGGTGGTGGCGTCTTCGGACGGGGCTAGAGCACTAAATAATAGATTATTTATTTGATCGTCGTTCATTTTGCCATCTATACTAAATAGTTCTCTAATCCAATTATTATTTATATCAGTTATTGTAGCTGTTGGATTTGATTCGCTCCAGTATAATTTACTCTTGGAACAACCCGATACCCACTTATAGAGCCCATCCCTGGTTTCACAAGTATCTCTTGTTTTATGGAGTTCTTTAACTCTTCCACCAGTTCCTTCTTCATTTAAACCTTCAAAACATAATCCACCGCCTTCATAACTATCACAATCATCATTTAAAACAGATTCACAGCATGAATTAGGTATTAATAATTGTTTATTAAATGGTGCATCAGAAATAGCCCATGTATCAGTTAATAATTTTCCTTCATCAAAGCACCTCGGCTGGTCTTTCCACGTCCCTTCTGCGGTCTCCACGTTGAGGTCCCGGTATTCCTTACATGGTTGAACCATCCTTATTTCTTTGGGGGCCTCATTTGTAGGTATGCCATCGCAACCATATAAATATGCGTTTTCAGCTCTCCATGCTGTTCCCCCCACCGAACCCAAATTATCTGTTGAATCCCCTCCACCTGACCAATTTGGACTTCTCATTATATAATTATAACAATCTTTTTGAGTTGATCCATAAGCTTCGGTACTTGTGTCCAGCAAACTCTTAGAGCAATCGTGACCTACTGTTTCACATGTTGCGTATGCGTCTCTCCTTTTCAATCCCCCAATAGATTCTATATCATTTGTCATATATTTATTATAATTTACGTCGAGCACCCCTTCGTGGACAAAGCCGCCATAATGTTTTCCGGAGCGCATTTTACAATCACCTGGATAATTATCATCGGCTGGATCTAAACATTCTTGTGGAGCACATACACCCAATTGACATACATGATTTTCTGCTACTCCAGAAAATTCATAACTAGGATTATTATATATACAGGCTTTGTTTCCACTATCCATCTCAGCCTCGCAACCAATTCGAGCATTATCAAAATTTGAGCCCTCTCCGGTATCTTGATCAACACCAAGGACGCTCTTCAATACCATATTATAAACTTCGCATTCGGGACGCACCGCATCCGGTCCATATAGTACTGGATTAGGAGTACATGTAGCAGGTTGTATAATATTTTCAGGTTCAATTTTATTTGTAGAAGCTTTACACATATCTTCTCCCGTATTTATTACTTTTCCTCCACCAGCTGTTTCATCATTTATAGCACCGCATAATATAGGCCCGTGCTTCCAAAACTTTTCATCAGAAATACACTCAGCTTTAGATTTACCTAGAATTATGTCATTAACTTCATCAATAGTGTAAGTAGTTATATCATCATCTTTATCTTTCATACAATACCCCCCTTCATATTCAACACCACCTAACTCTGGTGAAGCTAACCACCCCGGGGGACTAGCAATACTAGGATCTTCTTTAGTCCAATCAGAACTCTTAGATGGACACCCATAATCACTTCCATATATACTTAATGTTTCATCTATATCATTCCATTTATTATCCTCTAGTACCAATCCCCCAATATGTGTATAACCTAAGTCCCAAGCACATGCAATATCAGTACCAGGTGTAATGCTTCTAGTATCAAGTGGAACCAGTGGTTCTTCAACTCCACGACATAATCCGTATTCTTTAATAAATTCGAGTAATTCTCCTGGATCAGATGTTAAACCGGTTTTAAGTTCTATATATCTTTCGCGTAAGTTTTGGGACTCAGTATCGGTTAAACCGGATCTAGGTATTCCAACTTGTACTATTTCACCATCTTCATTCGTTGTTCTATAACTATCTAATGTAATTGATCCAGCAATAGAATTTCCTTGTGAATCTTTCATACTAAGAGATTTATTGTATCTACCATCTGGATCATTAATGTCCTCTCCATCATGACAATATACAACATCAGTAGTACAACATTCAGAATCAGTACATAATTCGTGTTCGTCCCCGACATCCGAACCACTACATATATTAAAACTACCATAGACATCAATTAAATCTTCAGGGGAACTATTCTCATACTTACCTAATGTAATGTTCTTTTCATGATATTTACAATTATGTTTGGTATGATAGCATGTTTTTATATCGGGTTCTGTAGGTTGTGTTATCCATCTCACTGTTGGTATGTTATCTTCTTGATCTTCAGTTGTGGCTATTGTCGTCCAACCTTGAAAATAATACGGGTCACCTGGAATAACTGTTGTTGGGTAATCATCACTGATACTCAGTGATTTAAATATCCCTTTTCTTTCAATTACCATAGATAAGCTTCCGTTTTCACATGCTTTGGTAAATTTTCTTTGAACTTGTTTATATTCTTCAATACACTCATCTGTTGAATGGTGTCTTCCACATGGGATATTAAGTGTATATCTTATAGGGTGTTTACGATTTGCCATTGTATAACCACAATACGTGCTATTACTACCATCACTCATATTTTCTGATGGGTTTAAACTATTAATTAAATTATTCTCAATAATTATATTACTATTATCTACGGTTACACCATTTTCTTTAAAGAAATCTTTTATCATATTTTTTATACCGGGTTCTATATCAACAAACCATCCTCGGTCAGCTCTACCTGGTTTAGTATCTAATTGTAGCCATATCCAGTCATCACCCCCGTCAACCCCGGAGCAATTGCTTAGTAATAATTCACTACTAATGGCCGCCCCTTGTACTGTTCCCCTATGTTCAAATGTAATTATTCCATTTAACGTTATTTTATCAACACACTGGGCCCCGTCTTGGCTATCGTATCTACCCTCTTCGGGTGATATCCACATACAATCCGATTCAATACATTCATTTCTGAATCTATCTCTATCACTCATTAATGAAGCACCATTATTTGTATCACTATTCCATATTGTTAGAAAATCACCAGTTGGTTCGATGTAATCTACAGTTGTATCTGTAGCACTATCATATTTTATATCAGAATCCCAATTATTATACCATCTTCCATCCTTATATAATGACCCCAATTCTTCTCCCCCATATCTATATATAGTACGATGTTCAATGGTCTCAGAGTTTCCAAGTATACCACTTCGGAAACTATCATAGGCATCAGCAGCTATAGTATCACATGATCTTCCAATATAATCTTTTTCATTACCTCCTCCAGCACGCTCTCCTTTAATGTGGGAATCAATTTTCCAACCACTTTCATTTTCACTCCTTATTTTACTTGAACCCGTTCCTTCCCAAACTCTGCCTTTTGCGGGCGGTACCTTGGGTAGATCTTGTTGCCAAATTCCCCGTGGTTCAGGCATACAACAATTTTTCCATCCTCCATAAGCTCTCGGTTTATTTTGCATTCTCCAATGTCGTGTTGTGGGTCCTTTAGGTTCAACCATCAGTTCGGTGTTGTCTAAACTACTTTCTTTAGACGACATCATACTTTCACCATGTCTTTTATTTAATACTCTATCTTTAATTACTGGATCATAAGAATCATATTTATTTTCAGTTACTTCCCATAATAATCTATTCTCATATCGTTTCATTCCACCTTTTGTATATCCAAACAAGCTACTGTCTCCCATACCATTTGCGTCTCCAAGTCCCGGATCACTTGGTATTCCGGGGTGAAATATTCCTGCCCTCCACGTGGATGGATTCCATTGAAACTGAAGTGCTTGATCTGGATCTCCCATATATGGTAAAAGTGCCCAACTATCCAGTTTCTCTCTTTCATTCCATTTTGGATAAGGTATAGCATTATTCCGAATAAAGGGAGATGCCCCTTGTGCAACATCAGTGTCCACAATATTTGATTTTTTTGATTCGCGGAATAAATCAGCATGTTCATCACTACAGTAAACGTATGATCCTGGTTCACCAGCACGTTGAATATCTATCAGATTTCCTTCTATGTCAACCCAATTACATTCAGCATCCCAACGGTTTACAGAACGCCCCCTTAATCCATTAAGTATTAGTTCTTCAGCTGGAATTCCAGTATCTTCACTAAAATGGGATGTCCCTCCTTTTAAAACATGGTGCTTAGATACCCAGACCGGGGGCCAGTCCCTCCCGTGCGGTCCGGAGGCCGCAAAACTGGACCCGGATAAATTCACGTCCTCGTTCATTGCGAAGAGCTGCCGGTTTCGGTGGTCATTCTGATAAAGGGGGGGCCATGCAATATCTCCTACCTCAATATTAGTTTCATCGGGGAAGCGGGGGTCGTCGTCTAACCCTAGTGGTTCACCTCTATGGTTAAATAATTTTGATTCCTCATAATATAGCGTCGGATTTGTCACCTGAATTTCCGGGTCCACAGACTTTAAAGGGTGATCAAGTACACATGGTGCTTCTTTCCCCTCTGAAGCGCAGTCACTATTTTCATAGCTAACATTAGCATTCTGCATCCATGAATTCCAGAGGTATGGGGGTAAATACTCTGAACGATGTTGTGCTGTGTCCCATCCAACTGTATCAGTAAGGTATGCTTTTTCGTAAAGGTCATCTGGCGCGGCGCATCCATCGAGCGGGGTGCAGCCCCTCCAGGTCCATTCGTGCCCTCCAGGCCAATCCCCGACCCCACCGAGCTCGCGCCACCCGCTAGTTCCAACTCCTGTTGCAATACCCCCTTCCATATACTCATTAGAACCCGATATATCCCTCCATGGCGAAACCCATCCCGTTGCTGACGCCATGCGATTTCGGCCCGCCCAATCACGCCGAGCTGTCCAGAGGTGAGCACTGTCGCTCGGCAAGGCTTCCCTTTCCTCCCATCCATCTAAACCTGCATGTGGGAATACATTCATAATATCACCATCTAGGGCAACACGCTGGTATATTTGCTCTTGAATTTCATCTGCTCCAGAACGCCGGTTTGTAAAATTAAATCCACCACCTAAACTACATTCTGATGACCATCCATGTCTTGACGGTTCGGCGGGGGAGACGCCGTCCCCACTGCTTACAGGCCAGTATTTATCATAACCTACTTCACATGATTGATTCTCAGCAACGGATTGAGTGTCCTTCAACCTCATAGAATCGTAAGCTGCTTGGACAGTACCCAGGGAGATTTCATTGTATTTGGGGTTTGCATTTAGATATCTTGGACATCCTGAATATTGAGTTTGTTCATATTCATCTTGGGGGCGGTAACATATATCCTTAGGCACATACAATTCGTTATTAGTGAATCCCTCGATACATTCACTTCTACCTCCACCGACCCTCTCTCCTCCCCCAGCCGAGCCACACGCACTGTTCCAATGGCCGTCCCGCCACCCCGGTAAAAATGAACCATCGCCATCTTCACCACGGGCACCCATACCTGGATAAAAATCAAGTCCTCCACTATAAGAGGGTTCATGTATATTATGTACAGATCCTAATTCAACTCCTTCTCCAGGTATTCCAGTATTGTCTACTTTAGAATACGTTTCATATTCATTGCGTACTTTTATTCCACCATATCCTCCTGCCCCTGCCATTTTTTCTTTTCTTCCAAAATCATAATCTCCAGAATCAGGGTGAAGGCCGGAGGTGACCTCCCCTAGTCTTTCATCATATGTTCTAACAGGTTTACTCAAGTATTCTTCACCTGGATTAAACCATGTTCCACCAGCTATTCCGCATTCAACTTCATCTACATCTAAGTATTCATCACCAGTTATAACCCATTCATGACCAGCGGTTTCGCAATCAACTTTACTAGTATAGTCTGGAAGGGGAGGGTGGTGATGATTATTGCTGTCCACTGGAACCGGTGTCGGAGTCATATAGATAGATTCGAGCGCTGGCTCACCGCCAGACCACGGGGACCCCGCCTCAGGCCATTCGAGAGGGTCCTCTGTGGTAGTAGATGCTGTTGAAGACCTACAAAATCCAGACAATCTACATAGTCCATCTTGATTAGTATCACCCTCCATTGGTACCCAATTAGAGGTTAATGATTCCCATCTATAATCTTGTGGGTCTTCCGAACATACAGGATTCCAACGACATGTACCGTTTTGTGTACATTTCTCCATTAATATATTAAATTGTTCACTGTGTCTAACTCTTGATGAACCTGGATTTTTAATCCATTTACACCCCCACGACCAATCAGTGCTTCCGGGATATATTAATTCATTTTGTCTACTAATATCTGTATTATGGATATTTGCCCTCGACATATCCATGAATTCTTCCCACTTTTGCTTTTGTCTAGGGCCTCGATTAAGGCTTTCCTCGATCATATCGCCAGTTTGATCATACTCAAGATTTTGCTGAGTTATTCTTTGTTCAATATCAAATCCATATTTACCATACATTTCTGTTGATGGATCATGTACACCCCCTGACATACGTGGTATTTGTAGGTCAGTGCGTGATTTTAAATCGCCTGGAAGAAAACTGTTATGGTATATAGAAACAAATTGTTCACCTTCATGTAGTCCCAGAGGATTATATATATCGGCTACATTATCGCTGCCATCATCCATTCCAGCATCTAATACTTCTTCCATACTATCATATGGGCGCTCAGATAAAGCGCGATGTTTACTATCACTTTCACCATATTCTGGATGTCCCCTTTGATTAAATATACCCTCTGTAGTGGATGCAGAGCGTAACATCGCACCCTTTCCTGTGCTTGGCCAAAAATCATTAGCCTCAGACATGTCTGAATCTTCTCTGAAATATTCTGAATTTGGATTATAAGCAAGTACTGTTCCTGTATACGTGTTCCATCCCATATTTCTAGTGGGTTCGTCTGGATTCCATCCATATGTCCCTATTTGAGGGACACCACTCAGGTCGGAACCTTCTTGTAAGTCAATTGGTTGCGTGTTTGGTAAAAATGGAAGTAAAGTCCTTTCATGGAATAAATCTACTCCTGGTGATCCATTCCATAATGTATTTCTTTTACCCTCATTCATAGTATCCCATATATTAAATGTGGAATTCCACGCCGATTCATCATTATTCCAATCCACGTGCTTTTCAGGCTGAAGGTCCCAGTTTAACTCGTCGGGTAGTGTTCCAGTCGGGTTGACCCCCCTATGACTAGGGTCAGGACTCTCTACTCCATCAATCCCTTGACTGCCTGGCGCACCGATCACTCGGTGAGCCCCTGAACTTTCATCGTAATATTTAAGGATACTAGGGTGGACATGTCCAAATCTTTCGTGTGTATCTCTTATAACATTCACATCATTAGGCAACCATACAGTAAAATCACTTTCTTCAAAACAGAGCTTAGGATCTCCAATCTTTTTATACCGGGCCTCGTGGACGTGCGAATAGCGGGGCGGTGGAGACGTCACTTGTGCATCTGGGTTATACGTCAGCAGCCGCTGCAGTGTATCAACTACACATCTTCCCGGAAATAAATGTTCTTCTAAGGAACCTTTTAACCCTATACCTTCTGGTGAGTATATTTTATCTTCACAACTTGCTGGCCGGTTCTCCACCGCCCCCAGAGACAGATCTTCCACCCACTCCTCGGGCGACCACCAACAATATGGAGTATCTTCACATTTTGTTTCATCAAATGTATAACACTCTCCAGTTTCTAACTCTACATCGGATGATCCCCATATTCCAGTACACCATGGATGGCTTAAACATTCTTCTTCACTCTCAAATCCAGGATCAGATGCATAGCCACCTCCCCCAGCACCCCCTAAGTATTCTCCGAAATCTCCTTCTATAATCCACCCTCCATCAGCTTCATTTACTTTTAAGAATCTAACACAAATACCTTCATCATCACCACACCATTCAGAACTATTGGTCCATTCATCACCCGGCTGAGACCTACGACAACCACTTCTATCAATTTCATTTTCAATCTTAGAGCTTATTTCATAGCATTCATTATAGGCGTATTCATCTTGTCTATAAGGACGATTATCATGGGGTATTTCTATTACTTCAGCATATGTATCCTCTTGATCTTCAAGACCATCAACACCACTCCATATACACTTATCCCCTGGCTGTTGTCTCATAGACCATATTTCATCAGTTTTAGGGTGTAAACATCCCCATATTTTATTGTTCGCTGATGAATCCGATTGAGAAATAACATCATGTTCTTGAAATTCATATACATTTGTAAATGTTTTATCAGCCGCCGCCACACCTCCTCCCATTGGAAGTATTTCAAAACCTTTCTTATCTTCATGTTTATTATACTCCTTTTTTCATTCAGAACTTACATCAAATTCAGAATTATATGTACAAGAATTACTAGAAGTGTCATAATTACAGAATTCAGGGACTTGTTCACATGCAAGGGCTCTTTCGGCCGAGGGCTGACCAGGAGTACCAATTTCATCTATTTTTTCACAATCTGTATAATGATATTCGTGACACGTTGAACCATCTGATTTATCACAACCAATAATATCTTTCTCTTCATCGGTATATTCTTTGCCTGTACTTGTAATTTGACCATGCCATACACCGGGTAACCATTTCCATTCCCGTACCTCTCCCTCTATACCACCCCTCCCACTAACCTTATTGGGATTTTCACATACACAACAAGCATCATTACTATTATAAATTTTTACAGGTGGACTTGATCCAGTATCAGTACTAAATGTACCTCCGTTATTAATTATATAGTTATTTAATATATCTTTATCTACTTGAGGAAGCCCAGAAATAGTAGCATTATCTGATGTATTATAGAGTTGACATGGTAAAATATTATTCAAAACCTGTAATACAGTTAGAGGGGCTCTTCCCGGACACATTGATGTTGGATTATCCTTCATACTAGATGGTAAATCAGAAAAAGGTAAAGTACAGTGGTCTGGTGGATAATATTTATTATAGTCTGGTATCACATTATTTTTAACATCTCTATAATATTCTTCCTCAGTTCTATCCCCCACAAGTTCTTTAAGAATATGTAGCTTACCGGGTTCTTGATAACCTTCACTTATTATAGCATGTCCAGTATCATCCATAAACAGCGGCGTACGTTTTGCCAAACGTCCTTTTATATCATGCCACCATCTATTTCCATCTCTTTCATTAGGGAAATATTCACTTACTTCCTCACGGGGGTCAGGTTTTATTATATTAATTATATCATTTATCTCGTTATTATCTAATAATTTTCTACCCTCAATATCTAATGGTTGAAAAATCCATTCATCTTCATTTTCACCATCTGGAAGGGCGCCAGCATTTTCCGCAGATGGTGGTTGTCCAGTAAGGTCATCTTCTTCACAAAACCAAACTTTAGAAGGGTCATATTTATTAATCCAAAAAGATTTCCAACATATTCCAAAATCACGTGCCATTTTTTCCATAGATGATATATCTTCTTTGGTTATATCATAACCATCAAATTGATTATAATCTGCTACTGGTACGCTATTGGAAAAAAACCGACTGATAACCGATTCCGCTTCTGTAGAGTGATCTCTCATATTTTCTCTCGATATAAATGAGTCCTCAAATTGGGTAGGGTCTATTTCTTCGGAGAGTTCGGAGTAGATGCCCTTGGCATCCATAAAGTGTGGTGGTCCCCGACTTGAGGCATTAATATCTGCTTTAGTTAATGGAGCTATATATTTACTATCTATAAATTCCCATATTAATAGATTTTTTACTATTTCTCTCGTTTCGGATTCGAGACTTTTACAATTCTTTTCTGATAAATCTATATTTATAGATTGCATTTGGTCTAGTGTTATTAAATGTACGTCTTCATACCCAATTGGTATGTTAGGCCCCCCCATTTTTATAGTCCTTAAATATTCATCATCTCGATCCCTGTTAGAAGTCATAATGGTCTGGCAGGGAAGCGACGTACCCGAACCCGAGGTCGGGTTGACGTATTCATAATAATTATCTATTTCCTGCCAGCCGATACGTTCGGTAATGTCATTATCTAGTTCCCACTTAGTTAACTGGTTAAGTATTATTGGACCAGGCAATTTATTATAATCCCTATAAGTTTGTGTACGGCTAGTTTCAATTTCAATGACGTCAGGACCACCAAACACCGCCGACCTGGTGACGGGGTAACCCCAACCGTAGGTTTTATTACGGATATCTGTATCAGTGAAGCTATCGTGTATTTTGAGATTTAACCCCAGTTCTTCCGTATTCTCACTAAAAAAATCATACTCGGGCTCCTCCAACCACCCACTTGGGTGGGGGATCTCCGCATATCCTGGTTTAATTATATCCTGGAGATGCCAGCTGGAGGGATTAATACTACCGCGTATTTGACCCATACGCGTACAATCAAGAATTCCTGATCCACGTTTTAAACTTAAATCATGTAAATTATCTCCGAGGTAGTCGGGGTCATCGATTTCTGTCAAGACCGGTCCAGTGCCCCAGTCCACCCATTCCACCGATCGAGTCTCTGGGTTTCGGTTATAGGGTCCGAAAAATTTTGATTTCTACACACTTTCCCTAGGAAGAATAGGTAAGAGTGTACCTCCTTCCCCGTCTCTGTAGGGGTGTGAACAAATGCTTTCAGTGAACCTATCGTCAGTGGTCCACGACCAGTAGTCGGGAACGTCCCCGGGGATGGACGCCGGTCTGGTCTGGCATTGACTCTCCTTAGTAATCACTGGGCCGCGTTGGTACCACCAAGCATGTCGAGGGGGATCGTAGGGGTTCGATCCATAATAACAATTACCTAACGGGTCAGCCACTTCAAATCGCGCAGTAGACAAAAATAGTGAATTTCCTAGTTCATCTACTGCTTTTGGATCACATCCAGCTGTATTACATGTCTCTTTTACACCATATCCAAGCGTGGAGTCCTCGGCTGAACTACAAGAACATTCAACTACATTTGCCCATTCATCCCACCGACTTTCGTATGCTGGTCCTCTAAATCTTTCTTTTAATGTTAAAGCATTCCTTGCGAAATGCCTTCGCCCTTTAACTTTTGGTCCAGATCCACGGTCTATCACTACGTTAATTGTATTCTGAATGTATACCCCCTTATAACCAGCATCAGCATACTTACTTTCTACTAACATGGTGTCTGACGGGCCATTAAGCTGTTGGGCGAATGTCGTGGAGATGGATCTGTCGTTGAAGTTCGAGATGGTCTCATGGAGGTTTGCGGTTTGCCTAGGTCTTGGGCCGCGCATCTCGCTTTTTAATAAATTATTCCATGACCATATTCTAGTTGGCACCACCTCTGGCATCCTGTCGGTGTAAGTAAGTATATCGGGGACTCCCCAAAAATCTTGATGACTTTTCGCATAAATCGTATTGTACGTTGGGAGTGAAGAGTTAAAGAAACTTACTGCTTGGGACGGGATGGAGCAGGTGGCGTTCGGGCAGCGCCATTCTCCAGTAGTAAATACACTTTTATCATGTATTATAGGATAATCATAACATTCAGCATCAATTGTACTTCTAGAAAGTATGGGTTTGTTAACTAATACGGTACCCCCCCCAGCGACTGGCGTTAGGACAGTGGTGCTTCCACCACCAATAGCTGTTTCCTCCGTGATAGATTTAGTTGTTATAAAAGACCTTGTATTATCTCTACTATCACCCATTGATATTTTCCCAGAACGTGTTCTATCCGCATGTGTTGATCCAGATGTTAAATAACTATACATATATGTATCTTTTCCATAATATGATCCTCCTTCACATTCTTCTTTAGTAGATGCTTCGGAAATTATACAACTTTCATTCCCACGGCAATCTCCAATATTATTTGGATGCGCGCCCACATTACTGTTACCAGATATATATTGATCAATATTATCTTTATTAATTATACCTTGATTAACTCCAGCGAAACCAAGGCAATTTGATCTACCGGGCTCGGTACCACAACCTTCTATTGTGTTTCCAACAGAATCCTTACCAGGTATACCCTTCAATGAACCTAATATGTGAGACATACCTTTCATACCCTGATCATTACACATACCTATTTCTGTTGATAAACATGAATCAGTATTAATATCATTATCTTCCCACCGTGTTGTATTCATAACTACACCGTCCTCATATATTAGACTATTATTATTATAACATTCATATTTAGATTTATCATTCGTTATTTCTCCAGTATCATTGCCATTTTCATCTAGATTATAACATACTCCTTTCCAACTACACCTTGAATCTGAATTACATTGTGATATAATTTCTTTTATTTTGTCTTCGGTTTGTTCGGTAGTGTACGACGGCGCCCGCAATGTTTGAAACGTATTACCTTCGAGCAATGCAATCGCTCTGTTCATCTGTTCCGGGGTCTCGATGGGGTATGGTATGTTTTCGGCCATCAGTTTATCCTTCAGTCCAATACAATATTCATTATCTCTAGCACCAGTACATCTACTATTTGATTCTTTATTCTCTAATCTAGAACTAACTCTCCAAGATTCATGTTTAGTATGTGGATTGTCATATCCCCAATCTGGTTGACCGTATTCACTTGGTTTATCTTTCCATATAAGGGGTGTCCATTTTCCGTAGTTGTACTCGCACTTGCCAGCGAGGGTGGTGGGGCAGGGAGGGTCACTGTCAGCAGGGCAGGGGCGTCCGGGGTTGATCTCACCATACCTCTTAATGAGTGTCTTATAATCATAATTACCGTCATCTGAATCATCTGAACAAATACCACATTCGCTCTCTTCCATAGCGAACATCTTATAATCATTAAAATATTTTTGTTGATCCTCTATAATATCCCATACATACTGCTCGGCGGCTTCAGCCCCGCCGCGGGCCCTCATCCAATCTTTCTCAGCCTCATTCCATTCACTAATTGTACTATGTGGTAATCCGTTATCATTTATATATTTCCATATTTCTTCATTTTTGACAGATGTATAGTCATCCAATTTATAATTTTCTTTTTCACCATAACATTCTCCATCAGATTTAGTCCAAGTCCCGCCAGAAATATAGCAATTCCATGCTTCATCGATTCGGGGCTCCTTGTTAATAATTTCACCACACCATTCATCCTTTTTTCCAGAACGGGTCCAATTTATACTATTTTTTCCACTATCATCTGACAATGGAGCATAATGGAGTATACAAGTCGTTGTTGTATTATCAATTAATTCTGTATTCCTCCCTGACCCCGTATTTATCAATTCCTCCATTTGAGTTGGACATGGAACTCCACTGTCACTTAGACAATCTTCAAAATATTGTTTATTCTTATTTTTCTCATCATTTGACAAATACCCTAGATCTGGTTTACCTATTGTAAAATATTTACATTCGTGTGTCTCGCCGCCGATCATCACCGTCTCACTATTCATACATTTACCAGCACAACTATTCTTAATCTGTTCTAAATAACAAGGGTTATCGTCACCAATCCCACTATTAATTGATTGTTGACGTTCTTCTTCTGTGAGCTCCCAGAGCTCTCGGCTGTAGTCAGGGGGCTGCGGGCCTACGGCGAGGCCGCTGTTTCCGTAGATATCATTTGGCGCAGCAGAAGCTTGCCAAATGGTGTCTACGTTGGAGGTGGCTGAGAAAGAAGAGGGGGGGTCCTCTATGGGGCAGTCCGTTGGACTTGGTTGAGAATCGGTGGAAGGACTCCAACTAGAATACTCTGGAAAAGCCCTCAAATATTCAGCACCATCACCTTCTCCCAGGTCATTTCCTATAATATCGTGGACACCGACACGAAGTACTCGCACATTTTGCCAATTAGCAGTAGATTCAGGTATTGCGGGGGTTAGGTTGTAAGAAGATTCGTCAGAATATCCACATCCCATTTTATCATCTAAAATACGGAAATGCTTAGTTACCCCTCCCGTTATAGCATTTGGCATCGTTGTGGAGGTGTCAATGTCTGGTGGGACACATCTGCCTAATACTGGGGAACTTCTCTTTTTTACACATATTCCACAAGAATCTTGTGTTAAACTATTAATATCACTATCAATTGACTGTTCAGTGAATGTAAATATATCATTTGTAATATCTACATCCATCATATCTTGAGAAACATTACATTCTCTTGGACGGGCTCTACAACATGTTTCCGTTATACACCCCCCTTCTGGACATATCATATCATTCATCATTTCAGTTGTTGTTGCGTTACTACTGAAATCAGTTCCATATTCTTTCCCGGTATTTGATAATATTGTTTCTGGATTGTTCTTTGACCAATTATTTGATGGTAGACGTTCGGAAATATCATTCCATTCTCCACTAGAATTAATTTTCATACTTTCTACACCAGATGTATTTACCATTGTATCATCTGGTTCATCGTACCATGCAGAATTTACCAAATTAGAGTACTCGTCCCGGGCGGCGGTTGAGATGCCTTGGGGTTGGGGGCGACCGATCCACCAGCTCCTCCCCGCTGTGTCGGCTCCATCATTTTTATAATATAATGATCCCTCTAATACAATTGGTCCACCACCAGTTTGATCTAATAGTTCCCAATCATTATTATTATTTGAACTTGAGGATGATATTTCATCTGGTATTATTTGCTCTTCCATTCCCAATGAACGGTATGGATTATAATATGTTCTACAATAGTTTCCTAACTTATCACCTTCAAACTCATTATATTCTCCACTCGGATTCCAACGTCCAGGTACTCCAACGACATTATATAAATGTTCTAATGGACGCCCTCCTTCCCATAAAGATTTTGAAGCGTATCTTTTAAGTTCTGGATCTATTTCATCTAATGTATAATTCATAATATCATTACTTGGTATTCGCGAATATAATTCATCACGTTCATCAAGAATGTTTGTAAATCCTTCTTGAATTCCAGCTATATCTAATCCAGCACTATTTGCTAATTTCCAAGTTTGTTTCCACCAATCATGCATACTATTCCCACGCGTTGGTTTAAATGTCCTTCCTTCATCGTCTTGTTCAAGCATACCAGAATTATATCCCGCTATACATTGTTCTCCAATACTAGTGAAATCTTCTTCACAAAAGTCCTGGGCAACATTTAGTGGCCTTGAATCATCTGGTTTATTTATATTCCCTCTAACTCGATCTGATTTCCTCCATCTATATTTCTGTCCACTTCCTTCACCTCCTTCTGATACAGCTAAACACATATTTTTACGCCCTTCCACATTAAGTGAATGAAAGTGAGATGGAATACCAGTGTCAACACCGGGCTCGACCTGAATACCTTCTCTTGTAACACATGTACCTCCTGACCCTTTAACATACGACTCATGTGATAAATTAAATACATCTGTAACTGCCCCAGGATTATATTCTCCTCCACGGGTTCCCGGCCTTCCAAGGTCTACACCATATAAGCTTTCCATATATTCTAGAGTGCTATCCCCACCTATACCCCAATCTTTCTGATATCCTTCAGAACGTGTTGATGACCTGTCTTCTGGTCGCAAATTACTGTGGGGCTCAGGTACTTCTTTTTCTCCAGACATTAGTTCTTCATTAGTAATTCCGTCGCCATAGGTGGAATTTTTTAATTCTTTACCATAATTGTCCGGTCGGGTACCGTCCATCTTTGGTCCATAAGCACACTTAAATTGAACCGGATTTCCATCCTCCGAACCACGTCCACCATCTCCATATATATCACCACAGGTTTTAGGTCTATCAATACATATATTATCTCTTGCTTCATTATCATATGTAGCATCTTTCCAATATATTCCAATAATCTTCTCACCATTGGATATTGCTTCACAATCAGTTGCCTCACGGCAATCAGATTGTTGTCCAGGTGGATTTATATTATAATGATTCCGGGGACACGGATCAATCGGGGAACATACATTATCATTAAAAGGGTATTCTGGATTCGGTACCCGCGCAGAGTCAACGGTAATGGTATTGTTAGATATATACTCCCCAGGTTCGCAGAGTGTCCTCTCTATACAATTATCATTTTCTTTTTGTTCCCAAGCATATTCGTAGGTGGGTTGAGAATCGGCGGCAGCAGCGCAGTCAACCGCTAAATCTATACTATTCACCAGTTCCCATAAATCATTAGAGCCCACATTTCTCTTATAACATTCTCCCCTACCCCTATTAAGCCAATAGTTATCAGAACACTCACTAAATTGTACACCAGTCATTTTTGTTCCACCATTTATTTCGCTTTTACAAGATAATTCTGAATCCATAGAAGCTCCATAACATGGGTTTATCCCACTTGTTTCTTCCATAACACAACATTCTGAACATGTAATATCATCTATATATTCACATTTATGCGTGACTGGTATATAGTTACATAATCTATAAATACTTTCTACATGATTATTTAGGTTTTCAGCGTTGGTAGCTCCATCTCCCCCATAATAGTTCTCGATAGATGTTCTACAAGTATCTGACTGGGTTGGTGCCATAGCACGACATCCCTCATATGGTTCCCACTCCCATTTTTGGAGCGTGTTCACTGACGGCAATTCATCTCCCATGCTCCAGGAAAGACCGGCCGGGGATACCGCTTTGTGTAAGTATAGTGGGATATTAGGGATACCGCCATCTAGGTCTTCAGAGGATGAGTCTGTGGCAGGGATTTCTTTTAGGGCCATACATACCGCCCTATATCCACCCAAACATCCGGCTTCTGTGGCATACGCGGCTTCTGTCCGCGCATTACCACTGGAGTCGGAACATGCTCCAGGATCGCCAGGCGTCCAAACATTATCCATTCTGTCGCGACTATTGGTGCCCCTGTACGTATCCTGAAGGGTTTTCAACTCAGGGAAAGCCGTGGTGTCGTGCGGCCCGGTGACATTCCTCCAAGCTAAATATAGAGCTTCTTTAGGTATTATACGTTTATTGTAGGAGCATGCTGCGGTGTTACCGTCAGCAGCCGTCACGGCCTCGCACGCAGCGGCGGTGTCGAGGTCCGTCACGGCACCGCACGCATCTGCATAGGCGCTTGACGTACCTGTGCATGTCACCTCTACACATTCTCCATCATCTCGACCAATACAGTTTGGGAAATCTTGATTTTCAGGGTGATCTTCCATATAAAGTATAGTTCTAGATCCTGGTATAGATCCAGATGTTTGATCCCGACTTAATGGAGGAGCATTTTCCCTGGCTCCAAAATCTAATTCACCACATTCAATTGGATGGTTTCCATAATCATTTTCATTTTCATATTCATATAAACCGCATTGACTAAAAGGGGAACAGGTAATGTCATTTTTACCATCTCCACCCGGTAGGAAATATCTAAGGTTATCTAACATATCACTCCGCGATGGAGGTGTATCTACTGATCCTGATCCTGATCCTGATCCTGATCCTGCTCCTGCCGCGACGCCAACAACAGTGGTGGTGTCATCTTTCGGTTGGCCCACCGCGGCCAGCTGGAGAGCCTGGATAGCTTCCGGACTGATATCTACTACCGAACATGGACATTCACCTTCACATGGTAAACATTGTACCTCCGCTCCATCAGCATATTCGCATTCAGTTCCATCTCCAGATTGTTGTGTAATATGTGTAAATACTCTCGGATTACATTGATCATCACAGTAGTCCTGTGGCTGCCCGTCATTTCCGAAGTAGCGCCCCTCACAATCAATGTTAGGTGGTACACGAATATCTATAGGTAGTTTTTCCCATTCTTCTTGTATACTTTCCATCTCAGAAATATCATCATCTCCCGACCCGTTCCATCGGCTCATTGTATCACTATCTATAATATACCGCCATTGGGGATCAGGTGTGGATTCGGAACATATAGTATTAAGTACGCATGTTCTTTTATTGTCGGATAAATGGTAATAATCTTCACATCTATTACATTCAGATATTGGAATCCCTGCCCCCACTGACAGCGCCGGGTCGTGGTCCGCCACTGTCGGGACACATTCCTTTTCATTTGGTGCACAATTGTCTATTGATGGACAATCTGTACATTCAAAATTTGATTCATTAAGGTATTGCCCCCGTGGACATGATATTTCATCTATAGTAGCGCACCTTCCATGAAGGCCTCCACCGGAGGTGCGTATTTCTTCTATATACGCACGCGGTCTTCCTTGACCGTCTCGTGTACAGCACTCGGATATCCTTGTGGGGGAGCCTGGACCTAGCCCCTGCTCGGCGCACCTAGGCATAGTGAAGTCTCCACCGGTGTGTTGATAACGTACTCCTGCGGCGTCTCCTTCACACTGATATTCGTTACTTACCTGACAAGGTACTGGGTTCTCGGGGTCGCTTATATCCTGTGCGGAGGAATATTGACCCGTGCTACATGTTTCTTTAGCCCCCGCGGATAGGAAATTGATTGCAAGACATTCGGCGCAACCTCTTCCATTGCGGATACCACCTCTTTCAATTTCATATTGATCTGATTCACACTGATGAGGGATACATTCATGATCTTCACCATCGCTGGAAAAAGAGGCCATATAACCGGGTAAACAAGGTTGTTCTCCATTATTAATAACTATCCTTTTTTGATAACCATCTGGGAATGTCCCACCAATACTCTCAATATTTGACATATATGTTTCATCAATTATAGATGAGGGATCATCTGGGCGACGTGGAGTTTCACATGTAATACTGTTATTAGTGTTCATATTGATTATTGTTCCACAAGTATAACATTTATCGTGTCCAGTTATACCGGTTACTTTATAATACCCCAGAGGACAACCACCATTTTCATTATAGTGGCTACTTGTAGATGTATTACAGTAAATATTTATATCATTTGGGACCCATGTGTTGAGCCACCACTGGGCATTTGTTCCACCCGCGTCGCTACAAGTACTGAAGGATTGGGCCGCAACTCCTAATGGGTCGGGATCTCCATAACATATTCCTCCCCTAGGGGGATAGGTAGAATCATTACTATCATAAAATGGTATTGGATTACATACATTACATATATCATTTATATCCGATGTACCAGCGGATTTATAAAACCCCATATCACATTCAGATATCCTACTTTTTCCAGGGTCAAAATGCCAAACATTACCAGTGAGTGTTCCATCGGCGTTCTCTTCGCATGTAATTTTATCGTATGGTGATACAGATACATATGATGAATCATCGCCAACACCGTCCTTACATATACCAGTACCATTTATATCTCTTCCACATGTTAAATTATTAGTACCATCATATAACCTTAACTCGGGGGAATTAGCAATCGGGTTACATGGCTTACATTCATTATCATATATTCCGGGCATATCCACAGAAGGGTATTCATCGCCTTCACACTGTGTTACCGGTGGACATTCAACATTACCTGCAACAGTATCATCTATATAATAACCATCATTACATCTACTAATTAAAGTTCTATGTTCATCAGTACATTCATAAATAGCTATTTCTGAAACATTTTCTATTGCGTTATCGGATCCAGGAAGTCCACCACATGGACTACATACCCTATCACTTGTTGGTGAAGGAGGTACATCTTCATATGTTCCAACCTCACACTCGGTTATTACTTCACATTCTCTATCAGAAAAAAAGGTTGGTGCTACACTTTCATATTCATTGCCATTGCATTCAGTATACTCTATACATTCATCGTCTTCTCCATAATTTACAGCACCCCTTTTCCAATGAGAACCAGGTAAACATATGTCAAATCTAATCCCCGCATCACTACAAAAAATTTCCGAGCTATCGCTAACATTTAATTCTTGCCTAGTAGGGCAGTTTGTGCAACATTCAGCTTGTCCATCTGAATAGTAATTTTCATTTTCATTCTTTATTGTTCCATCTTGACATTCTATTACTTCACAAGGGACAACAACACAACAATCATTCTCTTGTTCATCATTTATATAATATCCAGAATTATTAAAAGATATACTACCACCGGGACATATACTACTATCAAGGCTACTACAACTAGTTTCATCTATGTAATTTGTTTGTATTTCAGTAGTGGTATCTAATATATATTGATTGCCATTATAAAAATATGACTCAAATAAATTACTTAATAGATTTATATTGAATTCATTACCATAGATGTCTGATGTGATTGATATTACTACTTCTATTTGATTGGGTATACTTATCTCTGTACTAATCCTAGATTTATTTATATTTAAACTACTTGAAATATTTTCAATAAGGTTTAATTCAAAATTATTAAATTCATCTGTATCTTCTCCACCTCCAAGTGGTGTTGTATCACCTGTTAATATTATTGTAAAAATTAATCTTCTTGGGACTATTGGTTGTTCAGTTTCTGGTGGTGGCGTGGGTAGCGGTTCGATCTCTCCCATAAAATAATCCCCAACATCCAATCCAATTGCGTTCCCCATATTGCCTGGGTTATACAGTTCTACAATACTATCAATCGTCGGAGGGGGGTCCGAGATTGTACCATCAGCACCATATGAAGGCAATAATAATACATCCATAATAATTGACCCCCCTCTTAATCTTGTTATAATTACACGCTCTGATGATATGGATAGTTGATTAGCCAATTCATTCTTAAAAGCATCTTCTACTGGAGAGAATTCTGAAAGACTTATATTTTGTATAATTATAATAAATGTAGTTACATCTGGTGAAGTTAAAGTAGCTCCACATATTCCATCCATACATATGTCTCCATATCTATCATCTCCGTCATTTACACATGGTGTACCATCGAGTAACCCAGTACATGGAGGCGGTGAAGCTGGATTGGTAGGAGTAGGGTCTGTTGGAGTAGGGGCAGGAGCAGGGGCAGGGGCAGGGGCAGGGGCAGCAGCCTCATCAGCCTCATCAGCCTCAGCAGCCTCAGCAGCCTCAGCAGCAGCAGCAGCAGCAGCAGCAGCAGCAGCAGCAGCAGCAGCGTCTTGACCACCACTTGGAGGAGGTGTATCTGAATCCCCAGAAATACTAGAAATAAGGGCGATTATTACAGCTAACAAAAAAACTATTCCGCCAACTTCCATTAAGATAATAATACCATCAGAATCACTATTGCCTGTTTTTCCTAAACTAGGGACTTTTAACTTAGGTGGTCTAAATCTAAGTTTTTTCATATGATATTATAATATTATAAATATATTAAATTATTTTTTATAATTTATTAAACCCCCAACTCATCATACCAAGGCTTAATTATCACCTCGAATTGTCTAACAATGTCCATTTCACATTGTGATAGTTCTTTAAACTTAAATGCGTGGAGGATTGCAATAATTGTAAATGCATCATCGGTGTCATTTAGACAGTAGTCCCTGAAAGTATGGTACTGATTGATCTTAGAGAAGTGTTCTCTAACAGAAAGTTTTACTTCATTCTCCTCACAATTAAGGAGTTTCCACAATCCCTCAAATATCCTCAAATTACTACCCGTAACAGGGACCTTAGTTACACCTAGATCCGCCCTATCTTGGTGGTTGATATAAAAGTAGTCGTTTCCCTCAACAGGTGTCCATACTTTACCATCTGGAAGTGTCATTGGCACTAGAACTAGTTCTCCAGATTCATCGGTTTGCTCTGGCTGATAAACATCAAAGCTAAGTGTCTTATCACTCGTAATAATACCACCACTTACAACATCCACCTGAATTAGCATTGAAAGGATATCTGCCATCATTGTCCTGAATCCAGCACTTTCGGAAGTCAGGCGGATCTTCTTCACATTTTCATATGTAATTTTTGACGTTGTAAGGAACTCCTGGAAAATCCTGTTATAAACAGAACAATCTCCAACATCAACATCCCCCTTTTGCGTTATATCAAACATACCATCTCCAGTCATCTTGAAAGTGAAAAGTCGGTCATCCCTTGGATAACTTGAAAGGCAAACCGTCGCATCTACTCCTTTCAGTTTCTCGAATGACTTCTTGAGGTTATTCACCACCTTATTGTTAACATCGCTACTCACCTTACTTCTAAAGTTAGATGCGGGTTCTCCACACCCATATGGTTTTTCTTCTCCATTGTAAAACACGTATGCCTTCTTTGCTCCGGATATCTTTTCCATTATATCTTCACTAAGGTCATCCATAATAGGCGCCGCAGCAATCTCAACAACAACCAAACCATCTTCTTCAGCATAATCATTAGAAACATGGTCCCATTGAATCCGCGGGGTCATCTTTGTAATACCAGACATTTCTCTTTTTTAACGCTTTCTTATTGTTTTAATTTACAAAAAAGTAAACCCATACATTCAAATTTACACAACTATTTCTAGATTTAGAATAGTGAACTTAACTGTTATCCTCCACAGAACCTCCATCTTCTAAGGTTACAGAATTATCCATAATTATTATTAAATCATAATACTTTAGGATAGGTAATCCTAACTCTTCTATAATATCTTTATCCTTAAATCTGGTTGATATTGTATTGTGTGATATAGTATTGGAAATATCTGGATATGCTCCTTTAATATATGCTTCAACCTTTCTTAAGCTATTGAAAAAAAAAGATTCTTTATTTTTCTTATTTATAACATAATATACAGTTTTCATTTATTATTTAACATAGAGTGTTTTCTTAAATATCTTTTACGTCTCTTTTTATGGACTATAACTTTAATCTTAGAGTGATCATCCCATCTAATATTTTCAAGTATCTTTAATACTACATCTTTTGGAAGGTAATAAAAGTATGTTTTTTCATATTTGTTAAGACACATTAATAGTACCACAACATCCTTTATAGGTTCTGGAAACAATACATGTTTTTTTACCGTCCAATGTGGATTTAACATATTATTACTTCCTCTTATTTTTCTTATTCTCTCTTCTTTAATTCTCATTTTCTCTTTGATAACCTTCACACGTTTAATTTCAGCGTCTAGAAATCTGGATTCATTTTCAATAATCTTTTTTTTATCCCCCTTTAAAGGCTTTATAGGCACTTTATTTATGTTCTCGAATTCATTTATGGCACATTCTATTCGTTTTATTTCATTTATTAAATCTTCACATGATTCTTTGACAACCAGTTTTTTCTTTTTATCTAATTTTTTCCTTAAATTTCTGAGCTGATTAGGTTCAGTAATTTCCATTTCATTCCCTTCATCTATTTTATCCTCTAAAACTTTATATGAACCCATGTTTATTCTTTTTTAAAAAATGTAAGTACTTATGTCAAATTTATTTATTCCAATTATATTATGAGTAAATTAAGAATATATGAAGAAGATACCCCACAACAACAACTTTATAAAGAAATGCATAAGAATCAAACATATGATTACGTATTGAATAAATTAGATCAATATTCAGAACTGAATAATACAAAAATGAAAATGGATAAAGCATTATCATTAATGAATAATTTTATTGATCCTTCAGATCCAGACCTCGATCAAGAAAATATAATACACGCATATCAAACAGCAGAAAGAATAAGGAAAAAATATCCAGATGATAAAGAATATCAACTGATTGGTCTCATTCATGATTTAGGCAAAATACTGTTTACTTTTGGAGAACCTAATTGGTCTGTTGTAGGAGATACATTTGTTTTAGGGTGTAAATTACCAGAATGTATTGTTTATTATGAAACTCTAAAAGATAATCCTGATTTTAATGATCCAAGATATAATACAGAATTAGGTGTATATAGTAAAAACTGTGGACTCAATAATCTTAAAATATCTTTTGGTCATGACGAATATTTATATCAAGTATTAAAACAAAATAAAAACCACAAGATAAGTGAAAAATATATGGATATAATAAGATATCATTCATTTTATCCATGGCATACTGGGGAAGCATATCAAATATTTATGAATGAAAATGATAAAGAAACATTAAAAAATGTTCTGGATTTTAATAATTTTGACCTTTACTCAAAAGAAGATAAAGATTTTATATTAACAGAAGATATTATAAATTATTACAGTCTTTTATTACAAGAATTCTTTCCAGAAGAATTACAGTGGTAATAAATATTTAAAAATATAGATATAATAAATAATAAATGATTAAAGCTTGTATTTTTGATTTAGGTGGGACTATCGTTGACCGTTATTCATTGTCTCCATTTTTATCTTTAAAATCAGCATTCCATAAAAACGGTATAAATGTTCCAAATAGATTATTATTCAGAGATATGGGTAAACATAAATTAAATCATATCCAAGAGATATTAAAAGACCCATACATAACGTATACTTGGTTTAATAAATATAATGGACATCCCACTAAAGATCATGAAAATCAAATATATTTTGATTTTAATATTATTCAAGGGAAAGCTTGTTCAGAATCAATTGATATATTACCAGGGGTGAAAAATATTATAACTTATCTTCAATGTAATAATATTAAATCAGGCAGTACAACAGGGTTTAACTATGATAATATGTCCTTAATAAAAAAAATGCTCAATGAAAATGATATTTATATAGATAGTTATGTTTCTTCCACATGTTTGAAATCCCCATCGAGGCCACATCCATCGATGATATTTAAGAATATGGAGAACCTTAAGATCCGTGACCCAAGGAAAGTTATAAAAGTGGATGATACTGTTGTTGGAATTAAGGAAGGTCAAAATGCGGGCTGCTGGACTGTTGGGGTTTCAAGATGGTCTACAAATATGCATGTAAAATCATTGATTGAAGCAGATAATTTATCTCAAGAAGAATTAGACTCAAAGTTAATAGAATCAACAAACATACTGTTAAATTCGGGGGCAGATTATGTAATTGATACACTTGATGAATTGCCTAAGGTTATTGATGATATTAATGAAATAAATTCCATTTATCTAGTAGACGAAAAAAGATGGATTTAAATTTGAATAATTTATTTAA
>MDTE01199073.1_pt1 | contig 28108 bp, 23 predicted proteins | sample 811231 | NCBI WGS metagenome assembly MDTE01 (sample SAMN05326651, study PRJNA326480) | marine metagenome | isolation source: seawater | place: Indian Ocean: Red Sea | collected 2010 | reverse complement strand
TCCTCTACCCGGTCATCTTCGAAAAGAAAGGACCCCCCACTCTCCGACACTGTCTCCTCGCCATGGGCAACACGTACCCAATCGGCACCGGCCAGTGTTTCAAAGATAAGGCGTTCCGGGCTATCCCGATGGGCGATTCGGACACCGGGAAGAGCGGTCTCCGATTCCGTCCATTGAATCACGAACGATGCGGTCTCCAGGCAATGTTGGCCACACCCTTCCTCGGGCTCCGCCGAGCTGCACCCACTAAACATCCCCAAAGATATCATGCATAGAACGGCAAATAATGACGCGAAAACCGAGTGACTGCACTGAGATTCTTTCGGGAAAGCCATACGTTCATCCATGATATAAGGGTAGCGAATTGTCTACCGTATTTGCAGCTTCCCCATGGAAGCCATCCAGTCCGACGGGTCGACATAGGCGGTTATTTTGGCCGATTTCTCAAATTTATCAACTCAAGGCGGCCGCCACTCTCCAGATGAGTCCCCAACGTCCAGAGCAGACTGGAATACCGTCCCGCTGAAATCCCTGGACAAGCAATTCCCGGGCGTGGGAAGCTCCGCGCCTTCGTCCGCACCCTCGGTGCACGGACATACACAATATAATTGGGCAATCTTATGATTCGTGGCTGGGCACTCCCTTTTCTACTCGCTTTAATTCTTACGGCAGCCTGTGGATCCGATAATCCACAAAATGGCGTAGATACCAACGAAACCTCATCTACGGATATAAGCTCGCAGGACATCTCGAACCAGCAAGACACCTCCAACGATGCAACCGTCCCCGGAGATGCGCAATCGGGCGATGGTGCAACGCAAGAACTATGTGCCAGTCATGCGGATTGCGACGATGGTATCGACTGTACAACCGACACATGCACCATTGAAGGGGTGTGCACCAATGACATTCCTCCTGCTATCTGCCTTGTTGATGGCAGCTGCTATACGGAGGGAGACATCAACCCGAGCAACGAATGCCAGGAATGTAAAACTGCAATCTCAGGTACCACTTGGAGCCCAAGGCATCTGGAGCCATGCGATGACGGTGACGACTGCACACTCGAGAGTTTTTGTAACAAAGAGGCCTGCGAGGGAGTCGACCTCCCGTCTTGTTGCGGGAATGGCGTTGTTGAAGAGGGTGAACGTTGTGACGGAGACTGTCCCGACACCTGTGATGACGGCGACAAATGCACGTTAGATACCCTGATAGGTGATGCGGAGGAATGCAGTGCGCAGTGCGTACAAGATCCTCTTACGGACTGCGTTGCCGGTGACGGCTGCTGCCCGGCCGATTGCACCGTAGAAACAGATTCGGACTGCGAGCCTACTTGCGGCGACGGGGTTCTTGATCCCGGCGAGCTCTGCGATGGGGATTGCCCAACATCCTGTGACGATGGCAACGCTTGCACCGCAGATAGCCTCTCCGGCACTGCCGCCAATTGCGATGCCCTATGTTCCCATGAGGTGAACACTATCTGTACCAACGACGATGGGTGCTGCCCGAGCAACTGCGACATTGATTCTGACTCAGACTGCGCCGCCTTATGTGGCAATGGAGTCATCGACGAAGGCGAGCTATGCGACGGCATCTGTCCGACAAAATGCGTCGGTAGCCACCCATGCATGAACTTCGAACTCGTAGGCTCTCCAAGTTCCTGCGACGCCCAATGCGTAAACACACCCGTACCCGGCTGTGTCCCGGAAGGAGATTGCGTCGTGGATATCCGAGTCGAGTGCATCGAGAACCCACCCAACCACGCCGTCTATCAGATTTCCGTCAACGCCCAGCATGGCTATATGGAGTGGAATCAACCACCGATGGTCTGGGAAGAATGCGACCCTCATAACCATTCGGAAACACCCTGCCCCAGCCCCTGCCCTGCGGGTGGAAACTGGTTCTGCACGGTGCCTGAGCAAAGCTGTACGACCCACAACAACCTGATCAATTTCTGCCTGAACGATACCCAGAACAAGACCCCGATCTCGGCCCAGACCGGCTCGATTACGGCAAAATACTGGACTGGACTTTGTGGACCGATTGGCGGCCCGGTGCAGGTTTGTGAATCGACTCTTGATTACGTATGCCCGTAATGGGCAAACACGATCACAGCGTAAGCCGCTGTTTTAATGAGCATTTCGTGGAATAATTTGTAAGTCTCCGCACCGATTCACGTACTAAGCCACACCTTATCGATGTGGATCGGATGATATGAAGCAGTTTCTCCTGGTTGTTTCCCTATTATATATAGCTAGCGGGTGTCGCACGGTTGATAACGGTGTCTGCCCCGCGCCGAATAGCAATATCGAATGGTTCCTGGTCGTACAGCCGGGTCCACCCGGATTCGGAAGTAACTACTGGTGTGTCATGTGCGACAGTTCGGTTACCGATAACGAGCTCGAGGCGTGGGCCTCGGAAAACGTACCCGACATGTCTCCAAATGGCTGTGCAGGTTATCCCGAGGGAGAGTGCCCGTTGACCCCATGTCTCTACGTCTATTCCAACGACAGTTTTGATAACACGACCGTCGAAGGCTGCCGCGCCAATATATGCAGCGAGACACCCAATAGTAATGACATGGTGAGCACAGCTCACGGTGCCTGGGAGAGCATCGGGCCGATTCTAAATGGTGATCTGGTTGGGCATAATGTACTGCACGTCCCATCCCAGGGAATGGACAATAGCCCACTCCGTCCTCATCTTGGCCCCGAGATGGTGGTAGCGCCTTAGTAGGCGTCTTTCCTCATTCCCATTCGATCGTGCCTGGTGGCTTCGACGTTAGATCCAAAGCCAACCCAACAACGCTCGGCAACTCTAATATACCGGACCGCAGCTCTTCTATTAAAGCGGTCGGCAATTCCGAAGGGCGGGCAGTCATCGCGCGCTCCGAAAGTACGGGGCGCAAGACCACAAGCTCCCCCTCGTCTCCATCGACCATAAGAGGAACCATGGCGGTAGGACATTGCCAGATCGTATCGTAAAGTCCGTGCCTTCGCAGTCCATCCATGACCTGCTGATCCGCTTCTTGCAGAATCGTGAGCCGAGCACGAGTCGTAGTGGCCGCCACTGCCGTATATTGACCACCCGTTCTTCCACTCAAGTCCCATATGGCCCGGTTGATCCCAGGCATGTCCGCAAGGATTCGGCGCGAAGCCTCTAACACCACCGAATACGGTACATCTCCTTGCAACAGGACCGGGTGTTCGTAACTGCGGAGATCCGCTTTTACGCCTACCGAACGGATAGGAAGCACGCTGGCTTGTACACCAAACTCTCCCGCGAGCAGATTCAACTGTTCGCCCACCTGTGGCACCAGGCACGTACCGTCCGCACACAGCAATCGTACACCGAGCCCAGGCCCAGGAAAGGGGTGTCGATTCAATGCCTCCGAAGAGATGCCAAGTCGTTCACCCAGCTCCCGCACTTCTACTTTATAGAGATCAGCCAAGGGTTCCACTACACGTCCTGCGGCCATCATCTGTTCGATAATCGGCACCCGATTATGATGCGTCTTTATTGTATGCGCGCGCTTCGTCCCCCCGGTCTCTACCGTGTCGGGGTATATCGTCCCCTGCCCCAATAGATGATCCGAAATCCCTAATCTCTCCCCTTCTCGCTCGAACACATCGATAAAGGTCTGTCCGATGGCATGCCGCTTCTGCTCGGGCTCTACAAGACCGTCGAGCGCTGCAAGGAAATCATCCGACGCGTCTACGAAATACAGGGCATCACTCAACCCTAATCCCTCAAACATCTGAATGACCTTTGCGCTCTCGTTCTTGCGCATCAGACCATTGTCCACATGCAATAATTTCAGTCTCTCCGGTGGTAATGCCAAGCCAAAGAGCTTCGCCGCGACTGTAGAGTCAACGCCTCCGGATGCCAATAAGAACACCGACCCTTCCCCAACTTGCTCTCGTATACGGGCGACCTCTTCGTCCAGGAACCGATCCATATCCCAACTTGGATTGCATCCGCAGATCTTGCGGACAAAATTGCCGATCATCTGGTCGCCACCCACCGTATCATCCACCTCGGGATGAAACTGAAACCCGTAGCGGCGTAAGGTGTCGGATCCTATCGCCGCATACGAATGCGCGTTTCGATCCGTGCCGGTAATCGTGTAGCCCAGCTCCTCAAATTCTGGTCCGACCGATGCCACCGAATCAAAGTGACTCATCCAGACCGGCTCAACAGACCCTAGCCCTTCGAATAGAGGGTGTTCTCTGCGGATATGGAGTTTCGCATGCCCCCACTCTCGGCCCCCATGGATCACGGTCCCCCCATAGTATTTCGCGATCTCCTGGTGCCCGAAACAAAATCCAAGTATCGGCACGTCCAAATCAAGAATTGCTTTATTCCAATCGGAATCTTCTCCGTGGGCCGATAGGCTGGGGCTTCCCGATAGGATCACCCCTTTGAAGCCATCAAATTTCGCCACATCGTCCTCCGGCTGCCGGATCTCAGCAAGCACCTGCTGGCGACGTACCTTTGTGGCGATCAAATGGGCGTACTGCCCACCAAAATCCACTACCGCTATTCTGTCATGTGTTTCGGCCATAAGTGGACCTCTTTCCATGCATAGGAGCAAAATCGGGAAGGAAATCTAACCGCAATAGGTTAGAAGAACAAGCCCCATTTTTTTGCAAAGCATTAATTGTTTTTTGTAGATCTTGGAAACATCATTTGTTAGTCGACTTACTCAATATTTCCCACACGAATTAAAGGATCTTCTAAGCTATGCGACACCTTGTTCTTTCCCTTTCTCTCGTATTCATGTTCGGCTGTGGTGATGGCCATAATCATGACCATCACGACCATGGTACAGCGCACGATATGAGTGGCCATGATATGAATCATTCGAGTGATGGACATTCTATGGACGGAGACTCCGACTGTGCGGAGGGAAACGCCATCTGCGAAGACATGATGATTCGCCACTGTGTAGACGGCGCCTACGGTGAGCCGGAAGCTTGCCCAGAGGGTCAGATGTGCATGACCATGGACGATGGAATGACACACTGCATGTAGCGTAGTCGGCCTACGGGAGTACATTTATGCGGCCGAAATAAATGTACGGAAAGTTTTCGGTTGATCTTTCAATCCGAATACACTAAATCGGCGCGAACGGTCAGGGTCCGTGGCGGCTTCTCTGTCCCCTGACCGACGCAATGTTCAATCCGCGGGTTTACCTACATCTGTAGTCCTATGTAGGAACCAGATGAATCCGACGGAGAACGTTATGCGTCTATATATTCAGTTTGCAATTCTACTCACTCTTGTACTGACCACTGCGGTTGCCTGCGTGCCAGCCGAAGAAGGCGATGAGTACGGTTCCACGAACCTGGCTCTCGTCGATGGCACCCCAGAAGCTATCGGCCTTCTTTCCTTCTTAAACGATCCCACAACCTCGATTGATGTCCTCGATTATGAGGTCCCTCTGAACCGCCGTGCGGCCCGAAACCTTATCAGTTACCGCGACGGTTGGGATCGCATCCCCGGCACCTATGATGACAACCTCTTCGACGACGTCCAGGAAGTCGACAGCGTGCGCTGGATTGGCCCCAAGACCCTGGCTCGCCTGGTCGACTTCGCCATCAGTCAGGGCTGGGTGCCTTTTGAGGAAGACTTCCTCGGCTCGTGGGATGGCGTCTCCTTCTCCGTGGTAGAGGCAGACAACACCCTATCCCTCGCCAATTCTGCCAGCCTCGAACTGCTGGATAAAGATCTTGGACTCGACAAACGCGCGGCGCAGAGCATCGTAGATGCACAACCAATCGCGACAGTCGAAGAGCTGGCGAGTCTCTACTATGTGGGCAAAACAGCCTTGTCTCGTTTGAAAGATGCGGCGAACTCCCATGAGTTCATCAATTCCCACGCAGCGATTCAACAATAGACATCTGTGGAATTTGCGTGCGTGGATGTGCCATCAAAACACACCACGCACGCTACCCCACACCCAAACAGAAGACACCGCCTATTCGTGCGACTGCTCTTCACCAACCTAGGTGAGCTGGGTCCTCGGTAATTTTGGGCTGGTAAACTAATCTTGACTCAGTTGCCTGTTTTCGGGTACTTGACCACCTCAGTTTCGATGAAGGTTGTTCGAACGGTATAGTCCCTAAGAACACCTAATCCTTAGTTAAATGAGAGTTGAGAAGAAAATGGCAAAGCTTTTTGTAGGTGGCCTCGCATGGGCAACCAATGATGACAATCTTAAAAACCATTTCGCAGTACATGGTGCTGTGAGTGAAGCAAAGGTTATCACCGACCGTGAGACGGGCCGTTCCCGTGGATTTGGTTTCGTAACTTTTGAAGACGCTGCTAGTGCCAGTGCCGCAAAGGAAGCCCTTAACGGCTCCGAGCTGGACGGGCGCACCATCCGCGTAGACGAGGCTGTAGAGCGTCGTGGCGGCGGCGGTGGCGGTGGCCGTGGTGGCCCCCGAGGCGGAGACGGCGGTAACCGCTGGTAATTCAGCAAACCGTTTCTGTATCCGGCTATGAACCATTCCAGGTAAAGTAGCCACACCAAAAAAAGAAATCTGGCCCAGGGACTTTGATAGAAGCATCAAAGTCCCTGCGGCACAGATCTATCCAGTACGCGCGAAGTCGCTTCCCGACACGCAACTATTGCCTGCGGCGAACACATGGGGCATCCTCCAGGACACAGGAGAACAATCCATGACACGAATCCTTATCGCGGCTGCACTTCTAATTGCTCTATCCTGTAGTAAAACGACTGCCCCTCCAAAGGCGCAAGACGTTCGAGTCTCGAGCCCGGTGGAAGTGGAGACCACAACATCAGAACAGCCAGTCGACGCACCCAAAGTCGTCATTCAAGACGTAGGTTTCGAGACGCCAGAGTCTGTTCTATATGACCAGAACAGCGATCGGTACCTTGTAAGCAACATTAACGGCTCACCCTTCGAGGTAGATGGGAATGGTTTCATCTCTCGGATAACACCCGATGGGCGCGTAGAAAAACTGAAATGGATCGATGGGCAAAACGCTGGGGTGGTCCTGAACGCACCGAAGGGAATGGCCCTATCGGGAGATATCCTTTACATCGCCGATATCGATCATATTCGCCTCTTCAACCGAAACACCGGTGAAGCAATAGGATCGACACCTATACGCGGGGCGACATTCTTAAATGGGATGGCTACGGGACCCGATGACACAGTCTACGTATCGGATAGTGGTCTAACCACCGATTTCAAACCCTCCGGAACGGATGCCATATACGCCTTAAAAGAAGGTCAGTTTCGGACTGTGATAAAAGCCCCAGACCTGGGTCGTCCGAATGGGCTCGTAGTACACAAGAACACGATCTGGTGTGTTACCTTTCGAACGGGAGAGCTCTTTTCCGTCACCACTGAGGGTGAGAAAGGCCCGAGCCGTAAGATGCCCAAAGGAGGCCTGGATGGATTGATCAAGATCCACGATGGGCGTCTCCTTTTCTCGAGCTGGGGAGGTTCGGCCATCTATGCTGGGAAACCAGAGGGATCGTTTCGGGCCATCCTCATGGGCCTTCCCAACGCCGCCGACATCGGCTTCGACCCACAACGCAACCGAGTCTTAATCCCCCTCTTCAACGCCAACCGTGTCGAACTACGCAAACTATGAATTTCGCGATCGGGCGTCCGGCCATACGACAACGGCTCTTCACGAGCCTCTTGATCAGCATTGTATGTTGGTCTCTGGGATGTGGCACCGGGGTGAAGAGCGCCGATACTTCTGGGGACAGTACTGGAACCGAGCTCGCTCCCGTTGAAACACAAGATATCGTTGATCTTGTCGACCCCTTCATCGGAAGTGCCGGCCGCGGTGGTTGGTGGGCAGGAAATGTATTTGTGGGGGCAACCACACCGTTTGGAATGGTACAAGCCGGTCCGGACTCTTCATCACCAGATGAGCTGATCGCCTGGGCCTGGAATCACTGTAGCGGATACCACGCAGAAGACACACATATCGACGCCTTCAGCCATACCCACCTACACGGCACGGGAATCCCTGATCTCGGGGTTATTGGATTCATGCCTATCGCCGGCAAAATAACCGAAGAAACCTTAAAGACGGGGTATGCCTCAACCTTTCAGGACGCGGAAGCATCGCCCGGCTATTTCTCGGTTGTATTGGATGAACCGCAGGTTCGGGTGGAGCTTACGGCTTCACCCCGTGGTGCTATCCACCGCATCATGGGTCTGACCGAAGACCAAACCATCTCTATCCTTGTAGATATCGGGCACTCCATCCCCCTGGGAGAGGTGCATGATGGAGGCATCACAATTCTCTCGAGCACCGAGCTCCAGGGGTGGGCCATCAGCACGAACGAATTTTCAAAAGTGTCTGGAGGTGTCGAGACGTACTTTGCAGCCCGTCTCGACCGGTCATCCCTGAGCCATGGCACATGGACGGATCACTCTCTACATACCGAGATAATGCAGCAAAATGGTGCCGATGTGGGCGCGTGGTTTGAAGTGGAGATATCCACGGAAGAGCCAGTGGAACTCAAAGTAGCCATTTCCTACAGCAGCGTGGAGCAGGCATGGAAGAACCTGGAAGCTGAGTTGGCCGGCGAGACGTTCTATACGGTCCACGAGCAGGCGACGAAAGCCTGGAATGAAGCCATGTCGGCGGTACGGTTTGAGGGTGCCAGTGAAGAGCGACAAATCATCATGGCGACTTCCCTATACCATACCTTATTGATGCCCAATCTATTCAGTGATGTGGATGGATCCTACCGAGGCTTCGATGGGGAAATTCATCAAACCAACGGGAGCTACGACTACTACACCAACTTCTCCTTATGGGACACCTATCGGATCACTCATCCCCTTCTCACCCTCATCGCCCCCGACAACCAGAGAGATATGATTCATTCTCTCGTGAAGATGGCTGAACAGGGAGGGTATCTTCCACGGTGGCCGCTCGCGGCAGGCTACTCGAATGTCATGATTGGCAGTGGTGCCGATGTAGTGATCGCCGACACCTATCTCAAAGGCATCACGGATATCGATATAGACAACGCCTATGACGCCATACTACGGAGCGCCGACCAGGTGGTCCCCGAGGAACACATCTATGATGGACGAGTGGGCCTGGCCGAATATCTTGCGCTCGGTTACGTACCCGACGACGTGGTCCACGAATCGGTCTCCCGTACGCTGGAATTCAGCATCAACGATGCCGCGATCAGCAACCTCGCTGCAGCTCTTGGACATACCGAGGATGCGGAGCGGTTCGGTATTCGAGCCCAGAACTATCGTAATCTATGGGACACGGAGAGTGGTGGATTTTTTCGACCGCGCCACGCGAACGGAGACTGGCTCGAAGATTTCAATCCAGATAGCGTCATACCTCCGATGTTGGGGGGCGCCTATACGGAGGGCAGCGCACTCCACTACGTCTGGCTGGTCCCTCATGATATGGAAGGCTTGATGGAGTTGATGGGATCGCCACAGATCCTGGTCAGTCGTTTGGAGAGTTTCTTCCAGGGTGCCGTCGACGAACACGACGCTCTTCCACCGTTCGAGAGCCAGGAGAACTTCTGGTGGTCGTTCAATTACCCCGGCCATTACTGGCATGGAAACGAACCCGATATTCATGCAGCCTACCTCTTCTTGCAGGCTGGACGACCCGATCGTACCCAGTGGTGGCTTCGTTGGATCGCAGATACCCTGTACAATACGTCAGACACAGGAATCCCTGGCAATGACGACGCGGGCACTCTGGGCGCCTGGTATGTATTCACTGCGATGGGTTTCTACCCTGTAGCGGGAAGCCAACAATACCTCATTGGAGCCCCGCTCTTTCCCCGTATTGATCTACATCTATCGGGCGGTGTTTTGCAGGTAGAGGCCGTAGACCTCTCCGACGAGAACGTCTACGTACAGTCGGTTCATTTGAACGGCATTCTTCTTTCGAAACCCTGGTTTACCCACGCTGACATCGCCCAGGGGGGAGTTCTCCGCTTCCAGATGGGTCCGAAAGCCTCGTCCTGGGGTGTAGACGTTTTCGATACAAACGACGATTAGTGTTTGCTTATCGTTGCGTGCCGGAGCAACTCTTCTAATGAGACATAATGTAATGTGCTCATATGAGTGCTCTCTAATACGACGGGAGGAGCCATGCCCGCCTCCAGAGCCTGCTTCCACCGCAACGCGCACAGACACCACTGATCTCCCGCCTTTAACCCCGGGAAACCCATCGCTGCTACGGGTGTACTCAGATCATTTCCAACGAAGGCACTGAATGCCAGGAACTCGTCCGACATGATCACACAGACCGTATGCGCGCCCACATCCTCTTTACCCGTGGTACAACAACCATCGCGATAAAATCCCGTTAAGGGATCCATAGAGCACGGCTTCATGCGGTCGCCAAGGACATTCATCTCATCGGGATGTACTTCAATCATTTCTTCTCCTGCCCTCAGGGTGGCGTGGCTTCCGACCAGGTAACAGTGATGGCAAAGTTCCACCAATCCTGCTCCGGGATAAAGATCTCTTGTAGGGGCGCCAGGGTCAAGCCAATGATATATTGGCCCACATCGGCATATCCCTCCAGGGGCTGGTAGGACTGATTACATTGATAGGGAGTTGTGCACGATTGCAACATATCGATCCAGAACTGATTAATCTCCCACGGTTCCGGTATCGCCTCGTAGGTAACCGAGATATTCCCCGGTGATGTCACAGACATCTCGTAATAATATTCGAGAGCAAAGGGCGGTTTACTTGTTGGGCACGCCAATTCGAAGGGTGGCCAGGGTACAGCGTGCAAAGCAGTCGCTGGGTTGGACAAGACCACCTGTGGATGGTCCGGGCCAATGGAAAAGGCCTGGGGTGCATTGCAACTCCCGTTCGAGCCTGGGGTGCATTGGCAGGGATCCCAGACACCTGCATTGCATACCCGGGCACCCGGGAGTCCGTCATCACATAGGCAGGACTCTACCATCCCTGGCGTACAGGCGGGCTCTACAGGACCGGTCTCACAGGCACATTCCCCCCACAAACCATCGACACAGATTTGTGAACCATAGGTGCCATCGGAACAAACGCATTCACCGACCTCTTCCCCATCACACACCTCTGTTTCGCCGGCACCGGGCAGAAAGCGAAGCTTCACAATGGCATCATTCGGGCACCCCTCCCCTCCGCACGCACTGGGGCCCTGGTTTCCAACCAACCCTGGGGGATAGATTCCGGCTACAACGATACCGATGATGATCTCCGTCTTACCCTGAAAGGCTTCCTGGCAAGGAATCGGTTGATAATCATAGGGCGGGGCTGGGGGGAAATAGATCGAGCTCGGATCAAGATTCTCGGGCCGAGGGAAGGCTACCCGGTACACATCATCTAGAATATTATTTGGCTTCTGGGGTAGCCCCGCCAGATCACCACATTGCGAGACGCCATCCTCCTGCTCGACCAATAAGGCCATGAACGCCATGGGAAATGCGTCCAGATCCCCGCGAATGGCAATTTGCGCCTCAACGGTCTCAAAGTCCGGGGGTAACGAGATCACCTGGGTGAACAGGGTCGCAAATTCTCCATCCGCCAGGCCCGCCTCCGAAAAATGAACGGTGCGCTCGTATGTTTCTATGGCGGCCTCCCCGGTATCCGCGGAGTCCGGCTCCAGCACGTCTCCGTCTCCGTTGCCAATCGCATCCCCACCCGCATCGCTGGGCAAATCGGCCGGTGGTGTGGCATCCACGACGACCACATCTGGTTCCCCGGTATCGGCACTATCGCTCAACAAAACGTCGGGCTCATTCCCACCCGTATCGACGTCCATCAAATCCGACGGGCTTCCAGTATCTGCGGTATCTGGGTCCACCAACGTCGAATCGGAATCTTGCCCTTGATCTTCGCCCCAATCCTTGAGCTCTTCGATGTCAGTGTCTCCCAGGTCCACGTCGGCATCTGCCACCTCTACAGGCGCATCCGCGGGAACATCGGGCGCCGAGGTCTCGCCCCCGTCGCCAGCAAAACCATCAACAACATCTACGCCCTGGTCCGTAACGGGTCCATCCACCGCGCCCCCGCAGGCCATAAGACTGCCAACCGCGAACAGCACGGAACAAACCCGAAATGCGACATGTAATTCAAAAAGTCTCATAGGTCGTCCATTTAGCCACATAGAGGCCCACATATTGTACGTCGGCTAGTACCGAAAATCACAACGAAGAAACGCGGGGCGAGATCGAAGACGGTCCCTCCACGCTGCCAGGGTAGGAAAATCATCCAGATCAATGCTGGACAACCAGGGCCCAAAAGCGCAATCCACGAGACTGAAATCTCCCAGGATATAGTCCTGGTCTCCCAGCTCCTCCACCAACACCGAGAGAATTGGGCGTAGCTTCTTTGCCGCCTTCGCGACTCGCTCCGAATCCCCTTCCTTTCCAATGGATGGTAATACCACTCGGTTGAAAAAGTGGGTGCTGGCAGGGTCTTGAAACGCGGCAGCCTCGAGAAACATCAGGCGAAAGGCCTTTGCTTTCCCTTGGGGCTCCGAAGGCCATAAGGAACCGAAATTCTCTCCGAGATAGGTCAATATAGCGTCCGACTCCCATAAAACGACGTCGTCCAATTCAAGCGCCGGAACCACGCATCGAGGAGAGATCGCGCGAAACCAGTCTTGCTTATTCTCCCTTTTCACAAGATCGACCTCTACCAGGTCGTAGCTCAGCTCAAGCTCCTCCAACGCCCAACGAACTTTCTGTGGGTTGGTCGACCAGAACCAATACAGCTTCATCTCAACTACCTCGTCTTTGTGGTCGGGACCTATAGGCTACACCTAGAATGGGAGTCGGCCTAGATCCACGTTGCCGCCACTGATTACAAGAGCCACATTCTTCCCGTCCATTCGATCCGCCAGGGAACGATTAAGAACTGCCGCGAGAACGGTCGCCGAGCTCGGCTCTACGATTATCTTCATTCTCTCCCAGATGATCCGCATGGCCGCGATAATTTCTTCATCTGTCACACAGACAATCTCGTGTACCAGATCACGAATTACCGGCCAGGTATACTCCCCGAGACTCGTGAGAAGCCCATCCGCAATTGTATCGGGTGAGGTCTGCGGTATGCGCTCCCCGGCCAATTTCGATCGATACGCATCGTCTGCACCGACCGGCTCTGCTCCAAACACTGGGACCTCCGGCCGAAGCTCTCGTAGAGCTAGCGTGATCCCGGAAATCAATCCACCACCACCAATGGGCACAACAACCGCGTCAAAGGACTCCAGTTGTTGCACCAACTCGAGGGCGACAGTCCCTTGCCCCGCGATCACTTCGGGTTGATCGTATGGGTGGAGAAAGGTAGCTCCGGTTTCATCCTGCACCTTCGCCGCAGTCTCTTCACGAGCCGCCAGGTTGGCTGCACAGAGCACAATACGGCCACCGTACCCAGCAACAGCACGTCGTTTCACGGCCGGCGCATTCTCTGGCATGACAATATGGGCAGGGATCCCACGCGCATTGGCCGCAAGCGCTACCGCTTGCGCAAAATTACCGCTGCTATGGGTAACGACCCCTCTTTGGGCGGCGTCGTTAGACAAAGAGAGGACAGCGTTCATGGCCCCTCTCATCTTGAACGCACCACCTTTTTGCAGGTTCTCACATTTGAAATAGAGGGAACAGCCCGCGATATCGTTTACGGCCCGGCTCGTCAGCACCGGTGTTTGATGTACGTATGCAGCGATCTGCTGCTGTGCAGACCGTATAGCATCCAAATCCACGGCATAGCTTTCCATAACGCCGCCAGTCTACCCCCAGATCCGTCCAGGCGTCTATACGGACCCGGTTCTCTTTATCATTACTGGTCTTCCGGAATTCAACTGACGGAGTATTGCCCCCGTAAATCAATACTGTTATGGTCCGCTTTCGCACACGCCACGCGTTCTCGTGGCGCAAAACACAGAGAGGTAATTATGGCTATTGAGCTTCCTGCCCTGCCTTATGAAAAGGACGCACTCGCCCCCCATATATCAGCGGAAACACTCGAATATCACTATGGCAAACACCACCAGGGATATGTGAACAAGCTCAACGCAGCCATAGAGGCCGATCCCGCCCTCGCAGGTCGCACACTGGAAGACCTGATTCAGGGAGGAACCGGTGGTGTCTATAACTGCGCGGCGCAGACCTACAACCACACCTTCTATTGGAATTGTATGAGCCCAAACGGTGGTGGCGAACCTACAGGTGCCGTTCACGACGCACTCACCGCCAACTTCGGCAGCGTCAGCAACTTCAAAGAGCAATTCTCGAAATCGGCTGCTGGTCATTTCGGCTCTGGTTGGGCCTGGTTGGTCAAAGAAGGTGGAGTACTTCGCCTGATGGACACCCATGATGCAGATTGCCCGCTCAAGGCTGGCGCATCACCAATCCTGACATGTGATGTCTGGGAACACGCCTACTACGTGGATTACCGGAACGCACGCGCCAGCTATATCGACGCCTGGTGGAATCTGGTGAACTGGGATTTTGTGGCACAGAATCTATAAAGCCGATTCCCGATTCTATGTAATATGCGGCGTGCTCACTCTGTGGGCACGCCGCATTTGCTTTTGGGCTTATTCGCCAATCTCTTCAAGGACATCCGGACCGTGGGTCTTGGTCTTCACGGATTTCCACGCCCGCTCAATCACTCCTTCCTCATTGATGAGATAGGAGATGCGATGGATGCCGTCATATTCACGGCCCATGAACTTCTTTCGCCCCCACCCATCGTATGCTTTCAAAGTACCCAACTCCTCATCGCATAACATGGGATACGGAAAGTCATAACGCTCTACGAACTTCTTTTGGCGCTTTGGTGAGTCGGCGCTCATACCGATCACCTCAATCCCCTTATCCTTGAAACGAGTGTACTCGTCTCGCAAGCTGCAGCCTTCCGCGGTGCATCCCGGAGTGTTCGCCTTTGGAAAAAACCATAGGAACACTTTCCGTCCCTTGTAGTCACTCAGGCTTACGGTTTGGCCTTCGGCATCGGGCAGCTCGAAATTCGGGGCTTTCGTTCCAATTTTCAACATGGGCGTTCTCTATGCGAGGAAAGTTTTTCGTATCGCCACAGACCTAACATATGCGCATCGCGATTGAAAGGGTTTCACTTGCATCACCAGACAGAGGATTAACGAAAAGAAATGGCCACGCAATCTGATATTCAATCGAATCGACCGGTACGAAATTTGGCGTGGGAATGAATAAAGTGTCCAATCGATCGTCAGGACCACGTCCTGCATATGGGTGAACGATGTTTAAAGACGTACGAAGACTGACAATCCTGCTCGCACCATTTCTGGTTTTGCCGCTACTGACGGGCTGTCTATCCAATAGCTACCAGGTCTCCGGCGGTGAGCTCCGACGCATCGCAAAACTTTCCCATACCGAGCGGGCGGAAAACATTCGAGTGCTCCAGGACCGTGGATACTCCAAAGGCCCGACCAACCCACCCGGCTGGGCACCCTACTATCAACCCCCAGAAGAGGAGACCTACCGGTACACTGCGGACTATGGGTATGGAGATGCCTGGTTGGAGTTCTTCTACCCCGACCATGTTCATTCCCACCATCGGTCCTGGTACTCCTACGGCTACGATCGCCCTCCCCGCCGTGGACTCGCGGGACACCATAAGCCAAAACAGGTCAAACCACCCAAAAAGACATCGGCAAAACCCAAGCCCAAGAAGTCGGAATCCAAAGACAAATCGGGGAAAGAAGATGGTGAAGCATTAGCTGTGTTCTTAGTCGTTGCCGTAGTCGCTTTAACTGTGGGCCTTATCGCTACAGAGGGCATCCGCTATGACGGCTGGGTAGAAGTCGATCCCAATCATCCGCTCTATATAACCGACCAGGACGGCTCGGAACGTATGCTCTACCTCTCCGATCTTACCGAAGACGATGTCGCCACAGCGAAACGTGCCGAACTCTACGGTTCCCAGGGGGCTGGCTTGATCCGGCTTCACAGAGCCCCCTTGAATCGCGTCGGCCTCGTCTGGGCTCTAGAGACCGGCCCGAGCCAGGTACACCATCATGGGCGCTCGGATCTTATGGGGCCCATGTTTCGGTGGAATCTAGGTATGTTCCCCACACATAACATCGGGATACTTGGTGAAATGTCTTTCGTGTGGGCGGACGACGCCACCTACGACGTTTTTGATTTTCGCTATGGAGTACAAGCCCGGGCGTTCCTTCCATTGCGTGCTCCAGCGCAGCTCGGTGGTTATATAAGTTTCGGAAATGCACACACCTATGCAGATGTGATAAGTAATTCCAGCGATGATGAATACGAAACACTACAACGCTCTACCCTCGAGATGGGCGCGATCGTCGAGTTCGACCTTACTACTACTCTTGGACTCACCCTTCGCGCCGGACACACCCGGTATGGCAATATTTTTGGAACTGGCACCCCCGCCGCTGGTGGGTTCTCCGCAGGACTGGGGCTCGCCGTTTATTGATAACGGCGCATGAGAATCTACTCCCAAACACGCCATCTACTCCTCTGTTTCACGCTCGCTACGCTCGTAAGCCTACAAGGGTGCGGTGGAGCAACCGTTGATCGGGGAAACCAAAAGCCAGACGAGACTACACGCGTTCACACGCCGCCCCGATTGGTCGTCGTACTTGTATTTGATCAACTACGAGCCGATTACCTTCAGACCTTTCAAAGCCGATTCCTGCCTGCAAAGGGTGCCGATGGTACTCTGGGAGGATTTCGATTTCTGGGGGATGGTGGAGCCTGGTTTCCCGTCGTAGAGCATAACGTTCTACAGGCCATGACCGCCCCAGGGCACGCGAACATTTCCACGGGGGCGTATCCGAGTCGCCATGGCATACCCATGAACAAATGGTATGACCCCGCCCAAAAGCGCATCGTTCTTGCGGTGGAAGATGCGGGTACAACATGTGTTGGCCCCTGCGGGGACAAGACGAAGGGGCGTTCACCGCACTTCCTACGAGCCAGCACAATTGGCGACACCCTGAAGAACACACGTGAAGCATCAAAGGTGGTGGCCATTTCCCTGAAAGACCGAGCTGCCATACTAACCGGTGGGTGGCGAGCCAACGCCGCGATCTGGTTCGACAAGAAGACTGCGCAATGGGTGACAAGCTCGCATTACGCCCCAGACGGACGCCTACCGGACTGGGTAAACGAACTGAACAAAGCCATGGCGGCCAGAAAGGGTGAATCCCTTGAATGGACTCCCACTGGCCCAGGCACCGGATTGACTCTCGACACCAAACCCACCGGCTTCTCGCATTCTGTGGTCTTCGGACATCCACATACCAACGGATTCCCCGTAGGTATCGATCTCACGGTACAAGCAGCAAAACGAGCCATAGCCCACGAGAAACTGGGGGGCGACGAACACCCCGACATTCTATTTGTAAGCTTCTCCACCACCGACATTGTCGGTCACTGTTACGGTCCCAACTCGCGGGAGGTCGAAGAGATCATCGTAGCCGCGGACCGGGCCGTTTCGAATCTACTCAATCATATCAAGAACACGGTGCCCGGAGGCTTGGAGGAGACCGTAATCGCCATCACCGGTGATCATGGCGTTGCCTCTACGCCCACCTATGTGAATGCGCGGGGAATCCCCGCCACACGAATCGATGGACCCGCGCTGATACGTCATATCAACCGCGCTCTCGACAAACGCTTCCGCACCCGGTCGCAACCCTGGATCGCGTCTATCGCATACGGAAACCTGTTCTTTGACGATTCGGTCTTGAAAAGAACGGGTGTCAGTAATCGAAACGCGGAACAAGCCGTACAGAAGATCCTGGGCCAGCTGGATTACGTTGTGAACACTATTAGTGAGAGTGATGTACAGCTGGGGCGGTTGACTCCCGGGTGGTCGCAGCAAATTCAAAACTCCTATGTTCCACACCGAAGCGGAGATGTGATCATGATCAGTCGCCCCTTCGATGTGCCCAAACGAGATCCAGCCCATCATTGGACGGGTTATAACTACGACCAACAGGTTCCCTTATTGCTTCACGGTGCCCCTATTCGGCCCGGCATCTATGGGCAATTTACAGAGATCATCGATATTGCCCCGACTCTCTCGTTTCTATTGGGCATCGTACATCCAAGCGCCGCCACGGGACGTGTTCTTCACCATGCGGTGAAACCAGATGTCATCTACCGGCAAACACCGTCGCGTTCCCACCCATCCACGCGCTTGCAAAGCCCCTGAATCTGGCCTATCGCTTGGGGTGGAGGCATTATGAAGGCACTGGTTCTACAGGAGAAAGGACAACTACCCGTCTTTGGAGAGCAGCCCCATCCGGTGGCGACATCTGGCGAAGCCTTGGTTCGGGTGGCGGCGGCCGCTTTGAATCATCGTGATATCTGGATCATGCATGGTCAATACCCGGGCATAACCCTTCCCATCATATTGGGGAGTGACGGCACCGGCCGGGTGGAATCCGTATGTGACGGCGAAGAAAGCTGGGTGGGTCAAGACGTGATTATCAATCCCAGTATTGGCTGGGGCGACAACCCAGAATATCAAGCGAACGACTTCACGATCCTTGGACTTCCCCGTTCCGGAACCTTCGCCGAATACATCTCTGTGCCAATAGAGAACCTGGTCCCGAAACCCGATCATCTTACCGCACCGCAGGCTGCCGCCCTGCCCCTGGCTGGATTGACCGCCTGGCGAGCCCTGGTCACCAGGGCACAAGCTCAAGCTGGTGACAAGGTCTTGATCTCCGGCGTGGGGGGTGGAGTCGCACTCTTCGCAGCCCAGTTTGCCATCGCTCTTGGCTGTGAAGTCTATGTGACCAGCGGATCGGATTCCAAGATTGAGCAAGCGACCGATCTCGGTGCCGCGGGTGGAGTCAATTACCGTAGCGAGGACTTTCTCAAGGAGGCTAGCGCCCTCTCCCCGAAAGGCTTCGATATTGTCATCGATTCTGCCGGGGGCGAAGGCTTTGGGGACCTCGTACGCCTGCTGGGCCCCGGAGGGCGTCTGGCATTTTATGGAGGGACATGTGGGAGATGGCCCACATTATTACCCCAACATATGTTCTATAAGCAGGTATCCATCCTGGCTACGACCATGGGATCACCGAAGGACTTCAGCGATATGGTGGCCTTCATAAACACCACGAAGCTGGTACCTGTAGTAGACCGGGTGTTTACAGCGAAAGATGGCGATCAGGCCTTCTCTCATCTGGACAGCGGCAAACAATTTGGAAAGGTCGTCCTCTCCTTCGAAGAGACAACCTGATCACGGGGTGCAGTACCCTTCGTCATTGCAGATAAGCGACATCCCCGCCGGCCCCCCAGGGCAATCGGTGTTGGAGTCACAGTTCGGCGCACAGATCCCATCAGGCGTGCAGGTCATACCCAAAGCGTTCGGGCCGGCCGGACAATCGCTGTCCGTTGTACAGCCGGGAGGGCCACCCGGATTGCCGCCACCGTTTTGATTATCGGCTCCTTCTTCCGGACAGGCTTCGTGATTCCCTTCAACGACACCGTGGAAGCACCCCAGTATATAAGGGAAGGTCCCGGTCGCATGGTATCGGTAGGTTCCATCCGGACCAACCCGCCCATTGCATTCATCGAGATATTCCGCCCCGTCTTTTGCCTGGTACTCATGGGCCTGCCATGCATATTCCGTGGGATCCGCGATCTGGTCCCAGCTGCTCTTGAACTCAACGATCGTTTCGCAGTCTGTATCCAGGCAACCATAGGGCCCGTAGACCGGGTACCCATCCAACGCCCAGCCAACGATTGGTGAAGGCGTGCTCTCGTCATTCGGGTGGTCGGCGGTCAAACACTCAACAAGGAGGGCGTGGTAGTGATAATCGCCCTGCCCGCCCGTATGCCCTTCGCATACATCCATCAGATTGTTGTACACGGGATCGCCGTAGGGATCAGGAAAGGCAGCTTCATTCGGACCATAGAAAGGCGCGCCATTCACAGCGACTCCTACCGATCCGAGACATGGAATAATCGATGGTGTAGCCGCCTCCTGGGGGTTCAGAGGAATGGAGTAGACCGTATTATTTTCCTGTAGCTCATTGGGCGTCATAGGCTCGAATGTGTAATGAGGGATCCCATTACTTTCCACAAACATCGTATCTCCATCGCAATACGCATACAGGCTGGGGGATGGATAGTTCCCGCCTGGGCCGTCGAATTCCTCTACATTCAAGAAGGTATCCGCGGGACAATCGGATGGTGAACCCGTGTCCGTCGACGATCCCACGTCCGTGGACGTCCCTTCATCCGTCGACGCGCCCGTATCGCTTGAGGAACCCGTGTCTATGGCCGAACTATCTTCCTGTGTCCCCGCATCCACTTCCGTAGTATCGGAGGATCCCCCACAGGCAATACTTCCAAATAGAACCAATACACCTAAGCTCAACGCACGCATATTCGACAACATCGGTGACTCCTTCGTCTCCAATCCGACCGTTCATTCGATCATCCCCCCTATGCCACAAACAAACCGATCATAAAAATCTTTTCTGTAGCTCGACTCTTCAGAATGTGTTCGAAAAGATGTCCCAACCACAAAGCAGTAACCGCCAAACCAAATCATAGATGCGCACACTCATTTCATCCCCGAGCATTCTCCTCGTCCTAGCCGTTTTTCTTGCGTGTGGACAGAGCACCGAGACCTACGATCCGGACCTGCCGCCCGACCAGGAGGGTTCACTCGACACGTCCGGCTTCGATGGATCGACATTGGATGGGGGGACGACACTCGACACGAACGCCAATACAGATACGGCAGCCGGGGATACGGGGAATCCAACGGATACGGGAGCCTCGACCGACACCAATGGGAACGGTTCTGCCGACACATCGACCAATGCAGAGGACACATCGACCAATGCAAAGGACACATCCAGCAATACAAATTCGGACACCTCTTCAGCTTCGGACAGCTCTACGAACGATAGCTCTGGGCAAGACAGCGCGGCTACAGATACGCTCCCTGGGGACGTTGTCGGCGTGGATAGCACCAGCGCAGACTCCGCCGGCGGTGACGCCTCCACAGACGGGGGCTCCCCTCTTGTTGATGGCGTTCTTGATGACGCCATTTCGAACGTAGACGGCGCATCCGAGGATATCGGAGGGATCATCGACGACGGAACCGTAGTGGATGTAGCGCTGCCACCAGACACAAACGGCGTCCCGCCGATACAACCCGACGTAGCTCTCACCTGTGATAGCACTCTCTCGCAGATCTATGAGTTCCCAGGAAACCTGCCCTCGTTTGATCCCTCGCAAAGAGGTGCAGTCGTCCTCTGCTCCACGGGATTCACCGTCACACAGTCTACCGCGCAGGCCCAACTTATCAGCATACCCGGACTTGATGTGATCTCCGGCTATAAAGAATACCACCTGGCCTATCGCACGGAACGGGCCCCTGGTGTGCCCGGCCTGGGTACCGCACGAATGCTGGTTCCCGATTCGGCCGTACCGGGCCCTCGTCCGACGGTGGTCTTTGCGCATGGAACAGCAGGACTAGGAGATAATTGCACACCTTCGAAAGGGCTCGTCACCGGCAGCATTGAAAACCTCGTAACATGGGCCGCCTCTGGCTACGTCGTCATCGCTCCAGATTACGCTGGCCTGGGAACTCCCGGCGTACAGGGATATGGAAACCATAAGGATAGCGCCCATTCGGTCATTGACGCCGCACGTGCGGCACGGGCAATGCTCACTCCAGGTTCCGTGGATGGTACATTCGTCGTGGCAGGACATTCCCAGGGAGGTGGAATCGCCCTGAATGTGCACGGCTATGCGAAGGATTATGCTGGCCCCGACCTGGAACTACTCGGCGCGGTCTCCTTTGCCGGCTCCATTAAGGAGAACACCAGTATCCTTGGATTGCACTATCCTCATCTCGTCTCTCTACTCGGAGGAGCCGGTGTCCGACGGGCGGTCTTTGCTCTGTCCCTATATGCAGACTGGGCCAATACCGCGGGTGAATCGGCCGCAGGTGACATCTACCACCCCGCGGTATCCGATACGATACTGCCGGCGATCGAAGGGAACTGCATCTATCAGATCGTAAGTATCCTGGCGGGAAGTGTGGGTACTTATACCGCCCCAAATACCCTCGAAGAATTGATGAACCCCACTATTCTTGCAGACGTCGTTGACTGTTTTGCTTCTGGAAACTGTACCACGGGAACACAGGCCTTTCTCGACCGTCTGATGGACAACCAGCCCCTATTCGATCCCGATGGTCCCGCCTTATTGGTCATAAGCGCAGAGAACGACGTCCAGAGTACTCCATCGAAGCAGTCCTGCACCTTGGATCTATTGGAAGAAAATGGCGTGGAAGCCGACTCGTGCCTCTTTGCTGATTTGACCCATTATGACCTGATCCGAGGCAGTATTGGGCATGCTATCGCCTGGGTAAAAGCGATTCATAGCGGGGGGATTTTGCCCAATTGCCCCTCCTCACTCACATACCCAACCTGCGAATAGTCATCCGCCACGAAACTTGTCCAACGCGTCCGTCCCATGTATGTGAATTGAACCGTTTAACGCTCTGGAATTTACATGACCAATTGGCATCAACGATTCATCGAACTCGCTCGTCATATCGCTGGCTGGAGTAAAGATCCCTCCACGAAAGTTGGCTGTGTGATTGTGGGGTCCGATCGAGAAATCCGGAGCACGGGTTTTAACGGCTTTCCTCGTGGAATCAACGACACCGAGGAACGCCTCCACGATCGGGAAAAGAAATATCCTTTGATCTGCCATGCGGAAGAGAACGCAATCATGCATGCAGCCCGTATCGGCGTCTCCCTGAAGGACTGCAGTGCGTACGTCACCTGGCCACCTTGCACACGCTGTGCGCGGTCGCTGGTGCAAGCGGGAGTACGCGAAGTGCGTTATCCGTCAGGGCTTGAGATCCCCGAGCGCTGGATGGACGACTTCGATCTGAGCAATCAGCTCTTTCAAGAGGCCGGTGTGGACGTATACCCCGTCGACCTGGACGAGGCCTGAGCCTATTTGTCGCGGACTACTTTCCCGTCGACAATATGAAGACCACACTCACGATTCGACTCCACCTTGGTTGGATCGAAATACTCGGTTTCATCCGGCAAGCCATGCTCCGCCAGGTATTCATCCATATCTTCATCGGTCCAGGAATACACCGGGCTAATCTTTAAGATCCCGAATGGGCCCATCGACGCCACATCGAGGCTGTCCCGAAAGGAGGTTTGCCCACGCCGAATAGCCGTAATCCAGATATTTGGCTTGAGTACATTCAACCCACGGAAGAACGGCTCGATCTTTACCACCTCTGTAAAGGCGTCATGCCGCTCTACGTCGTCGATGGTGGGAACATCGCCGTACACAGATTCCCAACGAGCGCGCGAGATCCCTGGGTTGAAGACATGCATATGCAGCTTCAACGACTGGCTGAGCGCGTCGGCGAAGCGATACGTCTCGGGCGTAGCGTACCCGGTATCGGCCCAAAGAATCGGCATCGCAGGCATTACCTGTGTAACCATATGTAAAATGACCGCTTCCTTAGGACGAAAGTTTGTCGAACAGACGACCCGCCCATTGGCATTCTCTACCGCCCAACGGATGATCTCTTCTGGCGTCTTTCGACTCAATGCTTGATTGATCGCGTCTACATCCCAACTCATTCTACCGGTCCATCCTATAGTTCCAGAAGCACTCTACTCCGTATCAGAATCCAACGTCGAACAGAAAACGGGGTCATATCGCATCCAACGTTCCCCCTCATGTGCCATAGGGTTTGCTAACACGCAATGTTGCCCTCTTCGTGACCACGCGGTATGTAGCCGGGATGGCAAGTACCCCTTATCTTTACCAATATGGAATCGGCGGAGCCCTTCTCGCGGTCGGCCTTTTTTATGGCTGGAAAGCCGGTTTCGTTGGTCTCGAGCCTGGCAGTAAGAGGCGGAACCTTCTCATCATACTGGGCGGTCTCCTCTTTTACATGGCCTTCCAGGCTTTCCTACAATTCAGTGCACCCGACCACAGCTACCAGGCCCCCAAACCAGCTCCGATTCCGGATCCAACGGAAGCCACCACTACAACCAGGGGCACCGGTCTCGATTACGGAATCATGATCGGCTATTTCCTGGCGATATTGGCAATCGGTAGCTATTTCGGCCGTCATAGCAAGTCCACCAAAGACTTCTTCTTCGGCGGGCAGAAGTTCTCCTGGTGGTTCATCACCATGTCGCTTATTGCGACCACAATCGGCTCCTACTCCTTCGTAAAGTACAGCCGCGTGGCGTACTCCTATGGGATCTCGTCCAGCCAGACCTATCTTAATGACTGGTTCTGGTTACCCCTCTTCCTTTTTGGGTGGCTTCCGATCATCTTTTTCAGTCGGGTCGTCTCCATACCCGAATATTTTGAGCGGCGCTTCGGTCCCGGAGCTCGCGCCACGGTGACCTTTCTCCTGCTCATCTATTTGATTGGCTATATCGGAATCAATCTCTTCACCATGGGGAAAGCGCTCCATTTCCTCCTGGGTTGGGATATCTTCACCGCTGCTATCCTCGTAGCCACGATTTCGGCCATCTACGTAACTGCAGGGGGGCAGACCTCGGTTATTGTTACGGATCTATTCCAGGGTTTCATGCTGCTTTTAACCGGGGCAGCCATCATTTTTCTGGGTATTACGGCCCTCGGTGGATTTTCCGACTTCTGGGCCAACCTCGTACCCGAACACCGGATGGCGTTCACCAATTTCAACACCGATCCGGAATATAGCTCGGTGGGTATCTTCTGGCAGGATGCCATGGCCAATAGCGCCGTGTTCTTCTTCTTGAACCAGGGCGTCATGATGCGTTTCCTGTCCACGAAGAGCGTAAATGAAGGAAAGAAGGCCGCGCTGGCATCTATGCTCATTCTTATGCCGGTCGCCGCCGTCGTCGTGGCGTCGGGCGGTTGGGTCGGTAGCGCCATGAATAACGCCGGGATGATCCCCGAGGGGACCCGCGCCGACAGTATCTTCTTCGTCGTAAGCGACATCCTCTGCAGCCCGGGTGTCTTTGGATTGGTCATGGCGGCCTTAACCGCCGCCCTTATGTCGACCGTTGATACTCTGATCACGGCCGTGTCGGCCATCGTCGTCAACGATATATGGAAGCCCTATGTAAAAAAGGACGAGCCCGATCGGTATTACCTCAAGATTGCACGCTATACGGCCGTAGGTGTCACTCTTCTTGGAGTTCTCCTGGTTCCATTGTTCATGAGCTTCGGCTCCATCTATAGCGCCCACGCGGCATTTACCGCCGCCGTCACACCGCCACTCGTGATCGCTCTGCTTCTTGCCATGTTGTGGCCGCGCTATACACCCGCCGCCGCCACAGCAACCGTTTTAGGTGGGTTTGTGCTAATCATCCTCTCTGTCTTTAACCCCTCATGGGTCAAACCATTCTCCCATGGTATCCCCACAGAGAAGGTCATCACGGCGCAGGTGCGCGTTATCACCGACCCTGGTGCGTTGGAAGGCATCCAACTCAAGGAAGGAGAAATTGCACTCTCCCAGACCACACGAAAGTTCTTATCCGCAAACACAGCACAAGAGCTGAATCTCCAGGTACCCGGTGCTGACGGCTCGGAATCCGCCACTCCGGTGATCGTAAGCGATCAGATCCTGACCAAATCGGGCGGGCTCGCGATCGCGCTACCGGCGACGATCCAATCCCCGATTCTGGGAACAAAGGCGCGTTTGCGATTACAGAGGACCAAGACCCTCTCCGGTGCCAAAGCCTATAAATTCACACGAGCATTATTTGGTCTCGCGGTCAGTCTATTTATCGGAATCATGGTCAGCCTGTTCACTCGCCCACGTCCCGCTGCAGAGATCGAAGGGCTAACCCAGGCCACCTCTCGCGCCCTCGTTCGGAAACGGTATGGCAAGAACATCGATCCCTATCGTAAGCCTATGAAGATTCAAGCCCGCGTGGTGATCGGGCAACAAGACGAATACGATGAAAAGACAGGAGCGCTCCTACTTCGCCTCAGCCCTGAGGCGCTGGCGTCGCTGCAGGTAGCGCCCGGTGACGAGATCCTTCTTGCCGACCGCAGATGGTGGTTCGGTGGATTGAAGTCTATCTATTCCGTGGTTTCGGCAACCCCTCTCGAGGGCTCCGGCGCGACCGTAGAGATCGGACCAGGGGTTCAAACCGTGGTGGCTGCCAAGTCGGAAATCGTTGTCCTCGAGGCATTGATCTAATCGTAAAATACCTTTGCTCGACATACCGCCTCTGCTAGCATGGCTCCACATTCACAGATTGGAGAACAGGCCATGGGCAGGCGCTGGAAAATCCTTATTGTATTCTTTATTGGCGGTCTCTTCGCTTGCGCCACAAGCAACCCGGACGCGTCCTCGGGCGATGATGGCACGCCGCCACAGGGTGTCGAATGTGAAGCGGAAGAGAGTGCAGACTGCGTATGTTCGGATGGGAATACTGGCTCCCAGATCTGCAACAGTGACGGCACCGGATTCGAAGAATGTATATGCCTTCAAACGCCACCCGATGCTACATCGGACACAAGTAGTAGTGAAGACGCGACAGATAGTGGGAACGGCCGCCTTCCTTTCCCCGGGTCCGACAATGGGGGTGGACCGCCACAGGGTGGCGGACCCCAGCTCTGTGACACCCAGGCGGATTGTGATGCGGATGGTATGTGCCCCAGTGACGCGGCACTCGGATGCGAATGTGTCCAGGGCCAAGGAGGAATACAACGCTGTATTCCACGCTGTGAATCGGACGAGGATTGCCCGACACCAGGAAATCCAAACATCACCCTGTCCTGCAATGACAACGGGCTCTGTCGGCCGGACCTGGGGCCCGGTGGAGGCAACACAGACCCCCCGGACGAAGACGACGGCTGTAAAGACGATGACGACTGCGCGGCCGAAGGAGAGTGCAATCCAAACGCACCGCTGGGATGTGCCTGTATAACGATCGCGAATGGAGATACGGGTTGTCGACCGAAATGTGAAACCAAGGATGACTGTCCCACACCGGCCAATAACCCCGACTTTCAGTTCCTTTGTTCGGATGACGGTATTTGTGAACCCGACAATGGCGGAGAACCCGAGCCTGAGCCCGAGCCCGAGCCTGAGCCAACGGGTCCGGTAACCTGTGAATCAGCCGCAGACTGTGAAGAGGTTTGCCCACCGGTCGCGCCGATGGGATGCGGCTGTGCGGAACTGCCCAACGGTAATAAGGTTTGTCGGATCAAATGTGAAACGACCGACGACTGCCCAATACCTCCCAATAACCCCAACGCAAACCCCCAATGCTCCGACAACGGGTATTGCATGGGTGGTAACCAGGGTGGGAACAACCAACCCCCGCAATAGGGCGTATGGACAGCTCCATTACAGCGTTAAGGAATGGACGGGCTCAAGGTGGTAGCACGGGATTTCGCACGGGCTTGATAGTCTTGTTTTTCGGGTTTGTTGGTCTATTCAACTGCACATCCGAAACGGAATCTTTGCCCACCAGTACCGAGCTCGCAATCGAACTGCATTGGGACGCACCCGAATCCACGGACGATGCACTTCGAATCGAGAACGACCTGGGTATCGTCTATCACCTGGATACCGCGTACCTGGTGACCTTCTCTCTGGAATTTCTATTTTGCGAGGACGAAACATCGACCCTTGAACGGATCTGGAATCTCTTTCGGATCTCCAGCGCCTATGCTGGACACGGAGGGGACGAAACCGTGGAAGAGCGTCGGCTTATCTCTCCATTGGTCGAAAACCTCCGCACCCATGAGGTGGTCATAATGGGCACGTTTATGCCGATGGATGGGTCGTATTGCAGCGCGTTCTATCTGATCGGCCGCGCCGAAGAGCAACACGGAATAGCGGACCTCCCAGCTGACGTGGACATGACGACCGAAGAGCTCAGTCTGATCCTTACAGGGACCTACACCCTACCTGGCGATCAGCCCGTTCCCTTCGTATTTTCTACGCGCTCGGCGCAGGGACGAACCGACGATTTAACCAACGCCAAGGGGCATATCCATCCCTTGCATATTCCCACGACCACACAGACGCTTCATATAACCCGGAATCTCTATACGATGCTCGACGGCGTG
>MDTE01108523.1_pt1 | contig 28112 bp, 43 predicted proteins | sample 811231 | NCBI WGS metagenome assembly MDTE01 (sample SAMN05326651, study PRJNA326480) | marine metagenome | isolation source: seawater | place: Indian Ocean: Red Sea | collected 2010 | reverse complement strand
TTAATCAATATTATATCTAATTAATGTAATGAAATTGTTAACATTTCATGTAAATATGTTCTAATTTTCGTTGACTAGATTATGTGTCCGAAGTTATACTCTTCCCTTGCGTATAGTTATTAACTTATTTTAACTTTAGTATTTGTTTAAATTAAATCTACTATCAGTGAAATTATGCCAACTATTAATCAACTTGTAAGAAAATCAAGAAGAAAATTGAATAAAAAATCAAAAACTCCTGCTTTAAGGTTTACTTTTAATTCTTTGAGTAATCGATTGAATTCGACTAAAGGAAGTCCACAGAAAAGAGGTGTTTGTTTGCAAGTAAGAACTGTAACTCCAAAGAAACCTAATTCAGCTCTTAGAAAAGTAGCTAGAGTTCGTCTTACAAATGGTATGGAAGTGACTGCTTATATTCCTGGAGAAGGACATAATTTGCAAGAACACTCTGTTGTTTTGATTAAAGGAGGTCGTGTTCCTGACTTGCCAGGTGTACGTTATCACATCATAAGAGGAGCATTAGATACTGAAGGAGTTCAAGGTAGAACTCAAGGAAGATCAAAGTACGGTACTACAAAAAGTTAGTAAAAAGTAAATTAATTAGAGAAAAATTTCATTATGTCAAGAAGAAGAAAAGCAGAACAGAGACAAGTAGAACCAGATCCTAAGTATCAGAGTATGGTGCTCGCGAGATTTACTAATAGAGTAATGATGGGAGGTAAAAAATCTACTGCTCAAAGATCAGTTTACAATGCTTTAGAAAAATTAGAACAGGAAACAAATAGACCTGGCATAGAGACATTTGATCAAGCTATAAAGAATGTTATGCCTGCAGTAGAAGTTAAACCTAGGCGTGTTGGAGGATCTACTTATCAAGTGCCAGTTGAAGTAAGACCTGAAAGACAATTATCTTTGGCTATTCGATGGATAGTTGAAGCTGCAAGATCTAAATCTGGGATGCCTTTTGCAGATCGTATTTTTCAAGAGTTATTAGATGCATCTAATAAACAAGGTGCTGCTACTAAGAAAAAAGATGAAATTTATAGGATGGCAGAAGCTAATAGAGCTTTTGCGCATTATCGTTGGTAAATAATTATGGTGAATGATATGACTTTAGGAACAAAAAAAAATAAAGATAGTAAATCTGACAAAGTGACTTCTATTGATAAATTAAGAAATATAGGTTTTATAGCTCATATTGATGCGGGCAAAACTACAGTTACAGAGAGAGTTCTCTTTTTCACAGGTAGGACTCATAAAATAGGATCAATTGATGATGGGACTGCTGTGATGGATTTTATGGATCTAGAAAGAGAAAGAGGTATTACTATTGGTTCTGCTGCTACTGCTACTAGTTGGAAAGATTATCAGGTTAATATTATAGATACTCCTGGTCACGTTGATTTTACTGCTGAAGTAGAAAGAAGTTTAAGAGTTTTAGATGGAGCTGTAGTAGTGTTTGAGTCTGTTTCAGGAGTACAGCCACAATCTGAAACTGTTTGGAGGCAGGCTAATAAACATAAAGTTCCAAGAATTTGTTTTATAAATAAAATGGATAGACCTGGAGCTGATTTCTTTTATGCGATGGATACTATTAGAAAGAAGTTAAAAGCTAACCCTGTTGCTATTCAAATTCCCATAGGTTCTGAATCAGAATTTCGAGGATTTGTTGATTTGATAAATAATCAAGCTTTTGTTTATGAAGGGGATAGCGTTGAGCCTAAGTTAATAGAAATTCCTAAAGAAATCGAAGAAAATGTTCAGCGATATCGTGCAGAATTGATTGAAAAAGTTGCTGAAACTGATGATTCTTTAATGGAAAAATATTTAGAAGATCTATCAATCGATATATCTGACATTAAAATTGCATTAAGAAAAGCAGTAGTTGATATGAAAATATTTCCAGTTTTATGTGGTTCAGCATTAAAGAATAAAGGTGTGCATCATTTACTTGATGCTATAGTAGATTATCTTCCTTCTCCTTTAGAGGTACCTTCAGTTGAAGGCACGGATTTAAAAGGTAATAAAGTAATTCGAGAATCTAAAAATGATGAACCACTAAGCGCTTTGGTTTTTAAAGTAGTAACAGACGAACATGTGGGTAGACTTGTATATGTAAGAGTTTACTCAGGATCTTTGGAAACAGGTTCGAAAATTCTCAATGTTTCTATGAATAAAACCCAAAGAATAGGACGTTTGTTAAAAATGCATGCTGATGAAAGGAAAGAGATAACTGTAGCAAATTCTGGTGATATAGTTGCTGTTGTAGGATTGAAAAATGTTGCAACAGGTAATACTTTAAGTGATGCTGGAAAAGAAATACTATTGGAATCAATTTCTTTCCCTGACCCTGTTTTATCAGTTGCTTTAGAAGCTCAATCTAGGTCTGAACAAGATAAATTAGGAATAGCACTTTCTAAATTATTGGAAGAAGATCCTACTTTAAAATCTGAAACAGATCAAGAAAGTGGGCAAGTAGTATTAGCAGGAATGGGAGAATTGCACTTAGATGTTATTGTTGAAAGGATAAAGAGAGAATTTAATATAGAAGCAAATGTAGGTTCCCCAAAAGTTGCTTATAGAGAGTCCATAAAAAAACAGAGTACTGCTCAAGGAAAATTTATTAGACAATCTGGTGGTAGGGGTCAGTATGGTGATGTGACATTGAGGCTAGAACCTTTGGAGTCGGGATCTGGTTTAATTTTTGAATCTGAAATTACTGGAGCCACTTTACCTAAAGAATATTGGGCACCTATAGAAAAAGGATTCAATGAAGCAGCTTCCTCTGGTGTAGTGGATGGTTATCCAGTTGTAGATGTAAAAGCGGTCTTGATAGATGCTTCTTTTCATGAAGTAGATTCTTCAGAAGTAGCTTTTAAAATTGCTGCTTCTATGGCATTCAAAGATGCTGCAAATAAAGCAAATCCTTATATTTTAGAACCAGTAATGGATATGGAAATTGTTACCCCTGAAGAATTTCTAGGAGAAGTCTTATCAGATTTAAAATCTCGAAGAGCACAAATATCATCAATGGAAGGAGATTCAGATATTCAAGTAATCAAAGCATTTGTTCCACTTGCTGAAACATTTCAGTATGCTACATTATTAAGATCAAAAACAACTGGAAGAGCAAGTTTTACTCAACAATTGGATCATTATGCTCCAGCTCCTCCTAAAAAGGAAAATAAAAATCTAACATAGGTATAATTGTGGCTAATCAATCAATAAGGATAACTTTAAAAGCATTTGATCATAGAGTATTAGATTTGTCGGCTCAACAGATTTTGGATGCTGCAGAAAGAACTGGTTCTGCAGTTGCAGGTCCTGTTCCTTTGCCGACAAGTATTCGGAGATTTTGTGTAATTAGATCACCTCATGTTGATAAAGATTCTCGAGAACATTTTGAATTAAGAGTTCATAAAAGAATAATAGATATATTGGAACCAAGCTCCAAAACCATTGACTCTCTTACAGGTCTTAATGTTCCTGCTGGAGTTGATATAAATATAAAAATGAGTTGATGGTTCATCTAAATTAGTATTAGGAAATATTTTAATGAGTATAATCGGATTATTAGGTAGAAAGATTGGTATGAGTGTTGTCTTTGATGAAGAAGATAATAAGGCTATACCAGTAACTATCGTTCAAGTAGGGCCATGCACTGTAACTCAAATAAAAAGAATCCAAACAGATGGTTATGATGCTGTTCAAATTGGGTTTGAGGATACCAATAAACTAAATAAGCCTCAATTGGGTCATTTAAAAAGATCTGGAGGTAATTTTAAAGTCTTGAGAGAATTTGATGCTGATAATTTGAATGATTATCAAGTTGGACAAGTAATTGATGTGAGTATATTTGAAGAAGGACAAACAGTTAATGTATCAGGAACATCTAAAGGTAAAGGTTTTGCTGGAGGAGTTAAAAGATATAATTTCAAAGGAGGACCAAAGACTCATGGTCAATCAGATAGGCATAGAGCTCCAGGTTCTATAGGTGCTGGAAGTTCTCCAGGTAAAGTATGGAAAGGAACAAAAATGGCTGGCCATATGGGAAGCGCTAGTGTTACGGAGATAGGACTTAAGGTAGTAAAGGTAGATAATACAAATAATACTTTAACTCTAAAAGGTTCAGTTCCCGGATCAAGAAAATCTTTGGTATCTGTTAAGAAAAGTTAGTTTGAGGTTTTATGAAATTAGTAGTAAAAAATAATTTAGGAAAATCATCTGGATCAGTTACTGTTGATGATTCTGTTTGGTCAGTTCAAGTTAATGAAGGACTTATTCATCAAGTGGTTACATCTCAGCTTAATAATCTTAGGCAAGGCAATCATGAAACTAAAAGAAGAAGAGATGTTGAATATTCTACTGCTAAGATGAGACCTCAGAAAGGTAGTGGAAGAGCAAGATTGGGTAGTAGATCATCTATGTTACAAGGTGGTAGTGTCGCGCATGGACCTCATAAAAAAGAATATAAAGATAGAATACCTACTAAAATTCGAAGATCTGCGTTGAAAATGATTTTGTCAGATAAAATTAGTAATGGAAACATAAATATTATAGATAAATTGCAAACTAATTCTCCTAGTACTAAATATATCGCAGATATAGTAAAAGAATTAGGATTATCTGGAAAAACTCTTTTACTTGTTGATTCTATTAATGAAAATTTAACTAAATCAGTAAGGAATATTCCTGATGTTAATATTTTAGATGTTTCTATTCTAAATGCTTTGGAAGCTTTAAAGAATAAGAATATTTTAATTACTAGAGATGCAGTGAAAAAAATTGATAAAACATGGGGCTCTAAGGCTTCTAATAATAAAAATGTTAAAGGTAAAGTTTAGGAATGGATCCATATAGTATTATTATAAATCCAGTAGTAACTGAAAAATCTACCCTTCTTCAAGAGAAAGGTAAATATACTTTTGATGTTTATAAGTCTTCTTCTAAAACAGATATTATTAGGGCTGTAGAAAATGTTTTTGATGTAAAAGTTGATTCAGTTAATACTTTTAATATAAAAGGTAAAACTAGAAGAGTTGGAAGAAATTTAGCTAAAAGACCTGATAAAAAAAGAGCTATAGTTACATTGAAATCAGGTGAATCTATACAATTGTTTGAGGGAACTTAGATGCCATTAAAGAAATTTAAAGCTATAACACCGGGTCAAAGGAATAAGATTGCTTCGGATTTTTCTGAAATTACAGAAAAAAAACCTGAAAAATCTTTACTCAAACCTTTGAATAAAAAGGCTGGAAGAAGTAATTCGGGTAAGATTAGTGTTCGAAGAAGAGGTGGTGGTCATAAAAGAAAATATAGAATTATAGATTTTGAAAGAAGTGAAAGTAATTCATCGTATTTTGTTGAATCAATTCAATATGATCCAAACAGAAGTGCCAGAATAGCTTTAATAAAATCAGAAAGTGGTAAAAAATCATATATTATTGCTCCTTTGGGTCTTGAGGTAGGTCAAAGTATATATAATGGAAAAGAACCAACAATTAGTTTAGGTAATTCATTTGCTCTTAAAGATATTCCTGTAGGTACATTTGTTCATAATGTTGAAATTCATCCAGGTAAAGGAGCCCAACTGGCTAGAAGCGCAGGGACTGTTGTACAAGTAATGGCTCATGAATATGGATATACTCTTTTAAGGTTACCTTCAGGCGAAGCTAGGAAAATATTGGATAGATGTAGGGCTACAATAGGACAAGTAGGAAATATTGATCATAAAAACCAAAAATTGGGTAAAGCTGGGAAGAGTAGACATTTGGGTAAAAGGCCTAGCGTAAGAGGGTTAGCTATGAATCCATCAGATCATCCCCATGGTGGAGGAGAAGGTAAAACTGGTATAGGTATGCCAGGTCCAAAAACAAAATGGGGTATGCCTGCTTTAGGATATCGTACTAGAAAAAAGAAATCTTCTAGTAAACTAATATTAAGACGCAGATATGATAAATAAGAGGAATATTTAATGTCAAGATCAACTAAAAAAGGACCTTTTGTAGATCCAAAATTATTAAAAAAAGTAATGAATGCTCAGGCTTCTAGTGGTAATAATATTAAAACATGGTCTAGAGCTTCAACGATTATTGAAGAAATGATAAATTTAACTATTTCAGTACATGATGGAAGAAGGTTTATACCTGTATTGATTACTGAAAATATGATAGGACATAAATTAGGAGAATTTGCTCCAACAAGAACTTTTCGAGGTCATTCTACTAGATCAGATAGAATTTCAGAGGTTAGTTAAAGGAATTATTAAATGACAGTAAAAGCTTATTATAAAAATTTAGATATATCAGCAAAAAAAATCAGGCCTCTGATGAATTTGATTAGAGGTTCAAGAGCAGTAGATGCTTTGGACACTTTATCTGTATATTCTTCTCCTGGTTCTCGGGTTCTAATTAAACTTATAAAATCTGCGTTAGCAAATGCAGAAGATCAAAATTTTTCATCCAATGATAATTTAAAAATTTCTATGATTATGGCTGACGAAGGGCCAATAATGAAAAGATACAGAGCTAAAGCAAGAGGTAGAGCTGGAGCTTTTAATAGACCTAGCAGTCACCTGACATTAGAACTTGATGAGGTAGGAGGATAAAAATGGGTCAAAAAACACATCCGATTGGATTTAGGCTAGGAACTACTAGAGATTGGCAATCTAATTGGTTTGTCAATAAACCTAAGGATTATCGAAAACAAGTTTTGGAAGATCATAAAATTAGAGAATTAATTAAAGGGAAGTATGAAGGTGCTGCTATCTCTAATATATCTATAGAAAGGGGCAACCAAGATTTGTCAGTTGTGATAAATACTGCTAGGCCTGGAATAGTAATAGGTAGAGGTGGATCTAGAATAGATGAATTGAAATCTGATATAGAAAATTTAACAATGAAGATGGATAAGACTATCAAAAAGACTAAGGTAACAATTAATGAAATTCGAAATCCAGATTTAGATGCTATTCTTGTAGCTGCAAATGTAGCTGAACAACTAGAAAGAAGAGTTGCTTATAGAAGAGCTATACGCCAGGTGGCATCAAGAACTATGCAAAGTGGAGCAAAAGGGATAAAAATTTTAGTTTCAGGAAGATTGGGAGGAGCAGATATTGCTAGATCTGATAAACATATAGAGGGAAAAGTGCCTCTACATACTTTAAGATCTCAGATTGATTTTGCAATAGGAGAAGCGAAAACCACTTTCGGGATAATTGGAATAAAAGTTTGGATATATTTAGGGGACGTTTCGGCAATCGGAGATCAATTGAATGAGAAAGCAAGTCAAAGGTTTGCTGCTAGTACTCAGTTTAGTGGAGAAAACATTGAATCTGATGACATCAATCTTGAAATTGAAGAGACTGGTTCTGGGGATAAAAAATTAATGATGATTTTAGATGATCCTGATAAACCTGTTAACGATAAGAAATCTACTAAGAAATTAGATTCTAAAAAAAGTGATAAAACAACTAAGTCTGAAGTAAAAAAATCTAACACTGTTAAGTCAAAAACTGTTAAGTCTAAGGCATCAAAAACTGTTAAGCCTAAGGCATCAAAAACTGTTTCAAAGACTTCAAAGAAACAAACTAAGGATGATTCTTAGAGTTATATTTAATAGGAGTTTTGAATATGTTACAGCCTAAAAGAACAAAATATCGTAAACAGCATAGAGGGAAAATAAGAGGTTCTCGTGTTGCAGGTAGTAAGATTGTTTTTGGAGATTTTGCTTTGAAATCTTTAGATGCTGGTTGGATTACAGCTAGGCAAATAGAAGCAGGAAGAAAAGCAATTGTTGGGCATGTTCAAAGAGGTGGACAGGTGTGGATTCGAGTATTTCCTGATAAACCTGTTTCTGCAAGAGCAGCAGAAACAAGAATGGGTGGAGGGAAAGGAGCTACTGAATTTTGGGTTAGTCCTGTAAATCAAGGAAGAATAATATTTGAAATAGGTGATTTACCAGAAGATATAGCACGTGAAGCTTTAAGATTGGCATCTCATAAATTTTCATTAAACACTAAAGTAGTTTCTAGAAGTGAGCAATTTTAATTAGACGAATTTATAGGATTAAATATGAAAATATCAGAAATAAGAGAATTAAGTGCAGAAGATTTGTTGAATCAATTAGAAGAATCTAGAAAAAAATATTTTAATTTAAGATTTAGTAAAGCTTCAATGCAACTTTCAGATTCTAGCCAAATTAAAAAAATTAAAAAAGATATTTCTAAAATTCTTACTGTGAAAAAAGAAAGAGAACTTTTGAAATTAAACACTGACCAATTGCAAGAGGAAGAAAATTGAGAAACCAGATAACAGGAAAAGTAATTAAAAATAATAATGAGAAATCTCTAATAGTTAGTGTTAATAGATTATCCTCTACTCATATAAAAGGGAAAATGATTAAGAAAAGATCAAAATATGTCGTTCATGATCCTAATAGTCAAGGTAAAGTTGGAGACACAGTACTTATAGAAGAATGTAAACCAGTTTCTTACACTAAAAAATGGAGATTTATTAAAACAATTTCTTCAGGGATTACTGAAATTGATGAAACAACTGAAAGTTTGGATGTGGAGTAAAAATGATTCAACCCCAAAGTAGGCTTATAGTAACTGATAATTCTGGAGCGAAAGAAATAATGTGCATTCATTTAGTTGGAGGTAGTTATCGTAAATATGCCTCTGTAGGAGACGTGATAACTGCAGCAGTTAAAGATGCAGTGCCAGGTGGAAATGTGAAAATGCATGAAGTAGTTAAAGCTGTAATTGTAAGAACCAAGAAAGAAGTAAGAAGGAAAGATGGATCTTATATTAGATTCGATGATAATGCAGTGGTGATATTAGGTGAAGATAATAATCCTAGAGGAACAAGAATATTTGGTCCAGTTGCAAGAGAATTAAGAGACAAAGAATTTATGCGAATTGTATCACTTGCGCCGGAGGTAATTTAAATTGAAAATCAAGATTAAAAAAAATGATACTGTTATCGTAAGAACTGGCAAGGATAAAGGTAAAAAAGGTCAGGTGATCAGAGTAATAAAATCTAAAAATAAAGCAATTGTTGAAGGAGTGAATATGATCACTAGACATGTGAAGAGTGGGGGAACTGCAAGACAAACAGGGTTAGTTCAACAAGAAGCTCCTATAGATATTTCTAATTTAATTTTTGTAGACCCTGATTCTGATAAAGCAGGAAAAATAAGTTTTTCGTATTTAGATGATGGTAATAAAGTTAGAGTAGTAAAAAATACAAAATCATAAAGTTATGGCTGAAGATAATAAAAAACTTAAAGTTAATAAAGAAAAAGGATCAGGAAGTAAAACCTCAACTTCTAGTACTACTAAAAAAGTATCTAGTGCTAAAAAAGTATCTAGTGCTAAAAAAGTAGAAACTAAAGTCAAAACTTCTGAAAAAGATAAATCTATTATTTCTCTTAGAGTGAAAGGGAGATTAGAACAATTTTATGATAATGATGTTTCCCCTGTTTTGTATAAAGAATTTGGTTACAAGAACACAATGCAGGTTCCTACTTTATCTCAAGTAACATTGAATATAGGTTTGGGAGAAGCAATTACAGATAAAAATGCTATAGATTCAGCTACTAAAGATCTTCAATTGATTAGTGGACAGAAACCTGTAGTGACTAAGTCTAAAAAATCAATTGCTAATTTTAACTTAAGAGAAGGAATGAGAGTTGGGATGAAAGTTACTTTAAGGAAAAATAGGATGTGGGATTTTGTAGATAGACTATTGAACATCGCACTTCCTAGAGTTAGAGATTTTAGAGGAGTTAGTAAGAACTCATTTGATGGAAGAGGAAATTATACTCTTGGTATTTCAGAACAAGTAATATTTCCAGAAATTGAGTATAATCAGATAGATAAAATTCGTGGTTTCCAAGTAACTATAGGTACCACTTCTATCAATGATGAAGAAGCTAGAAGATTACTTGAACTTTTAGGTATGCCTTTTTTTAGGACAAACAATTGAGTTAGGAGGAATAAATGGCGAGAAAATCTAAAGTTGAAAGAGAAAAAAGAATAATAAGGACTATTGAAAAATATAATTCTCATAGAGATGAATTGTTAAATCAATGGAATGATACTTCTTTGCCATTACAAAAAAGAAGAGAAGCTAGAAGGGCTTTGGGTAAGTTACCTAGAAATTCTAATCCTAATAGACTTACTAATAGATGTTCAATTACTGGCAGGCCTAGAGGTTATATAAGGTTTGTAGGATTATCTAGAATAGTTTTTAGAGATAAGGCACTTTTAGGAGAATTTCCTGGAATAAGAAAAGCGAGTTTATAGGAAGTTGATATGACGGATCCAATATCAGATATGTTAACAAGAATAAGAAATGGTCATCACGCAAAAAAAATGTTTGTGGAAGTACCTTCATCTAAAATAAAGACTAATATTTTAAAAATTTTTCTTGATGAAGGATTTATAAATGGTTATGAACAAAATAAGGTAGATAATAAAGGTGTCACAAAAATTAATCTGAAATATGGTAAAGATGAACAACCTATGATTTTAGGTTTGAAGAGAGTTAGTAGACCTGGGTTAAGAAATTATGTGAAAAAAGGAGATATACCTATCTATTTAGGTGGAATGGCTGTTTCTTTAGTTTCTACTTCTAGGGGAATAATGACAGGTAAAGAAGCTTTCAAAAAAGGATTAGGTGGAGAACTTATTTGTTACTTATGGTAATTAAGGAGAATATGTATGTCTAGAATAGGAAATAAACCGATATTAATTCCTTCTGGTGTTCAAGTGGACATTCAAGGTAATAATATCAAAGCAAAAGGTCCGCTAGGGGAACTGAGTTTAGAATTTAAGGATATTATTAATGTGACAGTAGAATCTGACAATATTATTTGTAAAAGGAAAAATGATCAACCTGAATCTAGGTCTATGCATGGATTATATAGATCCTTGATATCAAATATTATAGAGGGAGTAACATCTGGTTTTGAGATTAAGTTAGAAGTAGTTGGGACTGGTTATAGAATCGAAAAGAAGGGAGACAATTTAGTTTTTAATTTAGGTTATAGTCATCCTATAAATGTGGAACCATTAGGTACAAATAAATTAGATGTAGAAGGTCAAAATTTGGCTATAGTTAAAGGAATTGATAGACAATTAGTAGGTCAACAAGCATCTGATATTAAGAAACTAAGGAAACCTAACCCTTACACTGGTAAAGGTGTGAAATATCAAGGAGAAACAATAACTAGAAAAGCAGGTAAAGCTGCAGTAACAACAGCTTAATATTATGAGTAGTAAGAAATATTCAAACAACAAAAGAGTAGTTAGGCATTTGAGGCTTCGTAAAAAGCTTTCAGGTAATTCTATTGCTCCAAGGTTAGCTGTATACAGAAGTAATAGAAAGATTTATGCTCAGGTTATTAATGATGATGAAAATAAGACCTTACTGTCTTCATCAAGTTTAGAAATTAATTCCAAAGAAAAACAAGACGATAGTGTTGATTATAATGGAAAATGTTTCGAAGCTTATCAGGTAGGCGTGAATTTAGCTGAGAAATGTAATAAATCAGGAATAGATAAATTGGTATTTGATCGTGGTGGTTATAAATTTCATGGTCGTATAAAAGCTTTAGCAGAGGGTGTTAGAAAAGGAGGAATAAGTTTCTAATGACAACAAATTCAAGTGGACGAAATAATTCTAGAAATTCTCGTAATAACCCTAAGGATAATGATGGGATTGTAGAGAAAGTAGTTCAAGTAAGAAGGGTAACAAAAGTAGTTAAAGGAGGAAGAAATCTTAGGTTTTCAGCTATGGTAGTTGCTGGTGATAGAAAAGGAAAAGTGGGAGTGGCTTCGGGAAAAGGTGCTGCTGTTCCAGATGCTGTTAGAAAAGCATCTACTAACGCTAGAAAAAACATGGTAAAGGTACAAATGAAAGGAACTACTTTACCTTATCAAGTGAATGCAAAATATGGAGCTGCAAAAATAATGTTGAAACCTGCTTCTCCAGGAACGGGAGTTATAGCAGGTGGAGGAATAAGAGCGGTTATGGAAGCAGTAGGTGTTCAAGATGTATTATCTAAAAATTTTGGTTCTAATAATCCTGTGAATACTGTTAAGGCTACTGTAAAAGCATTAGTTAGTCTAAAAGATCCAGATCATCATATATCTATTAGAAAAAGTAATTCTGAAGAGAAGGTAAATGATGAGTAATATTATGATTGAACAAGTAAAGAGTTATATAGGATCTAATAAGAAACAAAGAGATACTTTAAGGGCATTGGGTCTAGGAAAAATAGGAGATTCTGTTGTTAAAGAAGATTCGAAAGTTGTATTAGGTATGATTTCAAAAGTTTCTCATTTATTGAAGATAGAAAATATAAAATAGGTATTCAATATGGTTGAATTACATAAATTGAAGCCACCCGTAGGCGCAAAATCTAATAGAAAAAGAAAAGGTAGAGGAGATGGGAGTAATAAAGGCTCTTATTCAGGAAGAGGATTAAAAGGTCAAAAGGCTAGATCAGGAGGATCCCTTCCATTATTCTTTGAAGGGGGACAGTTGCCTCTAGTAAAGAAATTACCTTTCATGAGAGGTTTTTATAACAGGTTTCGTAAATCGTATCTTCCAATCAATTTGGATAAATTGGAAATTTTATTTGAATCTGGAGATAAAGTGAACCCTGAAATATTATATGAGAAAAATATAATTTCTAAGAAAAATTCTTTGGTGAAGATTCTTGGTAAGGGAGATTTAACTAAGTCGCTTGTTGTTTCAGCACATGGATTCAGTAAAAATGCAAAAGAAAAAATAGAGAAAGCAGGTGGCTCAATAGAGAAAATTGAATCTAAAGATGGAGTAATTGATGAATAGTTCTTCATCTTATCAAGGAAAAAAAAATACATCTAATAAGCCTGCTTTATTGCAAGCAATGATTGATGCATTTAGAGTTCCTGATCTTAGATTTAGAATTTTATTCACATTGGGTATATTAGTTATTTTCAGATTTTTTGCTCATGTTCCGGTACCTGGTGTTAATAGAGATGCTTTGGCATCTGCTTTTCAAAGTAATCCTCTTCTGGGATTCTTAGATCTTTTTTCAGGAGGCGCATTAAGAAATTTAAGTATAGCTGCCTTAGGCGTTTACCCTTATATTACTTCATCGATTATTATGCAGATTCTTACCCCTGTGATTCCTACTTTAAAAGAAATGTCTCAGGATGGAGAATCTGGTCGAGCTAAAATCAATCAATTTACTCATTATTTGATGATTCCTATTGCTTTTGTTCAGGGATGGGGACAATTAACGGTTTTGCAGAATTCTTTTGGTGGTGTTCCTGTAATTTCTGGAATAGGATTTTCTGGAGGAAATGCTATTAGTACATTATCAATATTACTAGCTATGACAGCAGGAACAGCAATACTTGTTTGGATGGGAGAACTTGTAACTGAAAAAGGTATTGGAAATGGTGTTTCCTTAATAATATTCGCTGGAATTGTTTCTGCTATTCCTCAGCTTTTAGGTCAAGGATTGTTACTTAGGAATCAAACATTTCAATTAATTCTTTTAGTGATAATTGGATTAGTAATAGTATATTTAATTGTTGTCTTTACTGAAGCTCAGAGAAGAATTCCTGTTCAATATGGAAAAAGTATTTTTAGAGGAGGAAAGATGTATAGGCAATCGGGAGCATCTTTTATTCCTTTAAGAGTAAATTCTGCTGGAATGATTCCTTTGATTTTTGCTTTTTCATTATTAATTCTTCCTGCTACTGTTGCTAGTTATTTTGTTGATCCTTCTAGTGATTCTATTGGTTCTAGAATTGCAGAGACTTTAGCAAATTTTTTGGGACCTGCAAGTACAGGTTATTGGGTATTGGTTTTTATTATGGTAATGGCATTCACTTTTTTCTATGCATTAGTAATGTTTAATCAACAAAATATTGCTGATAATTTGCAGAAAAATGGAGGTTTTGTTCCAGGAATTAGACCTGGTAACCCAACTCATGAATATCTTATGAAAGTTATGGTAAGGATTACTTGGGCTGGTGCTATATTTCTTGCATTTGTTGCTGTAATGCCATATTTAGCAGGGTTAATTACTAATCTTGGAGCTGCTGCTAGTATTATGAGTAGTACTAGTTTGTTGATCATGGTAGGTGTAGCTTTAGATACTTTACGTCAATTAGAATCACAGCTTCTCATGCGAAATTATGAAGGCTTTTTGGATTAATTATATGTAGGTATGTTGTGATTGTAGTTTTTTTAGGACCTCCAGGAGCGGGGAAAGGCACCCAAGCCAAGAAATTATCTGATTATTTTGAATGGAGACATTTGTCAACAGGTGATTTGTTGCGTAATGAAGTGAAAAATAAAACTGAATTAGGATTATTGGCTAACGAATTTATGAGAAAAGGAGATTTAGTTCCAGATAGTATTATTATAAATATGATTTCTAATATCTTAGAAAATCAAAATTCTGGTATTGTGTTAGATGGGTTTCCTCGTACTATAGATCAAGCTAAATCTTTAAGACTTTCTCTTGAAGAAATAAGTAAAAAAATTGATAAAGTGTTGTTTTTAGACGTAGAAGAATCAAATATTACCTCTAGGCTCTCTCAGAGAGGAAGAAAGGATGATGATCCTGAAGTGATTTTGAATAGATTGAGAACATATGGTGAATTAACTCAACCATTAATTTCTTTTTATCAGAAAGAAGGATTAATTGAAAAAATTGATGGAAATGGAACTGAGGAAAACGTTTTTAACAACTTATTAAAAGTTGTGGCATGAATTTTTATGGATTTTATCTAAAGGAATATATATAATTTTGCATCGCACGAAAACTAAAATTGAAAATATTGGAATGAAAGTGAGTAATTCAATCTCTTTGAAATCAAATAAAGAATTAGCTTTTATGAAAGAAGCTGGTGCTATAGTTGCAGATGTTATGCAAACAGTAGTATCAAAAGTTGATCCAGGAATAACCACTAAGGAATTGGATGATATAGCTTTAAAAGAGATAAGTGCTTCGGGAGCTAAACCTGCATTCTTAGGATATTTAGGTTTTCCTGCTTGTTTTTGTATTTCTGTGAATGATGAAATTGTTCATGGTATTCCTAGTGACAGAAAATTATTTGAAGGAGATATAGTTAGTATTGATGGTGGAGTAATTGTGAATGGATACTATAGTGATCATGCAGTGACAGTTCCAGTTGGAAAAATCACTGAGAAACTTGATAATTTGATTTTTGATACTCGAAAATCTCTTTATAAAGCTATTGAAATGTGTAAAGAGGATAATAGAATTGGGGATATAGGAAATGCAATAGAGTCTTATATTATACCCAAGAAATATGGTTTAGTAAGAGAATATGTAGGACATGGAATCGGTAGGAATTTACATGAAGGTCCCCAAATACCTAATTATGGAGAAAAAGAAACTGGGCTAAAATTAAATAATGGAATGGTAATTGCGATAGAGCCTATGATTAATATAGGCGGAGAAAAAACAGTTTTATGTGACGATGGCTGGACTGTTAAGACAGCTGATGGTTCTCAATCTGCTCATTTTGAACATACAGTTGCAATTACTGAAGAAGGTCCAATAATTTTAACTGAAAATGGAGACAAAAATGGCTAAAAAAGAAGCCATAGAAGTAGAAGGAAAAGTGACTGAAGCTTTGCCAAATGCAAATTTTAGGATAGAGTTGGCAAACGGACATAAGGTTTTGGCTCATGTTTCTGGAAAAATAAGAATGCATTTTATTAGGGTAATTCCTGGTGATCGTGTTTTGGTAGAGTTGTCGCCATATGATTTAACTAGAGGTAGAATTACTTATAGATTTAAATAAAAATCTTAGAATATTAAGGTGATTAAGTGAAAGTAAAAGCTTCAATAAAAAAAAGATGTAATAATTGTAAAATTATTAAGAGAAGAGGTTCTCTTATGGTGATTTGTAAAAACCCAAAGTGTAAACAAAAACAAGGATAAATATGGCAATAGTATTAGGTGTAAATATTCCCGATAATAAAAGAATTGAAAATGCTTTGACTAAAATCCAAGGTATAGGTCCTACGATATCCAAAAATATTCTTAATAATGCTGGAATAATTGATAACCCTAGAGTGCATGAATTAGCTGAAGAAGATATGGCAAGGATCAGATCTGCTATTGATGGATTGAACCTTAATCTTGAAGGTGATCTAAAAAGAGAAATTAGAGATAATATTAGAAGATTAGTTGATATTAAAAGTTATAAAGGTTCAAGGCACAGGAAAGGGCTTCCTGCAAATGGTCAGAGAACTAAAACAAATGCTAGAACTAAAAGAGGCAGAAAAACTGCTGTAGCTGGTAAGAAACAAACACCCAAACATTAATATGGAGAAATATAGTTATGGCTAGAAAACCTAGAGATAGGAAAAAAGAAAGAAGATTTATTCCTAGATGTAAAGCTTATATTTATGCTACTTTCAATAATACTATTGTGACTTTAACTGATCCAGGTGGAAGTGTACTTGCAACTTCTAGTGCTGGAGCAGTTGGGTTTTCTGGATCTAGAAAATCTAGTGCTTTTGCAGCTCAGAGAACTGCTGAAGCAGTTGTTAAAAAAGCAGAAGGATTTGGTGTTAAATCTATAAATATTATTGTTAAAGGTCCAGGTGCAGGTAGAGAAGCAGCTATAAGGGCTTTGCAAGCAAATGGAATGCATGTAGTTAGTATTAAAGATGTTACTCCTATACCACACAATGGTTGTAGGCCTCCAAAGAAAAGAAGAGTTTAATCAAAATATATAAGGATCTAAATGTCAAGAGATATATCACCAAAATGTAAATCATGTAGAAAATTTGGAATGAAAATGTGTTCTAAGCCTCCAGGTAAATGTGCATTTGAAAAGAGAAGAGGAAATAGAAATACATTTACTAGAAGGCTTTCTGATCATGGAACTCAACTTAAAGAAAAACAAAAGGCTAGAGTTACTTATGGTGTTCAAGAACGACAGTTCCGTAGATACATGAATTTAGCTGGAAGATCAGAAGGAATTACAGGTGATAATTTAATAAAAATTTTAGAAAGTAGATTAGACAATGTTGCTTATCGATTAGGTTTTGGAGAATCAAGACAACAAATCAGGCAATGGATTAATCATGGACATATCACTGTTAATCAAAAGAAAGTTAATATTCCTAGTTATCAAATCAAACCGGGAGATAAAATATCTTTTAAGGAAACTTCAAAGAAGAAAACTTTCTTTGATACAGTAACTCAAACAATTGGTTCACGTACAGTCCCTGATTGGCTTCAGTGTGATAATAGTGATATTTCTGGTGTTGTTTTAAAGATGCCAGAAGTTACAGGAATAGATATAGGAATTAATACTAGGCTTATAGTTGAATATTATTCAAGGAGATAGATGCAATAATGCAAGAAGAAATAGAAAAACTTTATGGATTAAATACTGTAGAAGATGCTACAGAAGAAGAAAAAGAAGAACTCAATATTTCTTTTAAAATAATTGAAGAAAATGAAAAGTATGGAAAGTTTGTTCTTGAACCATTGTCAAAAGGTTGGGGAGATACTTTAGGTAATCCTTTACGAAGAACATTGTTAAATTCTCTTCCAGGTGCAGCAATTACATGGGCTCGTATAGGTGGAGTTGAACATGAATACTCTTCATTGGATGGCATTAAAGAAGAAGTATTGGAATTATTATTAAATTTAAAAAATGTTAGAGTGAAAGCTTTAACTGATCGGTCAGGTAGGCTTAGACTTGAGGCTAATGGTGTTGGTGAAGTCACTGGAGCTGATATTATGTCTAGTGCTGATTTTGAAATTGTTAATGGAGATGTACATTTAGCTTCTTTAGATTCTCCAGATTCGATATTAGAAGTAGAATTAAATGTGGAGACTGGAACAGGTTATATTCCTGCAGACAAGGAAGCTCAAGAAGGATTACCTATAGGTGTTTTACCTGTAGATGCAATATTCACCCCTATTAAGAAAGTTAATGTTGATGTAGAAAGCACTAGAGTTGGAAAACGATCTGATCTTGAAAAATTAACTATTGAAGTTTGGACAGATGGTACTATCGACCCTCTAAATGCGGTAAAAAATTCATCAGATTTACTTATGAATAGATTCTTTCAAATTAAAGAAGCTAAAGATAGAACTGAAGAAGAACCTACTGCTATTTCAACTGGAGTAACACCTGAAATTTATAATACTTTAGTAGAGAATTTAGACTTGTCAGCTAGAACTTTAAATTGTTTAAAAAGGGCTAATTTAAATAGAGTTGGAGACGTGATAGCTGTACCAAGAGCAGAGTTATTGAAAATAAGAAATTTTGGTCAAAGGTCAGTCACAGAGTTATTTGAAAAGCTTGAAAGTCATGGGGTTACTCCTGAAGGTTCAGAAAATAAATCAGAAGATGAAGGCTGATATGATTGGAGGAAAAAATGAGGCATAGAGTTTCAGGTTTTAAATTAGGAAGAAAATCTTCTTCAAGAAAAGCACTATATAAAAATCTTGTAACAGATTTTCTTAAATATGGTTCTATTAAAACTACCCATGCAAAAGCAAAAGCTATTCAACCTATAGTTGAGCAAATTATTACTTTAGGCAAAAAAGGAACATATCAAGATAAAAGAATTGTGTCTCGATTTATTATTGATCCTCAAGTTCAAGAGAAAGTTTTTGGAGAAATAAGTGTAAACTTAAAAGATCGTACAAGTGGTTTTACTAGGATAACTAAATTAGGTTTACGGAAAGGTGATACAGCTCCTATGGCAGAAATAAGCCTTGTGGATACTCTAGGAGATTAACTCATTATGTTTGTTGCAGCTGTTTTAGAATATGATGGTACAAATTTTTCAGGTTCACAATTTCAGAAAAATTCTCGAACAGTTCAAGGAGAATTAGAATTAGCTCTTCATAAAACTTTTAATATTTCTAATAGAGTGAAATTCGCTAGTAGAACTGATTCAGGAGTGCATTCTTTAGGACAAATAGTTTTAATTAATATTGATAACAATATTCCAATTCAAAAATTCCCAAAGGTTATTAATGATAATTTACCATTAGATATTAGATTAAGAGAAATTAAGAAGGTTAATAAATCTTTTGATCCACGAAGAGATGCTCTAGCTAGAGAGTATATTTATAAAATATCTTTAAAAGAATATCTATCCCCTTTTGAATCAAGATTTTTATCTAATTATGGTTCCAATATAGATTTTTCACTTCTCAAGAAAGCATCATCATTGTTTGAAGGAGTGTATGATTTTAAATCTTTTTCCGGAAGTTCTTTTAATATTGTAAAATCTTCAGTTAGAAGGATACTAAATATTACTTGTGTAAAAAAGGAAAGATTGATAGAAATAAGAGTTCTAGGAAACTCTTTTATTCATCAACAAGTAAGAAGGATGGTTGCTTTAATGATAAAAATTAGTCAGGGAGAATATGCTCTTACTAAGATACAAGATATGCTTTTTTCAAACGAAAGAAAAACATTATCATTAATAGCTCCTCCTAATGGACTATATTTGAGTAAAATTTTATACGCTGATGGTTTGCTTGATACTGATTATAATAACCAAATCACCGAGGTAGAATATGTCAATTCATCTAAATAGAATAAATCTTAAAGGGAAAGATGTTACTTCTAAATGGCATTTAATTGATGCTGATGGAAAAATTTTAGGTCGACTTGCATCTGAAATTGCAAGATTGTTAATAGGAAAAGATAAACCAACTTATTCTAGGAACTTATTATCTGGAGACTTTGTTGTAGTTATAAATTCCCAAGGTATTCGTTTAACGGGAAATAAATCTGAAACAAAAAAATATTGGAGACATAGTGGATATCCAGGTGGAATGAGTGAGATTTCTTTTAAAGTTATGAAAGAAAAAGATCAACAATTTATTATCAAAAATGCAGTAAAAGGGATGTTACCTAAGAATAAACAGGGAAATAAAATTTTATCAAGACTTAAAGTTTATGGAGGAAATGATCATCCTCATGAATCTCAAATTATTGCATCTAATAAAGGTTTGAATATCATTTATGATCAAAATGTTGGAAATTTGAATTCTACTCAGAAAGTAAAAGATCAAAATAATATTTCTAGAAAATCTAAGAAAAAAACACAAAAAGATAAAAATTCAGAATAAAATATATATTTGTAAAAAGGTGCTGAAGTGACACAAGAAAAATATTATTACGGAACTGGAAGGAGAAAAAGTGCTATTGCTAGAGTAAGAGTATTTAATACTCCTGGATCTATAACTGTTAATGGAAAATCTTTAGAAGATTTTATTACTGTAGATTCATGGAAGCAACATGCAATAAGACCACTTGTAGTTACTGATATGGAAGGTTCTTTGACTGTGAATATTAAAAGTCATGGAGGAGGACTATCTGGTCAAGCTGGCGCTATATCTTTAGGTATTGCTAGAGCTATTATCAATTTAGATCCTAACCTAAGAAAAGCTCTAAAATCTGCTGGTTTATTGACTCGAGATTCAAGAGTTAAAGAAAGTAAGAAATATGGCCTTAAGAGAGCAAGGAAGGCTCCTCAATATACTAAAAGATAGTTTTTTTTATTTGATATTCGATATTTCGATTACCCTGTCTTTTCCGGAGAGATCTTTTAAAGAATAAATCTTTGCTGATTTTAAATATATATTAATGAGGTTTTCTATATATTTTAATTGAGTGCTATCAATTTCTAAAATTACCTTACTATTGTTGTCTTTAACAATATCTGGAAGAATTTCTATTAAGTTTGCGATTATTTCTATTCCTTTTTCACCTCCATCAAGTGCCAATCTAGGTTCGAATTTTAGTTCAGCTGATAAACTAGGGAATCTTTTTTTAGGTATATATGGAAGATTGGCTACAATAAAATTATATTTTATATTTAAATGATCACGAAAATCTTGATTGAAAAGATTTATTTTTCTATCTAAATTATGTAATTTAATATTTTTTTTAGTTAGATTAATTGCTTTCTTGGAAATATCTAGGGCGCTTACAGTGATGTGAGGATAGATTAATTTGAGAGTTATAGCTATTATTCCACTTCCAGTACCTATGTCTAAAATAGATAAGTTATTGTTACAAGATTTTGAAATATTATATAAACATCTATCTACTAATAACTCTGTTTCGGGTCTAGGAATTAAAATTCCAGGAGAAATATGGAACTTTTTACCATAAAAATAACATTCTCTTGTAATATAAGGAAGAGGTATTCTTTTTTTTCTTTTTTCTAATATTTTCTTAACTTTTTCATATTCTATTTTAGAACATTCATGATTCAGATTTGAATATAATTTTTCTGTGGAAATATTAAGAACATTTTCAATGATTATTTCAGCTTCAACTTGAAATTCAGAGATATCTTTCTGAGATAATTCCTCTTTTATTTCTTTGAGAATTTCTCCAATAGTTGGCATAAATGTTAAGAGTTACTTAATTTTCTAGCTTGAAATTCTTGAATAAGAGGATTAATAATTTCGTCTAGGTTGCCATCTAAAATTGAGGGTAAATTATGAGAAGTGAAGTTAATTCTATGATCAGTCACTCTTCCTTGTGGAAAATTATAAGTTCTAATTTTTTCTGATCTGTCTCCTGTACCAACTTGTACTCTTCTATCTTTCTCTAATTGTTCTTGTTGTTTTTTATATTCTATATCCCATAATTTAGCTTTTAATAAATCCATAGCTATCAAGCGGTTCTGACTTTGAGATCTTTCTCTTTGGCAAGTAACTATGATTCCAGTTGGATTATGTGTTAATCGTACTGCTGTAGCCACCTTATTAACATTTTGACCTCCAGCTCCACCAGAATGAAATATATCAGTCCTTATATCTTCAACATTTATTTCTATATCTATATCTTCTGATTTTGGTAGTATAGCCACTGTAATTGCAGAAGTATGTATTCTGCCTTGAGATTCTGTTGAAGGTACTCTTTGTACTCTGTGTGTTCCTGCTTCATGTTTTAATCTACTAAATACTCCCTTACCTTTAATTTCGAAAGTAACTTCTTTTAAACCACCAAGACCTGTATCGTTTATATTTACAATTTGAGTTTTCCAATGATTTAATTCTGAAAATCTTTGATACATTCTGTATATATCTGCAGCAAAAAGACCTGCTTCATCTCCACCTGTTCCAGCTCTAATTTCTACTATAGCATCTGCTTCATCTCTGATATCTTTAGGTATAAGTTCTTTTTCTAAGTTTTTTGAAATTAGGTGAATTTTTTCGGAAATTTCTTTTTGTTCTATTTTTGCAAGTTCGATGATATCAGGATCTGGATCTGTATCTTCTATTTTTTTTGAGTTTATAAGTTCTTTCGCAAAATGATTGTATTGATCAAACAATGAGACGATATTTTTTAATTGATTATGTTCTTTGGCTAATTTAGTGATAGTTTCTGGATTTGAAGCATTTTGAGGATCCCCCATCAAATCTTCTATTTCCAAAAAACGAGTTTTAATATTTTTTAGTTTTTCAATAGTTTTTTCATTCATAAATAGATTTTTCAGTGGAGAATTTAGATTTTTTTTAATATTTTTAAAATATTTTTTGGTGACAAATCTACAGGTTTTTCTGATGAATTTTTTAAGCTTTTTATTAAAGCGGAACTCTTTTCTAATTCTTTTTCACCGATTATTAAAACATTTTCTGAGTTACATGAATTAGCATATCTCATTTGACCTTTAATGCTCCTGTTCTTTGGAGCTAATATTACAGAAATATTGTTATTTCTTAAGAAAGTCGCTATTTCTATACAAGTATTAGTAAGATCTTGATTTCCTAAGCTTATCATCGTTAATTTAGGACCTTTATTTATATAATTATCTGGAAGAAGAAATTGTTGATTTTCTAGATTAAGAATTATTCTTTCTATACCACTTCCAAAGCCTACACCAGGTACATCTGGCCCTCCTAATAAGTTCATTAGACCATCATATCTTCCTCCAGATAATATACTGCTTTGAGATTTTTCCTCGTTGGGATGTATTTCAAAAACGGTTCTATTATAATAATCAAGTCCTCTCACTAATTTATGATCTATTTCTATATCAAATTTAGTATAAGTTTTTGTCAAATTATGAACATTATTTAGTACTGAATTCCAGTGTGATTTACTTTCTTCATCTAAATAATCTATTGATTTAGGAGAATTTTCTTTTAAATTTTCTAAGTTGTTATCCTTAGAATCTAATAATCTTATTGGATTTGTTTCTAGTCGTTTTTTATCTACAGAATTCATTTGAGATTTATAGGGGCCAAAAAAAAGTTTTAAATCTTCTGAAAATTTTGATCTTGTAGTTAAATCTCCTATGCTATTAATTTTAATTTTAAGGTTTTTTAATCCTAAAGAATTAAGGTAATGTAGGCCTAATTCTATTAATTCTGAATCAATTTCAGGAGATTCATCTCCAAAAACTTCAGCTCCAAATTGGTGATGTTGTCTTAAACGTCCTGATTGAGGCCTTTCGTGTCTATACATTGAACTTATGTAGAATAATCTTATAGGTTTAGGGAGATTATTCATTCCATTTTCTATGAATGCTCTACAAGTAGCAGCAGTTCCTTCTGGTTTGAGAGTAAAACTTTTTTCACTAGAATCAGTAAATGAATACATTTCTTTTTGAACTATGTCTGAATCGGATCCTACTCCTCTTTGAAATAGTTCAGTTTCTTCAAAAGTAGGTGTTGATATTTCTTTAAAACCAAAAATTTCAGAAGAATTTTTAGCTATGTTATTAATAAAATTCCAGATACCTTGTTGTTCTGGCAGAATATCTGATGTCCCTCTAGGTGCTTGATACATATTAACCTTATCTTTGTTGGAATATCTTGCCTTCTGTTTTGATTGAAGGAGCAAGAACAAGTTCAGACTTGTGCATTTGTTTTATGTTTTTTGCTCCAAGCATCCCCATCGATACTTTTAGAGCTCCTACTAAATTTAATGTTCCATCTGTTGATGAAGAAGGACCAAATAAAAGAGTTTTTAATTTCGTTTTTGTTCCAACATTTATTCTAGTTCCTCTAGGAAGAGAATCGTGAGGAGTAGCCATTCCCCAGTTGTAACCTAATCCGGGAGCTTCAAGAGTTTGAGCAAATGGGGTTCCTATCATTACTGCGTCTGCTCCTGAAGCGATAGATTTACAGACATCACCTCCTGTTCTGATTCCTCCATCGGTAATAATTGGAACATATCTTCCTGTTTCATTAAAATAATCGTCTCTTGCTAATGAACAATCTAATGTTGCAGTTACTTGAGGTACTCCTATTCCAAGAACTTCTCTACTGGTACAGGCGGCACCTGGCCCTACACCTACTAAAATGCCATCTATGTTTTCTTTCATTAAGTCTTTTGTCACACTATAGCTTACAGTGTTTCCTACTAAAACAGGCATTTTTAAATTCTTCTTAATTTCAGAAAATATTAATCCTACAGGACTGTTGGAGCGGTGTTTTGCTGTAGTTACAGTACTTTGAATTATCAATATATCTGCTCCTGCATCTTTAATAATTCCTAGAGTTTTTTTTGTGTTTGCTGGAATTATAGAAACTGCACATTTAGATCCAGTATTTTTTATTTGTAAAATTCTTTTTTCTATTAAAGATTTTTTTATGGGTTCAGAATAAATTTTTTGCATTAATTCTGTGACTTTTTCTTCTTTCGCTTTAGAAATATATTGAAAAATTTCTTCAGTGTTTTCATATCTACAATAAATTCCATCCAAGTTTAAAACAGCTAATCCACCTAATTTATCAAGTTGGTTAATAAATTCTGGTGATGATATTGCATCCATTGCTGAGGCTAAAAAAGGTATTTTAAGAGAAATATCACCAATTTCGAAAGATGTGTCTGTTAATTCTGGATTAATAGTTATCTCACCTGGGCTTATAGACACATCATCAAAACCATAAGCATTTTTTAGTTTTCTTGAATTATTTTTCATTTTAATAATTAATTATTTTAGTATGAATTAAACATAATGAAATAGATTTGTAAACATATCTCAATAATAATTGTGATAATCTTTCTTGGCTAATCAATATTATAAAATGCTTACAAATTTAAAATTTTGAATTTTAAAATGCATTAATAATCAAACAATTTTTAGATTTAAATGATTAAATAAAATATATGAAATTTAATTTTTATTAGGAATCAATTGGAAATATTAAAAACAATTAAAGAATTAAAATCAAAATTAATTTTGATTGATGGGTCGTTAGGTTTTGTGCCTACAATGGGAGCTTTGCATAAAGGACATTTGTCTTTATTAAAATCTGCGAGAAAAGAGAATGAAATTTTAGTAGCTTCTCTATTTCTCAATCCTAAACAATTTAGTCCGGATGAAGATTTTCACAATTATCCCAGAAATATTGAAAAAGATATTTCAATATTTTCAGATTCAGGAGTTGATTTTGTTTTTATGCCTGACGAAGATCAAGTCTATCCTAAAGGTTTTTCAACGTTCATTAATAATTTGGAAGGAGGGGTATTTGAAGGAGAATTTCGTGATAGGCACTTTGAAGGTGTGTTAACTGTAGTAGCAAAATTGATAAATATTGTTAATCCAAAAAGAATTTATCTAGGAGAAAAAGATGCGCAACAATTATTCTTAATTAAAAAGATGTTGGAAGATCTAAATTTTGATGTAATTGTAAGGCCCATAGAAACCATTAGGGAATCTAATGGTCTTGCTTGTAGTAGTAGAAATTCTTATTTTTCAAGAAAGGAATTTGTTGATGCAGGAAATATATATCAATCTTTATTAAAAGTTTGTACTTTATGGAAAGAAGGAGAAAATGATTCTTCTAGACTTAAACAAGAATTTCAAAAGAACTTAGAAAAACTGGATGATATGGAAATTCAGTATGTTGAAATTGTAGATCCTAATACTTTTAAAATTATAAATTCTTTAAAAAACATCAAAAAATCTATTCTAATAGTTGCGGTAATTTTCAAAGGGATAAGATTAATTGATAATATAATTCTGGATTAAGTTTTCTTATATTGTTCTATTTTATCAACGTAGATGTTGAAAGATAATTTTATCAACTCAACATGTCTCTCAGTTAATTTTCCTCTTATTCTAGCAGGTGTACCAGTAATTAATGAATTTGAAGGGATTTTCATATTCTCTAACACTGTAGATCCTGCTGCAACTAAGCAAAAATCTCCTATTTCAACTCCTTCATTTAGAATGCTCCCATTTCCTAGAAGACAATTGTCAGAAATTTTTGAAGCATGACAAATTACTCCATGTCCAATAGTAACGTTATGTCCTATTTTGGAATTTCCATCAGAATGAATTACTGAATTATCCTGAATATTTGTTCTTTCTCCTATAGTTATTTTTCCATTATCAGCTCTAATTACTGCTCCAGGCCATACACTGGATTCTTCTCCTATCTTCACATCTCCTAACAATATAGCGGTTTCATGGACATATGCTTGAGGATCTATTTGTGGATATTTTCCATTAACTTCAAATAACATTTTTGCTTTTCCTCTAATTAGTTTATATAAAAATAGTTTTGATTATGGCAATTTGGGAAAATTTAAATCAAGATTAATTGGTATAGGTTTATCAGATTCTATCATTTTGTATTTTTCTTTTGCTTGTATAGATTTTTTATCAGGAGACCCTATATGAAACGTGATGAATTTCCCATAATCAGAATCTTTTTTTGCTCCAATTACTACATTCATATAAGTTCCAGATTGTGTTTCTGCAATCAAAGATCTGTGATCACCTAATTTTGCATATATTGGGATTCCTGCTGGAATATCATTTCCATTAATTCTTGCAAATCCTTGAAAAATAACAGGCCATCCGGGTGGAGACAATTCTTCTCCCGTATTTTGAATTGAGTTTTCATTATTATTACACGAGATAGTTATAAGAATAAATGCGCTAATTAATAAAATTTTTTTATACATAATCATATTTTAAATTCTTGGTTTTTCTTTATGCCAGTTAGAAATTTTTTGTATTGAATTTCCAATATTCATTATTTTTGATTCTGAGAAATGTGGCCCCATTATTTGTAGTCCTACAGGAAGATTATCTGAAAATTTACAAGGAATTGAAATAGCAGGAACCCCAGCTATATTTGCTGGTATTGTACATATATCATTTAGGTACATTGCTAAAGGGTTATTTACTTTTGATTTTAGGTCAAAAGCTACACATGGAGAGGTAGGGGAAATAAGAGCATCATATTCTTTAAATTTATCAATTATAGATTCTGTCAGAAGTGTTCTTACTTGTTGAGCTTTTTTGTAATATGCATCGTAATATCCTGATGAAAGGGCATAAGTGCCAATTAATATCCTTCTTTTGACTTCATCACCAAACCCCTCTCCCCTAGTAAACTCCATTGTTTCCCAGATATTTTTTGATGATTTATTAGAAAATCCATATTTAAAACCGTCATATCTTGCTAAATTTGATGAAGCTTCAGATGGTGCAATTAAATAATAAATCGATACAGCTTGCTCTAATAAAGGAATTGTGGTTTTTGATACTGTAGCTCCAAGATCTTTAAGTATAGAAATACTTTCATTTACTGAAGAGGATACTCCTTTTTCTATTCCTTCACCCAAAAGATTTTCAATTATCCCTATTTTCATACCCTTGATTCCTTTATTAATTTCTTTTGTATATTTGGGAATCTCAGATTTAGAAGAAGTAGAATCTGCTTTGTCGTACCCTGCAATCACTTCAAGTATTTCGGCACAATCTTCAACACTTTTAGTCATTGGTCCTATTTGATCTAGAGAGCTTCCAAATGCTATCAAGCCAAACCTACTTACTAATCCATATGTAGGTTTTAGTCCTACAATGCCACAAAGTGCTGCTGGCTGCCTAATACTTCCTCCTGTGTCAGATCCCAAGGATCCTATACATAGTCCAGAAGCTACAGATGCTGCGGGGCCTCCGCTACTTCCACCAGGAACTTTTTTTAAATCCCATGGATTTTTTACTGGACCAAAAGCGGAATTCTCATTAGATGAACCCATTGCAAATTCATCCATGTTAGCTTTTCCAATGATTATTGCTCCTGCATTAATCAGCTTT
>MDTE01110896.1_pt1 | contig 28113 bp, 24 predicted proteins | sample 811231 | NCBI WGS metagenome assembly MDTE01 (sample SAMN05326651, study PRJNA326480) | marine metagenome | isolation source: seawater | place: Indian Ocean: Red Sea | collected 2010 | reverse complement strand
GGACCAACTAAAGCTCAGCGTCCAGGCCTAGGATTCGTGAGCAGACTCTTCGTACGGTGACCACACAGCGAACTGCTCCAGGTCATCCTCGTCGGCCTGTGATTCTGATTCCCCGGGGACAGGTGAGCTCAACAGCAGATATTTTGCCATTGTCGGGAAGAGGAACGACGTCACAACCGCCAATAGGATGATACTGTCGTAGAGCTCCTGGGTGATGATGCCTTCTTTCAGGGCGATCGTGCCGGCTACAATATTCAGACTCAATTGGGCTGCCACCAACAGGCCACCAGCAACGGTCTCCCTCGGTGAGAAACCGACGAATAGAAGCGTAGACGAAGCCAAGCCTCGCACCACATAGGACACAACCAACAAGATGAGGAAAGGCTGAAGAATGGCCCAGTCGGTCAAATCTGGAATATTGAACCGAAGCCCAACCTGAATAAAAAACATTGGGATTAAGAAACCAAATCCCATTGCCAGGAACTTGGTGTCGAGCACCTGTCGGTTGGGGAACAAAGCCCCTAATGTAATACCCGCCAGGAACGCCCCAACGATATGCTCCAACCCGACGGCAACCGCTACACCAACAAAAAGGGCTAGCAGGAAGAGCGAAAAGCGCATTCCTGTCTCGGAAGGATCGTGGGCTTCGAAGAGGATGCGGAATCGCTCGGGGAACCACCAGATCAGCGCGCGCAAGAGCGTCAATGCGATGTAGAAGAACACGCCAACAACGACGACACTTAAGAGCTCGATGCTTAGACCGCTCTTGTGGACAACCTTGAACACGACCACAATGAGCAAAGTCACGAACTCAGAGATCAGAGAGCTGAGTAGGATCAGGCGCCCAAACCGACTACTTCCATGCCCCACTTCGCGCAGAACCGGGATGACCACGCCCACACCCGTCGCAGAGACGATAAGAGCCAGGAAGATAGGGAAGTCCAACAGCACCATCGCAATCAGTGCCAAGCCTATGGATAGTACATAGATGACCAATGCCACGGCCGCGTCGCGCCGACTACGGGAAAGGATCTCACGGAAATCGATCTCCAGGCCCGCAATAAACATCAAGAACACAAGTCCCAGTTCCGCTAATTGATGGAGCCAGGCCGGGTTTCCAATCATCTGGGCACCGGAATCTCCCAGCGCAACCCCGAACATAATCTCAGCGACAACAACGGGGAGTCCTACACGCTTGGCAATAAGGGGTATAAAGAAGATCCCGGCCAACAAGACGCCGAGAATCCATAAGGTGGTGGAACCACCATGACCCGCGGATGCGAACGGTATAGAGATGGACGAGATATCAAATGGCATGATGCATTTCTCGCGGTAGAACCATTACCGAGCTATTGCAGGAATGCACCACATGGAAGTCCACGTCCGGATTAAAGATATTACGTGGTTCGATCCCCACAGTCTCCATCATCACGAGCGTATTCTCGCTGGCCGCACGCCGTGCCACTACCGACACTGGATTCCCATCGATCTTCTCTACGGCTACCTCCTTACGATGCAATTTCGCCAATTCCACCAGGAAGAGCTCCAGAGTGGAGGGGGCGTCTCCTCTCCGTGTACGCGTGGGAAGAATACGGTTGTAGAGTTGTAAGGCCACGACATGGGCACCGTCGAGACGCGTCACATCGACTGCGATCTCTAGAGCACGACGGGTTTTGTCGATATCCAGGCAAGGGACCACAATTTCCGAATACGGGAATGACCCTCGGGAAATAAGAACCGGCACGTCCACTGCGTTGATTGCGCTACGGGTAAAGGACGTTCCAGAGAATTTCCGGAACAGACCAATCTTCTCCGCCGGTAGAACCACGATTCCAACTTTTCCCTTACCCGTTAGCTGGGTTAATGATGGAAGATTCCGATCCTCCGCAGTACCAACATGCAAACTGACATCGGCCTCTTTGCATTGTGCCTCCAGACTCTGCAGGAGGGCGTCGGAATCGAAAGAGCCCAGGCCTTCAGGAAAGACGACAGCATCGAGACCACTCGCGCGACTCGTCCGGGTAATATAGATAGCTTCCGCTATGTTTGTCTCTGTCGGCGGCTGAAAGCCAAAGATTGGCAATAAGACTCGGTTTCCATATTGCGCTGGGAACTGGAGTTCACCGCTGAGAAAGGCTTCCGCAACGCCACGTACCAGATGAGAATCACCAACCAGAACAATTCGATCACGCGGTAGAAGAACCGTGTCTCCTCTCGGCAAAATGAGCGTGTTGCCCCGATAAATCGCAGCGATACGAAAGTCTTTCGTAGGGAGGTCCCCCACGGTCAACCCGGCATAGTAGGAGCGCTCATGTAACTGTACCTCCAGGATTTCTCCCTGGGCCAATCCGATCTCCGTGGTCTCCACGATACCTGTTTCAATTCGATTCCGAATTAGCGCTGCGGATGCCGCAGCCCGATTGATCGCAGTAGCACCGATCTTCCCAAGCCATTCTACGGCATCAGCACCAGCCGCAAGTGATACAATTACGGGGGTGTTGAAGCGATGCCGCATCAGCGAACAAAACGCGATATTGGCTTCATCATCCGTCGTACAGGCGACCGCATATCGAGCACGTTCTGCCCCTGCTCGACGCAAGATCATCTCACTGGTTCCATCTCCCTCAACGGTCTCAACATTGGGGTGGATCCCCAGACGTTCAAAACGTGTAGTGCTCGTATCGAAGACGGTTATCTTCCAATGATGGTCGAGGCGGGAGATCAACTCTCGCCCTGTCTTCCCACACCCCAATATGAATATCTCAAGTTCCTTCATTTGCTTCCTTGAAGAAAGGTCATCAACCAACCCCCAGACCCAAACCAAACCGTATGGCTCCTATCGAAGCCATACGGTTCAATTTGAATTCCGAAGTCTACGGTTGAACTGGAAAATTGTCACGCCGCTATAACTAGCACCGGCAATCCAACTCCAGAATCAGGAAATCCAAGCGGAGAGGCTCTCTCCAAGCTCTTGATATGCTTTGCTGTTTACTCGGATCTTGAGGTACGCGTCGAACATCTGCTCAAGGGTCGCCTCAATCTGTTCCAACTGTGCCAGTCGATCCAGAAGTACCGCTTCTTCATCACTTCCGTCGGATACCCCATTGGGAACCTTAAGGGAGCGAACCACCCATTCGTCCGTGTCCAATACAAAGGACCATTCCCCGTCGGGACGGATTACATGCAGCTTGGCTCGAGTAATCTTCTTGCCCGATCGAAGCGCGGCACGAAGTTCTGATTTCATAGACTGTGGCTGCCCCTGAAAGGTGGACGCGGCCGGGCTGTCGCCCTCACCTACCACTGTCAGCGAATCATCAAAAAAGATCTCCGTATCTTTCCCTGCTTCCTTAAGTTGCCCGTCCGTTTCATCCACGCGGCGGTACAACCAGGTGAGAAAATCGCGGCCGAGTAGTGCGTACTTGCTCTTTAATGCGAGATAATCCATGACTTCCCCTCCATTATTCCGCGTTCAATAACGCGGGGATGTAGATAGGCGCCGGCAGCGCTTGTTTCAGTAATTTTGCGTCATCATAGTTTTCGTCCAGCAACCGAACGAAGGGCTCACTCGGTAATAGCTCGACACCAAAGCACGACTCGAGAAGTTCCGCGCATGTCTCCACAACCGTCTTCGACCCAGAAAAGATCCGAACGGTTCCGTCCGTTAAGGACCAGGCTACATCTGCCACCTGGATGGCCGGAATAACCTTTTTGTAGAGCATAAGCTCGATACGCTCTTTTATCGCGGTACGTTCCGCACGACTCAATCGACTTCCCTTCTTTTCTTCCGCCTGCGCCTCTTCGGCTTTGATTAAGGCACGGGTATATGCAGATGGGAGCTTCAGCTTATCGCGACGATAACTGAAGATTACGTACGACCCCACAAAGGTCTTCTCGGAATTGGCATCGAATTCCGTCGTCAGTATCTCATCAAATACTACAAAGCCGTGCGATTCGACCTCACCGTCCACCACATCAGGATCCCGGAAGGCATTCTTCTCTAAGATCGCAAGGATCTTCGTACGATCGAGATCCTCCATTACTTTGGGGTCCATCGTCTGAAAGCCCCGCCAGGTCATTGATCCACTCTTAAGCGCCATAAGTTCCACCTCAATACAACTGTTTCTAGATCAAATGGGCTTCGATTGCGGCGACCCCGAAGCTCCGCAAAACACCCACTCGTTCCGATCTTACTGCCGAGAAACTACCCCTCTGATTCAGAGGTGGCAAGCATCGATTTTTTGTCCTCAGGCCGACGTTTTTCTAGGCCAGTGATCCCGCATATATCGAACGACACAGCACGAGAAAAGGAAGACGGAAGAGGCGTAGTACAGCCAGATGGTCAGCACCGCAATACTCGACAGGGTATTCCCAAAAGTGTCCGGTAATTCGGCGAGGTGATCGATATAGATCTTGAACATCACATGGGCAATGCCCCACAGGGCACAGAATGTCACCGCCCCTACCGCGAGATGAAAGGGAGCCAGCTTGCGCTCACCGAACACATAGACCACCACAAGAAACGCCATCGTCAATACAAATACAGTCATCACAGCTCGCCAGAGAGGTCCGGAGAGACTGTCCACAAAACCCCAGAAATAGCTCGATAAGACAATGAGCATTAAGGCCAACAAAAAGAACACCGCGACTCGTCGTTTATCTCGAACAAATTGCCGGCGCCGGTGACTTCGAAAGATGTTCGATACCGCCTTTTCAAGAGCGTTTAAGAACATAAAACAAACAACCACGAGGAAAACGAAAGCCACGCCCCCATCCAGTCGGTGCGAACGCACAAGGCCTCGGACCTCCCTGGCCAGACCGTCATCGATAAAAGGAAGAAAATATCGAATGGGTTGGGCGACCTGTTCGTAGGTTTGACTCGCCTCTATCTCCTCCGTATGTGGCCCAACCTCCACCTGCACGGATCCCAAGACCACCATGGCGACGATCAGAAACGGAATAATCGCCAACATCGCAAAATGCGCAATCGCAGCCGCGTTCATCGGACAGTTCGATTGGCGAAAGATCTGGATGATTCCCAAAACTGTATCGAGGCCTCGTTGGAGGAGGCTTTTGGGAGCCGGTCCTTTATGCGGATCCACGATGGTCATCTACAAAGAATGACCCCGGATCGGTCTCGGGTCAAAGGATTTACCGACGATTCCATCGTCGGGACCAGCGAAGAAGCCGTCTGTATCCAGGCCCCTAGACCTTACGATCTAAAAGACTACCCATCATGGAATCTACGGTCTGTATCACACGGATATTTGCCTTAAAGGCGTGACCCGCACCAAGCTGCTCCACCATCTCGGCCGCGATATCGGTATTCGAGGCCTCTACGGTCTGACCATCTCGATCATAGATAGCGTGGGGTTCATCCGTTTTTTCAATCCGAGTTCGAACGCCGCCAGTCTCCACGTCCTCGGCCAGCACTCGTCCGGGATCATAGCCATCCGTATTACTATTCGCCACATTATGGGCCGAGCTGGCCGCTCGTGTAGAGGCCGCTTTCAGTCCGCTCTGGGCAATATTCATGGCGTTCGTGATCTTCATGAGCACACTTTACCGTAGTTCCTCGCCGGATTCCAGAATGTTAGGTTTCAACCCACGGAAAACCAGGGCCATCAACGACATATAGAGTAGTAACCAGAACCAGGAGCTGCCTTCCGAATTGCCCGCTCTGCAGCCAGAGCTACTGTTCGTTCCTGGACCGATTGTTTGAATTACATCCTGGCCGCTCGCTCCGTCAGCCCCTGTCTGGGTGGTGTCCTCGGACGTTGGCGGCTGACAGGCCGAATTCTGACCAGGGATACATAGAGGCGGAGATTGGTTGGTCAGACAACGCATGGAGCACGGACAATCCGAATCCGAGGCACATTCATCGGTGCAGAAGAAACTACCGGGCTCCCCCGAGATAGACCGACAATAACCGGCCGCGCACTCCGCATCTGTGGTGCAGGTATCTCCAACCTTCAACTTCTCCGGGATACAAGCCCCCTGTTGTGTCGCCGGATCAACCGTAACGCATTGTTGACCTTCCGGGCAGATGGGGTTGCCAGTGTTACATTGTACTCTACAGAAATATCCAGCGTCAGGAGAGATTCCTACACATAGCTCCGAGCAACACGCATCCGCGCTACTGCACACATCGCCAGCTTCACGGCATGGAACCGGTAGACAGGCGCCATCGGTCCCATTCAATGAGTAGGGACTACAAGAGAACCCCACAGGGCAATCGTCGGATACGGTACTGCATTGCTTGGAACAGATCTGCTCAAACCCCGTGTCCTGGCAATACAAACTACAATCGCATTGGTCGTCGGAAAAACAGGTGTCTCCTAATTGGCCCGGACCACAGGTAGGAGGCGGTTCCGTGAATCCCAGATCACAGGTTCCTCCCTGGCATTGTCCATATTTACTGTAATACTCCTGCCCGTTGTTTGGGTTCGTCTCCACCACATCGGGGCAGTCCGAATGGCTCGAACAGGTATAGGTCCCTTCCGCGGGGTATAGATAGCATGCCCCCAGTCGATCGTCGTCGGTAAGCGTTGCAGTTTTCAGGTTTGGATCGGCGACAGGTGCCATCGTGGGTGGGTCGAAGTTGTTGTACTCCAGTACATGTTGCATCCCGAAAAAATGCCCCTGTTCATGAATCGCAATGTTCAACACATCTTGCACAGAGCCATTCCAGCTTGGCGTCCCGCTTGTAGACCACTGGTGTTGGCGACCATTGAATCCAATGTCGGCCTCGAGAATCATACCCTGGAAATTAATTAGCGGCCCCGTAACACCCAATACGTACGAGCCAAATCCCCAGGCATTCCCTTCAATCCAGGCTATCTCGTTTTCGCCATTTCCGGAGGAGCCGACCGAGGTAATCTGATTATTCTCGGTGGTGCCTAGATACGTGAAAGAGATCGAAGTACACGGCGTGCTTTCCCAATCAGCGAACGCGTCCTTCACCTTTTGAAATTCGCTTCCATTGTTGATGTCATCGGACCCGTCGACATGGATCTTGTAGGGCACCGTGTTGCTGTTCCATCGAACAACTTTATTTCCCACCATAGAAATGCTGAACGCCGAGGCTTCTTTAGCCACGGCACCGACAAACACAATCATCAGCAAGGAAGACAACAACCGCACGAAATCAACCTCGTTATGCACAACAGGTAGTGTCGTTTATACGGAAAACGAGACCAAAGTGAAAGTTACGGCCTCATTTTTTTATCCATAAGTTGCTGGAACCGGAGCAAAAGACCGCTCTACACACGACCTCAATGCACGATATCTGGATTTCCAACGGGAGGTCGCGACTCTTTGATCGGTCCAAATTTCTTCTCAAAGCCATGGACGGCCTCTGTGAGCATGCGTGCCAGTCGTTTCGCATGACCAGGGCTCATTAATATACGGCTATGTAGCTTCCCATACGGCGGTTTCGCCGTAAGAAAAAGGAAATCCGCTAAGAATTCCTCCGCCGTATGGCTCACCATTGATGAGTTGCAGTACGCGCCCTGTCGGGTCTGTTCATCGGACTCGATTCGTATCTTGATGGGAGCCCGTTTTGTTTTTTCATCCGCCATGATGATCTTCACTCCAGGGAAAAGGTTCGGAAACCTGATGTCCTGGCCGCGAACTATCATGGTTGGATCGATTTGGCACGTCATCGGGGAAAACAGAACGCCCGTCGACCGATCTACATTTATAGAAACATGTGTTTTTTTTTGACGATCCGGGGACTTGCGCTGACCATGACAGATGTATCGGCGTGATAGCGAGGTCCTATGAGAGATACAGTCCGAGATCTGCTCCATCTGGTAACGGATGTCCAAGCCGTTGGACAGATATCGTTGCCACCATCAAATCTTGCACTGGCGGCTCTCTCCCCTGACGGTCCAATGCAGGACTATACTCCTGTGCCAATTGAGGAGCCGATCCCCAAAGCGACTGCCCTGAAGGCTGTCGAGACTGCAAAAGAAGAAAACGAGCCCTCTGTTTCCTCGAAAGAGATCGAGCGTGAACAGTCGACTCAGCTGGTGGAACTTATGCGCGACCATAATAGTATGCTGAATGATCTCCAATCCGAGATTCGTCGCTTGGACGTGGCACGTGCAAAAGCACAGACCGAATGTGAACAGCTTTCCACGAACTGTCGGAAGCTAGAAGAGCATCTACGGCTGATCCAAAACGAAATAGATGACGAACGGAAGTCGTCAAAAATCAGTGAAGCCCGTGCCAATCTCCTGGAACAGGCCACGACGCTTCCCTGGTGGCGAGTAATTCAGCGACGAGATCTGATGCGAAGAGCACGCGCTCTGGTTCGGGCACTGCCCGCAGCCTGAGTAGAAGGAGTCTAAGGGAGGGGCGAGGCCCGGGAAGGAAACTTCCCGGGCCATTTTAATTGCACTCCTAGAAATCAAAGATCGTATCGTCCGAGATCTGGTTGGGATCGTCGCCCAGATCCAGAATGGTCAGACCGTCGAAACCCGGGTTTGGAAGTTCGCAATCACTGGCTACCGCTTTGTCGGTAAACCCGAGACGCGCCAACGTGGTGATGTCCAGATTGAAGGTTGTGAACGCCACACGGCCATCACGCAGGGGAACGATCGCAGAAACATCCGCATCTTTGAGTCCGGTTTCCACTCCATGGGTCAACCACTGATCATCCGTTGGATCGAGCGGGGTTCCCCCGTGGTCAAGGCGCATCAAAGCGCCACCATCCTCTCCACAGACATCGAAGGCTCCAATCCAGAGAACATTATCTCCCTGTGGAGTGAGAGTCAGAATATCACCATCGGATAGTAGGCCCCGCTCATCGGACCATAAATACCACGCACCCAATTCTGGGGTGCACCCTCCGGTGAAACTCTCATAGACGTAAAGGCCATGATCGGTGCCGACCCAGAGGACATTCTGACTCGCCGATAGACTCAATACGGTGCTGGTAGAGTCGCCGGTTTCGCCCCCGGGGACCATCCAGGTTTGTTCATCATCGCTGGTATCCGTAGGCGTTCCCCGCGTATTCAGGAAGAGCAGTGGCGCCTCCGCTCGTAGCCAGGTGGAGGTCAGAAAATCCTGATCATGTTCGGTGCTGAACCCAACCCACAGATGTTCCGGGTGATTGGAGGCAAGAGAGAGCACAGTCCCAGGTGTGATGTAGGTCCAGACAGAGGTCGTCGGGTCCCAGAGCTCCCCACCATGATGCAGGTGGTATAGACCCGCGAGGGTGCCGACCCAGAGGCCTTCGTCTCCATCGGGTAGAAGGGCCGTAATGGTCTCTGAGAATTCCTGTACCAGCCAGGTTTCGGAGGTCTCGACCTCAACAGAGGCAAGATGTGGATTCAACGGAGGGAGGAAATGTACCCAGTGGTCATCGCCCTTATCCAGGGAGTCCTTGCCCGGATGAAACCAGGTAAGACCGCGAGACCAGGAGCCGAGCCAGATACCATCTAACTGATCTACCATCCTGGTGACCATATTTCCGCGCGGACCCTCGAAATCATTCGTCCGATCCGAAAGAAGTTTTCCGCCTGGGTAATGAATCGATGTAACGGAACCATCGCCTTCCAAGCGAAGGCCCAACAGACCGTCATGACTGGTACCAGTCCATAAAATGCCGTGATCCCCTTCCACCAGGGCCAACGCGTTGACCCCGTAGCTAACAGCAGGAACTGGGGCCGAGACCGTAGACTCATGGAACGCATCACCGTCGTGGTAGGTAACCTGAACCGTCGCTCCATCAAGAAAACGAGCGGGTTTTTCTACGGAAATATTGATTCGAGGCACTGGGTCCATCCAATTATCCGTCACTCTAACATCCGGGAAGACTATCGTTGTAGAATCCGGGAATTCGATCTCCACACGTGTAACGGTCTGATGACAATCGATATCCAATGCGATCGAGATCTCCACGGCCTTGCCCGTATAGGCGTTCACGATTCCCGGGTCACCTTCAAAAATCGTCGATAGAACGGGGTCGGTCCCCTCATAATCCTGACTAATTTCTACCTGTGTAATGCGTACAGCGTCGCCGCTAAATCCCTCCCCATTCATTCTGGAACAGGTGCGCCAATCCATCCGCACACAGCCGATGAGACCAGGCAACAAAACCAATCCAAAAAATAGCCACCGAAACCGTATAGGTCGGGTTACATACCAATAATTCAAGCGAAACAAACGACGTTCAAACATGAGCCCACTCCTTTCATAGGTATTCACAAACGGCTGATTCGATCAGCCATGGAAACTCTAGAGCAGAAGTCGTGCCAATCTGTGACTAATCGGTCATCAATTAGGGCAAACGGACCACTGGGAAGCCGCCACTCACCTTCCCTCATGGGAACTCACGGGAAACACACCCGGACAAATTAGTCCGATTAGTGGAGCGAGACTGCCACCGAATGGATAACGTCTACTCCGATCCGGTCGGTTCGTAGAGCTGGAAGATCATATCCGTACCAGCTGCATCGGCGTGACAGTTCGAACATACAGACTGTGCTATGGGCAACCGGACAAAAGCTTCGTTCTCGAAGTTTCGCTTGTATTCATACCAGGTCCACCCGTTTTCGCTTTTTTGAGCCGTGGCGATCAGCCAGGGATAGTCCTGGTCATCACGATAGGACTCTTTGACGATAATTGTTCCGAGTGGATAGGGGTTTACCAACGGGATCTGTAGTTCACCGTCGGCATAGAGGTCTTCGACCGTTACGCCACAGGCGTAGACATTCTTCGTCCCAAAATGAGGATCATGATCGCGTGGCAAGAGAGGCTCTGCGTTCATTTTCACGCAGGCCTCATATCCCATGATATTGGCAGGAAGCTCCTGGCAACCGGCCATAAATACCATTCCCCCAATCAACAAAATCAAACTACGCAAAAGAACCTCCTAGCTAGGATTGTACGGCTGGAAAGCGACTTCGGTCAATCTGTGAGCGCGGGTAACACATAGACGTTGGACGGAAGATGGCAGAGGGCGTACATTAGTACTGGATGGGAATGTAGTTGGACTGCGAGGAAAATGGGTATTCTTTCATCGCTGATATTATCTGCCGCGCTATTGGCAACGTCACCACCTGTCGCTGAACCGAAAGCTGCAGCCGAATCGAAAGCTGTAGAGGAAGCCGTGGCAGTGGAAATAGAACGCAACCTGACGGTTCGTTTAAAGACCGGGATCTCCTTTTTCACAAAGAGCCAATCCACCGCCATACCTCATCTCTTAAAACCCAATATCCGATTGGAGCTGGCCCGAACGCTCACGCCCAAAACGGAGATCGGCGTAGATGTAGGTTCCGTTGTCACGACCAATCCAAATTATCGCGTCCTGACGGGCTATCTTTACGCTGCCGGTTACTTCCACACGGGTAGCTTGTACCGAATCGGTGTGCGAGGAGGAGTCGGTGCCGGACCCGGCCCAAGAATTCTCTACGCAGATCTACGAAGCCAACAGGACCTGACGGGTTACACCCAATTCGGGGTCATCATGGACTGGCAACTGCCGGTGGATCGGCTCCAAATCGGTCTCCAGATCCTGGTTGAAAACCTGAGTGTGGTTACCCTGGCTCTTACCACCGGTTGGAAGATCTGATTCACCGTTCGCGGTTTTCTAAAAAAAATACGATACTATCTACATCATGGTAACGAAGACGGAACCCACAACGGAATTCGTACAGGAACTCATCCCCTACAGCCGACGGGTGTTTTGTAATCGTAACCTTCGGATGGATACGATCCGATATATAGGCTTCGACATGGATTACTCGCTGGCTCTTTATAAGCCGGCGATGGAGCACCTCCAGGCGGAACTTGTGCTCAACAGCATGGTCGATGTTCTGGGCTATCCACGCAGTATATTGGCACTGAAATACGCCCCGCAATTCGCGATCCGTGGTCTCGTCGTCGATACGGAGCATGGCAATATCTTCAAGATGAACGCGCATCGCTTCGTAGGAATGGTCTGGCACGGAGAAGGTCCCCTCGACAAAGAGATCCGCCGAGACATCTACACAAACCGCAAGATCGACCTGTCCGACCCGGGTCTGATGATGGTGGATACCCAGTTCTCCCTTCCCGAAATGCATCTGTATTGCCAACTTGTGGGGCTCTTCGACAAACAAGCAGATAATGAATCCAAGCCCACATACGATCGGCTCTGGCGAGACCTCCGTGGCGCCATGGATGTCCTACATAGTGACGACAGCCTGAAAACGATCGTTCGCGGTAATATTCCAGAGTACATCTACAAAGACCCCGATCTACCCGAGACCCTGCATCGATTCCGATCCGCGGGGAAAAAGCTCTTTCTACTAACCAATAGTGAACCAGAGTATACGCGGGCTGTAATGACCTATCTTCTGGATCAGGGGCACCCAGGCTACGCCAAGTGGGAAGACTACTTCGACTTCATTATCGCGTCCGCGCGAAAGCCAGGTTTCTTTGTAGGAGACACCCCCTTTCTCCATAGCAATGAAGATGGGAGTTCGCAGTCCATACCTGTGACCCAATTACGAAGGGGTCAGATATATACGGGCGGAAATCTCCAGGAGCTTAAGCAATGGACTGGAATGCGTGGAGATGAGGTTCTCTACGTTGGAGACCATCTCTACGGGGATATCCTCCGCTCGAAACGCGACACGTCATGGCGTACGGCAATGGTCGTCCAGGAGCTGGAGCGCGAGCTACTAGGCATGCAGGAACACGGTTCGGACCTAACGGAGCTGGATCGACTGGAGTCTCGACTCTTTCAGATTAATCTCGAGCGAGCGGCCCACGCGATCGATGGGAATCGTGATCGAAGATTGCAGGGGGAAGCTCGACAGCTCAACCAGGAAGTCCTGCGATTAGAAAAACAGATCTGCGTACACTTCAACCACACCTGGGGCATGATGGTCCGCGACCGCGCGGAATTAAGCGCGTTCGGGGCACAAATGCAGGATTACGCCTGCATCTACACAAGCCGTGTATCTAATTTCCGGCTCTATTCACCGGTCTGGTATTTTCGCTCACCTCGACAGCGCATGCCCCACGAACAGTTGCGCTGAGCCCTCTACGTCTCAATCCAGAGATAGAGGAGCGCCGTGGCGTAATGTGTTCACCGCGAAGGAGCGGGTGTATAGGTGGCAGCGGGTTATAGCCCACCAATCCGGAGGATAGGGTCCTTCCGAGAGGCTCTGGAATGCACAGAGATCGCGCCCTGGCTCCACCCCTCCAAAGAGGGTGTCAATGCACTCGGAATAGCTCTCCAACGGCCCGTCCGCGACACAGGTCGCGTAATCTGCCGGGTCCAATCCTACACTTGTATCCGTGATAATTAATGCTCCGGAAACCGCCTGGTACCTGTCCAGGACCGACTTGAGACTGCGCCAGGCCCTCGCGCTATCATCCGTCATGGCCAATACCGTCACCCGATTCCCCGTCGTCAGAGCAGATAGGGCATGGACCGCTGTCTGGGTAGGTAACTTCGCCTCTGCGGCCAGCACCAACACCGATCCTCGCGACAAGCTCGTTCGATCGTAACTATCCTGTCCAGGAACGCGCCGATTCGGAGTCGAACCCGCCAGATGGTGTCGTAGGTCCCACGTCACCCATTGGGCATAATCCAATAGGAGCTGGGGTTGTGCAAAGACCCCCTCCCCTACGCTGCGTATCGTCGTTGCTACTGACGAAGCGGTCGACGCGGAGTGAATGTCGGGTCGTGGCCCCGGTAGATGTATCCACGGCTTGGATTCTGGCGGATTCCAGGCGATTCGGTTCTCCACAGCGGAGCTCGCTCGTTGCGGACGAAGCGTCGACACATACGACCTACCCCCGGCCTTTGGACCCGTTCCCGAATGCCAATATCCTCCGAAGGGCTCGATGGAAACACGCGCGCCGGTAATGCTCCGGTTCACATAGATATTGCCGCAATTGAGTTCGGAAGAGAGTTGGTCGATATCATCCTGCGATTGGGAAAATACACCACCAGTCAACGCGAAGGGTGTTCCGTTGAACACCTCTACGGCCTGCTCCAACCCTCGATAGGGGATAAGATGAACCACCGGGCCAAAGATCTCCCGCTGGCCGAACGATTCGGGGTCGGACACGGCCTCTATGGGTAACTCGAAGACCGACGGGCCCACAATATTACCGGGCCTATCCTGGCCTTCCTGGGAGCGATTCAACAGGACGCGCCCGCCCACGCGCAGGCATTCCTCTTCGGATTGACGAGCGACCTCCTTCAACCGATCCGCCTCGAATTCACTGATCACGGGATTTACATCCACCCCCGGCTCCAACGCCGGGCCGATCTTCAAATCCATGACTGCACGAATAAATCGCGCGGTGAATCGGTCGTAGATCCGTTCATCCACCAGAATCCGGGACGCAGCCGAACATTTCTGTCCCGCATGACCAAAAGCCGAATAGAGACAACCGCTCATCGCTTCATCCAGATCTGCACTCGCGGTAACGATGATCGCGTTCTTTCCGCCCATCTCAACAATCACGCGACAAGCCCCCGAGCCCGAGGGAGGAATACGTCGAGATAGGCTCTCGTAGATTCCCACGCCAACTTCCTTCGACCCGGTAAAGACACATCCAGCCACCCGTTCACTGGCGAGTATACGTGCACCGACTTCACGCCCTGGACCAAGGGCATGCTGAAGCACATCCTGGGGTACACCCGCTTCATGAAGCAGGCTCACCAGATATTCTGCTATCAGCGGGCTGTATTTCGCCGATTTGAGCAACACCGTATTTCCCGCCACCAACGCCGCAGAGGTCATTCCGCAGGGGATCGCGAGGGGGAAATTCCAGGGAGCGACCACTCCAAGCACCCCTCTTGGAGCACGAGGCGCGTCCGCTCTGTCTTCGGCCGCAAGCCGAAGCGCTTCCAATGCATAAAATCGTAAGAAGTCGATGGACTCATCGATGTCCGCCAAGGCTTCCGCGCGATTCTTTCCCGCTTCCTCAGCGACCAGGACCGCCGCTTCTATTCGTCGCGCCAATAAGAGATCAGCAGCCCGTATCAATGCAGCGGCTCGACCACCGGCGCCCTGCTCTTCCCAATGTGTCGACGCCTGAAATGCCTTCTCAAGCATTGCGTCCGTATCCGCCTGGTTGGCCTGCGTGACAGTCCCCACAACAACGGAATTATCCGACGGTGAGACACTGTCGATTTGCGTTCCATTCCGACGATCTGTCGCCAGGTCTAGACGAGTCATGGCCCCCGGGTGATTGATTTCCGCAGCCAGGGCCTCCCTATGCATCGGCCGATACAGCCGAACGGGAGCCACATTACGAAACCTGGGTAAATCAGATGTCTTCGAACGCACCGCCGCATGCATTCGCCAGGTCGGCTTTGCACGCTTTCGTCTATATCGTTCGCCCGGCCGCATGAGGATGCGATCCGGATCGAGCCCTCGGCGGGCCTGTGTAAGCACACCGGCCTGCGAGCTATTTTCCATGATGCGCCGGACCAGATACGCCATTCCCACCAGTAGAGAGCCTACCGGTATATAATTGCGTACAGCCCAGCCACGTTCCGCCATAGCAATCGCCAATCCTTCACTTGTCATATGAAGGACCTGGTGTTCGATCGGGGGACTCTCGGGATAGAGGACCTCACGCGCCGCTCGAGCGAAGCAATGATCCCTGAGATTATGGCTGCCCAGACAGAGTTGCACTTCGTCTGGATGCTCGAGAATACGTATACAGAGTTGCTGAAAATGCAGATCGGATTCGACCTTATTCAGGAACTGCGGCGCATCAAACCCGTGGGCTTCGGCTTCTATGGTTTCCTGATCCCAATAGGCACCTTTGACAAGGCGAATGGGCATACGCACCCCCCGCTCCCTGGAGAAGCGGATGATGTCATCGAGGTGCTCGGCTGCATCTCGGAGGTAGGCTTGTACCGCGATGCCAAGGTGTGGGTATTCCTTCAGGGTCGGATTCGATGTCAGCACACGACATAACACCGTAAAATTGAGGTCTCGGACCTCATAATGTTCGGCGTCGAGATTGATATACACCTGATGGGCCTGGGCCGCTTCCAGGATCTTTTTCAATCGCGGGGCAACCGCCGCATAGGTCCCGTCTGGGTCGTCCGGTTCGAAATGTGCGCATAGAGCAGATAACTTGATGGACACATTGGCTGTCGGGATACCGGCCGAATTACATCCGGAGTTCGCGTCCGCATCAAAACCGCGGATTAAACCCAGAACACGTTCCAGATAGGTGTCCGCCTCTGGTTCACTCACCACGAGCTCACCCAATTGGTCGAGCGTTGCAGATCGTCCGGTCTTTGCCAGACTGGCTAAGGTTCTCTGGGCTTCCCCGATGGTCTCTCCCGCGATCAGCATTCGAGCAAAACGACGCACCGTAGCCCGAGTGATGCGCGCGAGAAGACGAGCTGGGACACAATAGGCCACGCAGCGAATCATCCATAGGGAGCAGATGAGCGCTAGGGGCAGTCGTCGCCCAGAATCGAGAGTTCGCCGTACGGTCTCCATCAGCAGACGTTTGACCTCGACTCCTTCCTCATCAAAGTCCAGAGATGGAAGCATCGCCACGAAGCGCAACATATGAATCCGGAAAGCCGGGTAATCCGCCGCCAGATCGAAGCCCAGCTGGGTCAGACGTTCCATAAATCGCGGGGAATAACTCTCGATTCTACCGAGCAGAGATCGTCCATGACGACCAGCTGTAGCCTCCACGGACGCCAACGACTCATCCGTCGCCCCCTCCGAGTGGTCGGCGATAAGATCGACCAGACCATGCCGGGCCGTCACCCGCTCTATCTCGGAAGGCCCCTCTGCGCAGCTTGAATCGAGAAACCGCTGAATATGATCTGTAAACGCGTCGGCAAGATCTGAAGATGTTCCCGTTGAATCGAGAGCATATGCTAGAACGCGCTCACTGAAGAAATCCAAAGAGCCCAACGCCAGCTCGCGCCCGGACACGTCGATCACTAGAGATAGGATAGCCCCGTCTACATCGACATTTCGTCGATAGAGCCCCGTCCCCAAAGGAAGAAGCGCGTCTTCTATGGCGGACTGCAACGCGGGGCGTAGGCTGTCATTCGGACCATATACATGGTCTGAAAGATCTTCCGAGAAGACGAGCTGAAAATCGGCAAGAGCTACACGGCGGAGTTGCGGTAGACGCACTACACCTTCGCCTTGCCCCTGGTCCAACCCATGACTCCCCTCATCCTGTCCCACATTCGGATCCATTCCACCTGTTCAGATCATCTTGGTAATGATCTGCCCTCTTACCTATCGTCCCTTGAAATTGGGTGCGCGTTTTTCCAGAAACGCCATCACTCCTTCTGCTACATCAGCCGTTACCAATTGCTTGGCCTGTGCTCGTGCTTCCCGATCCAGAGCCTCGTCGAGCGGTGCTCCATTATTGGAATATACCAGATGTCGGATCTGGGCGTTTGCCAACGGGGGGCCTTGCGCCAAGGTCGTGGCCAAAGCCGTAGCCGCCTCATCGACCTGTGCATCTGCGACGTGTTCATACGCCAGGCCCAGCTCAACCGCCGTAGGTCCATCGAATCTCTTTCCCGCATAGATCAACTCCATGGCTTTGCCCACGCCCAGAAGATTGGTCAGAAAGAATGTACAGCCGCCATCGGGGACCAGGCCGATTCGAGTAAACACCGGTCCCACCTTCGCTTCCGTCGCGACGATGCGAAAATCACAGGCCAGGGCTAAAGAGAAGCCAAAGCCCACCGCCCCACCACGAACAGCGGCGATGGTGGGGATCGAGAGAGAAAATAACGACCGAATCAGCGCATGGTAATGATCGTCGATAAAGCCATGAAGATTGGCATCCTCTCCTCGAGGGATCTCACTCAAGGATTGCAGGAGATCGGCCCCCGCACAGAATCCTCGTTCATTGCTTCCAAAAATAAGGACCCGTACCTCCTCATTTTCGGAGATGGTTTTCAATGCCTCCACAAGCTCCAGGCATACCGAAGGTGTGAGGGAGTTCTTCCGCTCCGGTCGGTGAATCGCGATACGCGCAATGGGGCCAGATATTTCAGTTGTAACTTCGTGTGCGGACACTGGATGCTCCTTTATTGTTTGCGTATTCGACGTACGATTCTTCAGGCGGGATCTTCTACCGGCATAATAAGTGTTGGTTGCGTAGTATCGGCTGTATTGTCAATCTCGGCGACCGCAGCACGAACCGAATCGGTACCAGCTACGTGGGTCAAGATCACCACTTCCGCGCTTGAGGCATCGGCCGCGTTCTTCTGTACCAATTTGTTTATGGAGACCCCGTGGCCACCAAGAGTAGCGGCTACTCGACCGAGTACACCAGGCTGGTCCCGACAGCAAAGCCGAAGATACCAGGGCTGTTCCTGCACGCTCTGTGGCTCAGAGCTAGACGAATCCGCCACGGCTTCCGATTGCACAGCTGGCAGGCTCCCCCCCGGCGCACCGGCAGCGAGCTTACGACCCGCCTCAATCACGTCGGACACCACCGACATAGCCGTCGGCATCATCCCGGCGCCCTGGCCATAGAATAATAATGGCCCCACCGCTTCGCTCTTCAAATAGCAGGCATTAAATACATCATTCACACCCGCCAAGACGTGATTCATCGGTACAAGGGCGGGGCCGACCCACGACTCCACCGCATTCTCGCCCCCACGAGCCACAGCCAATGGTTTGATTCGGTATCCGAAGGAAGCCGCATGGGTAAAGTCCGCGGGTTGGATACTGTCGATCCCCTGCACTCGCTGCACCTCTGTAGACATCGACAGCCCGAAAGCCAACGCGCTTAAGACCTGTAGCTTCTGCGCCGCGTCCTGGCCGCCCACGTCAAAGGAAGGATCCGCTTCTGCATACCCTGCTTCCTGGGCCTTCGTTACGGCGTCATCCAACGACTCGCCAAGGGTCTCCATCCGAGTCAGCACATAATTGGAGGTACCGTTGATTATACCGTGAATCGACACCACTCGATCGCTCGCCAGTGACTCTCGTAAAGCGCGCACGACGGGTACTCCTCCCGCAGCGCTGGCTTCAAATAGGAGGTCCGCACTGTTTTTCTGCGCCAGCGCGAAGAGGGAGTCTCCATGGAGCGCGAGGAGTGCTTTATTGGCGGTCACAACCTGTTTTCCATTGGACAGGGCCTTTTCAATAGCACCGTGGGCCGGGTCGATTCCCCCCATGACCTCCACGACAATATCGATATCGGGGGCGTCGATCACGCGATGCAGATCATCTGTAAGACAATCCACGGGGACTACCGGGTCACGGTCTCTTTCCAGATCGCGAACAACAACCGCCCGAACGGAAAGCGCCGCACCGACACGCTCAGCTAAGCCAGCATCATTTAATAATCGAATGACGCCGGTGCCTACGGTCCCACACCCCAACAATCCTACGCCCAATTCTCGCATCACATTCATCCTTTCCACCCAACACAGGGCATTGCAACAGTCCTAGGGGACCTCCGGGTCGGCCGGAGAGCCGGTGGGGCGAACCCACAGAGGTTCTTTGGCATCCACAGCGATAAAGGTCGGAAACCCCTGTCCGTCCATCCCTTCATACAACAGAGGTGGCGGTCCGGAACGGGGATCATCAATGGCGTTTTGTAGAACAGCCAGAAGATTATCCCGGGTCTTCTCTTTCGCACGGATCACAAATACCGAATGGGTATTTCGAAACCCGACAACATCAAGAGCCCAACCATCGGGTAGAGCCGCTCGTAGCCGTCGTGCGACGTCATCTTCATCCGTGATCCGATAACTACCTCGAACCAGAAACACCATTCGCTCTCCCACCACCGGACGCCGTAAAACACGACGTGCGCGTGTCCCAAGTCGAATCCCAAGACGCTGGGCCGACCGGGCCAAAGCGGTACCGATCGAGGCATCCTTCGAGGCCCAGGCTATCTGCTGGTCCGCATGTACCAGATGTGCAGGTCGATCAGAATCTCCGCTCGCAGTCGGCCCCTTATACAGCCGAGCTGTACGTCCACGTGCGATAAACTCAATGGGTATCTTCCGATAGGGAGGATCGGTCAACGTCGTCTCCGCATGAACAACGACCTGCCCGTCGAAGACCGTATCCGCCCCCAACAGACCCGCCAGGTTCAGAGCCAGATCATCATCCCAATTCTGACCACAATACATGGGGTGCACGGCCTGTGTGTCCGCAGGAAGCGCCGCCACATACGTGAGCCCTCGCTCTTCCTCCAACCCACGGGTCAATCCCATCAAAACATCTTTTGCTATGGGATCCGGAGCGGCGCCACACCACCACCGCCAGGGGTTGGCATCTCCTTCCATGCGTACTTCGACCGCCAATAAGGTGGGGGCGGCAGTAGCCGCTCCCGACACGAGCATCAGCAAGAGCCCGAAAATAATGCGGCAATAATTCCGCACGCCGTCACTCCCATTCAATCGTGGCCGGAGGCTTACTGGAGATATCGTAGGTCACCCGGTTGATACCACGAACTTCGTTGATAATACGCGTGGAGATCCGTGCCAGAACATCGTGTGGAATCGGATACCAGTCGGCAGTCATACCATCGGTGCTGGATACCGCCCGAAGCGCGAGCACATTCTCGTAGGTTCGCTGGTCACCCATGACACCCACCGTTCGCACGGGCAATAAGACCGCAAAGCATTGCCAGATCTCGGTCCAACAGGGCGCTAACTGAAGTTCCTGGCGATAAATGGCGTCGGCCTCTTGTAAAACAGCCAGCCGCTCTCGAGTGATCTCTCCAAGAATACGTACGGCCATTCCGGGGCCCGGGAAGGGTTTGCGATCCACCACCTCATCCGACAGTCCTAGAACACGCCCTACTTCCCTCACCTCATCTTTGAACAGCTCACGTAGCGGTTCCACCAGTTCCATACGCATGCGTTCCGGCAAGCCCCCCACATTATGGTGGCTTTTGATCATATGGGACGGGCCACGCAGACTCACCGACTCAATGACATCTGGATAGAGCGTTCCCTGCGCAAGATAGTCGACCGTGCCGATTCGCTGTGCTTCTTCTTCAAAGACCTCGATAAAGACTCGCCCGATGATCTTGCGCTTTTGCTCTGGATCATCGACTCCCTCCAGCTCGGCGAGGAAGCGCTCCGACGCATCGACTCCGATCAGATTGAAACCCAGCTTGGTGAAGGTATCGATAACCTGTGCACCTTCGTCTTTTCGCATCAACCCATGGTCGACAAAGATGCATGTCAGCCGTGAGCCAATCGCTCGATGAATCAAAGCCGCCGCGACCGCGCTGTCGACACCTCCCGAGAGGCCACAGACAACACGTCCATTGGGTCCCACTTGTTCCTGAATCGAGCGTAACGAATCGGCTACAAATGTGTCCATCGTCCAGTTGGCTTCGACACCACAGATATTCAACAGAAAGTTCCGGAGCATCTCGGCACCGCGAGGGGTATGTACGACCTCTGGGTGGAATTGCACACCGTAGAGGGAGCGGGCGTCATCACCCATAGAAGCAACAACACCATCCGTGCTGCGCGCCAACACCGAAAATCCTTCCGGCAGATTCTTTACCTGATCACCGTGGCTCATCCAGACCGGATGTAGCTCCGCCAGGGGAAACCCAGCTAAGAGAGAGTCGGTCTCCAACACCTCGATGTCGGCACGGCCATACTCCCGCTGGGCAGATGGCGCAACGAGCCCTCCGAGATGATGACCAAGCCATTGCATCCCATAACATATGCCCAGGATAGGAATCTCAAGGTCGAGGATTGCAGGATCCGGAACCGGCGCCCCCTCTTCCGTTACCGTCTCGGGTCCACCGGACAGAATCAGCCCCTTTGGGTTGAATTGCCGGATCTTTTCCATATCCCAGTCAAAAGGGTGCACTTCGCAATACACATGTTGTTCACGAACTCGACGCGCAATCAGCTGGGTATATTGGCTCCCAAAATCGAGAATGAGAACCCGGCCAGCTACACTATCTACGAACGACATCTCACTTCTCGCCCTGGTACGGGACATCCGGCCAAAGCTCGGATTCCCGGCAAATCAACGTTTATAATTTGGAGCTTCCTTCGTGACTTCTACGTCGTGGACATGACTTTCACGAAGACCCGCGTTGGTAATCCGAGTGAACTGAGCCTTTTCCTGTAACGAAGGAATGGTTGATGCTCCCACATAACCCATACCGGCACGCAGTCCACCAACAATCTGATGAATGACAGCGTCGCAATGACCTTTGTATGGAACACGCCCTTCAATCCCCTCGGGAACAAGTTTCCGCTCATCAACGGCATCTTCCTGGAAATACCGGTCCTTGCTTCCTTGCTGCATGGCCCCGATGCTTCCCATTCCCCGATACACTTTATAGACACGGCCCTGAAATAGAACCCTGTCGCCGGGGGCTTCTTCCGTACCCGCCAACATAGAGCCCATCATCACCGCGCTCGCTCCGGCCGCGAGAGCCTTAACGACATCACCAGAATACTTGGCACCACCGTCCGCGATCACCGGCACACCATATCTCGCCCCCATCTCGGCACAATCCATAACAGCGCTCAGTTGGGGGACACCGATACCGGCTACCATACGAGTCGTACATATCGAGCCAGGGCCAATACCCACTTTAATCGCGTTGGCACCAGACTCGGCCAACATCTTCGCGCCTTCGGCTGTCGCCACATTTCCAACCACGATCTGCACATCGGACAGATCCTTTCGCAAGGCTTCCAATGTGGACACTACATTCTTGGAATGTCCATGGGCCGTGTCCACAACCAGGGCATCGACACCGGCCGACACCAGAGCTGCAGCACGCTCCACCACATCGCCCCCGACACCGATGGCGGCGGCTGTACGAAGGCGCCCTTCCGAATCTTTCGTGGCGTTGGGGTAGGCTACCTTTTTTAATAGATCACGCACTGTCACCAGACCAACAAGGCAGCCATCATCATCCACGATGGGTAGCTTCTCGACCTTGGACTGGTGAAGAATTTCTCGGGCTTCCGCCAGATTCGTCCCCACCTTGGCCGTGACCGGATCTCTTGTCATTACAGCCGACACAGGTTGACTGAAGTTCTGCTCGAAACGCAGATCTCGCGACGTCACAATACCAACGAGCCGGTTATTCTCTACAACGGGGATACCACTGATGCTGTGGTCCTGCATGCTCTGCCGAGCTTCACTTAGAGCCCGATCCGGACTGATCACAATCGGATCAGTAATCATGCGAGATTCGTATTTCTTCACGCGCCGAACTTCGGCCACCTGTTCGTCAATGGTCAGATTCTTATGAATGACCCCCAACCCACCTTCACGGGCCATAGCAATCGCCATCTCCGATTCGGTGACAGTGTCCATGGCCGAGGAGACCAGAGGCACCGCGAGAGATATCTTGGATGTAAACCGGCTCTCTAGAGACACGTCTCTAGGCAAAACCTCGCTGTAGCCAGGCAAGAGCAGCACGTCATCGTAGGTCAGCCGCAGCTTGATATCCGAAGGGTTTGTAGCTTTCGGTTTCTTGTCCATGATGTCTCCAAACAAGTCGCCGGACTATAGGCGATTCGGAACCAAAGGTCACGTGCAAATTCGAGGTGTTTAATTCGGCCTCAATGCGGTGAAATTCCGGGTCCCAAAACCAATCAAAACGCATGGCCTCCTACGTCATCATGGCATCCGTTGAAGTTGGTCATTGACCCGCATCCGAAGGTCGAATAGTAGTGGGCCTTCGGCCGCTGGCCAGAGGTTTTACTCTTATCTTCAGGGATGGGAAATGGATTCGCTACCGTTCCATATGCCGCCTATCGCGGCTGCAGAATCAAGCACATCGGCCACCGAGCTGGTTGTCTTAGTCGCCGTCCTGGGTGCACTTGTCCTCTTTGGAGTCCTGATCCTCCGTAAGGTCTGGGCCAAAAAAGAACAGGGCTACGACGACAAAGCTCCCGAGCAAAGGCCCACAGAGGCGAAACCGACAGCAAAGCCGAAGAAAGCCGAGCGAGGCATTCGACAACATCGCCAGTGGGAACGCCCACCGGAACCGGTCGTCGAGGAGCCCGAGGAAGAGCCTGCGGTCATCAGTCAGCCCGCGACCATACAACAAGGGCTCGCCAGGACGCGGTCGGAAGGCTTTGTTGCGCGGCTTCGACGCACATTGAACAAAGAGCTGCGCCCGGAAGTCCTCGACGAAATTGAAGAGGTACTACTAACCTCGGATATCGGCGTAAAGACAGCCAACATGCTTCTCGCGCAAGTGCGAGAACAACTTACAAGAAGTGAACTCAAAGACGGTGAGGCCGTCCTGGGTGCCTTGCGCCAGGAAGCACAGAAGCTGCTACACGGCGTCGAACGCGAAGCGTCGGCCGATACTCAACCCAAAGTCATCCTGGTCCTCGGAGTGAACGGAGCTGGTAAGACAACGACTCTGGGTAAATTAGCCCATCGTGCCCAACAAGAAGGCAAGCGAATCATGCTCGTGGCCGGAGACACCTTTCGGGCGGCCGCCGTCGACCAGCTTCGTGTTTGGGCGGAACGTTCAAAGGTCGACTTTCATGCGGGTAAAGCCGACGCAGATCCCGCAAGCGTTATCTTTGACGGTATCAAACGAGCGAAAGAAGAAGGCCACGACCTCGTCTTATGTGACACCGCTGGTCGACTCCATACCAACCAGAATCTGGTGGACGAGCTCAAGAAGGTCGTACGCGTTGCAGGGAAAGCCCACGACGGGTGCCCCCATGAAACCGTTCTGGTGCTGGACGCGACCATCGGCCAGAATGCCGTGCACCAGGCCCGTACATTTACCGATGCCCTGGGTGTAGACAGTATTGTTTTGACCAAGTTGGACGGTACCGCACGTGGTGGTGTCGTTCTTGGAATTGTCGATCAATTAAAGGTGCCGATTCGAGATGTAGGAGTCGGTGAAGGAGTAGAAGACCTGCGCCCCTTTAACAGCGACGAATTTCTCGATGGTTTGTTCGCCCAGGACGAATCGAATTCAACCCATGCCTGATGGAGCCTTACGGTTGTTGCGTCGAAGACCGGGCTGGGCTAGGATGCCGACCCATGAGACAGGGTGAAAAAAGAGGGACCGGTATAACCGGTTCGTCGGGGTTCCGCAGGACCTGCCAATTATGGATGGTATTGGTTTGTCTCGCGATGATGGGGACCGTTTCGACGGCATGGTCGGCCGTGCCGATTCTCCCTGCGGATCCAGAGAGTAAAGAAAAACCAAAGAAACCGGCCGAAGATTCTGTTGGCGATGATATATTTGCCGAGCAGATTCGCGCAGTGCAACGGCGTGAATTTCTGAAACGAGGCCGCGTAGGAATCGCCGTTGGTGGTCTATACAACATCAACGATCCTCTTCAGCATCATGTTGGAGTCGGAGGCACCGTTCGATACCACCTGACCGAACGACAAGCCTTTGCCGCACGATTCTTTACGTATCGCAATATTGATGCAGACACTCGCAAGCAGCTGAACAACGATCTTCACCTCTTCCCGGAGCGTACGGATATCCGCTTTGAGACACAGGTGCTGTACTCGTTCAGCCCCATCGACGGTAAGTTCTCCTACTTTGGTACGGGCATCAGTTATTTCGACGTCTTTATAAACGTCGGTGGTGGTCTAAGTCAGGGTTTCTCCGATGACCTCCGTCCCAGCGCAATCATTGGAATTGGGTCACGTTTCTACCTCTCCGAATGGCTTGCTTTGGAAATAGCATTGAATGACAGCATTCATGTTGCGTCTTTTCCATCAGGAACCACTTTATTGCATAATATTACAACGGGACTGGCCCTATCGGTTCATATTCCGTTCTCACCACGGTTCCGGAGCAATCGATGATATCGCAGGAACCCAATAGCAATGTACGAAGTCGCAGAACGAGCATCACGCTTCTGTTGGCTTTCATTCTTGTGTTGCTCACATTTGGGACCACCGTCCAGGCCGCGACCCTTGAGAACGCTCCCATGGTGCGTAAAGCCCGCCTCTTACATAACCAGCGGCATGGGATCACCCCCAATCTGGGTATGAGCCTAAACCACGCCTACCGGCATGAACTTCGGCTTGGTGTACGCTACGATTACTTTCTTATGAACTGGTTCGGTGTTGGTCTGGACATGGGATATACCCTGGGACTGAACACCAGCCTGGGTGACCAGGTGGTCGACAAGAGAGTTGAATTTGAAACAACGGGACTTGGTTTCGACGCGATGGCGAGCATTACCATCGTCCCCTTATATGGGAAACTGTCCTGGCTGAACCAATCATCGATGCGTTACGACGGCTTTATTCGCCTCGGCGGTGGTGTCGTTCAACTCGTTGGGGACGGCCCCAAGATTGAAAATTCTATCAGTATCGCCCCGCGTATCGGCTGGGGTGGTCATATTTTCGTAAAAGACCAGCTCGCGTTTGTGCTCGAGATCTCCAACACTCTGGTAAGTATGAGTCGTGGCACAACCACAGACGGTGGTATCGCGGCGGAAGAGCTTCAAAACATTATGTCCGTTAATTTCGGGGTTCTTCTTCATTTCCCGGAACAATACGAGGTTGGCCGATGATATTGAGGAGGACCTTCCTGGCACTCCTCGTCATGGGTCTCAGTCTGGCGTGGAGCCCAACAAGTCATGCCAGCCATTACCCCCTTGATTCTTTGACCTTTCTGACCGAGGCCGAAATCAGCGCCCTGAAGAAGATACCGGTACGGGGAACCAAGGATGGGGGGATTGCGCTCGCAAATCCCAAGCAAAGAAAAGGTGTAGCAAATAAAATCGGACTCCCCGAAGAGCGTCTCAGCGAATTGGCCTCTCTATTCGACCTGATGCGAGTTCAGGGAGCCGGCCCCAAGATGGCGCGCTTATTTCGGATCGCCGAGGTGACCTCTTGTGTATCGCTCGCAAAAGAGGATCCTGTGGCTCTTCTCGACAAGTTACGAGCAGCCAACTACAGCCATAATATTGCGAGTAAGCTACCCGACGCACAGATTCTAACGAACTGGATTAAACAGGCCAGCGCCCTGCCCCCTCAGTACATAATCGGGAAATCACCTTGAGCCTTATCGGTGCAACCCTGCGCTCCAAATCCCGTATGGTCGTCGCCCTGGTGTTCTTCCTAGGAGCCATGGCGGGGCATCTCGCCTGGGCAATTCCATGGATCGAAAATACATCCACGTCCATTGGCACCAACCTGATTCTCATCGTCATTGCGATGCTCCTCGGACTTGGCGCTGGATTTGTGGCCGCCACCCTGGTGGGAGATCAGCTCTTTCGCCGAACCTGGAGGGCGGAGGTGTTCGCACACCAACCGTTCGATACAGAGATGGAAGCCGCCGATCTCGCGGTCCTCTCGAAGGGGATGAAGGCGCGCACCCTGCAGTTTTCTCTATTGGTCGTCTTTTGTTCCGCAGGGATCCTTTTTACAGCGGAAACCCTGACCGGAAACTTCTTCGAACGCTACCATGCCGTTGGGTATTTCAAGACCGTATTTCGTAGCAGCAACACCGATCTGAAGACTTCAACCGTTCGTCGTATCGGGTCCGACTACGGCCCTTCCCTGGTCAAACAGGTACCATTGGTGCTTGATCTTCTACAGAAGCCCTCGACCACAGGGGAGCTACGGCACACCTCCGGAACGGCACTGGCACAGGTTTCACGATTGGTACGAGTCGTAACTCGCCCACCCTCGGACCAGAAGACCAAACCCTCAGAATGGCGGTTTGATCTAGCAGAAGTTCTTTCATCAGAAGACAATTCCTCATCAGCCTATTCGCAAGCCGTTGGTTGGTTGGAATCGGATACAGATGTACATATGCGGAGCGCTGCGTGGATTCTTGTGGCGAACCTACGCCCGACCGCGCTTCGACCTCTGATTAAGAAACACGGCTCGTTAGAACAGGTGAAAGGCGACGAGAGACAAGCTCTACTCATTGCGCTGCAACGTCTTGCCACCTTCGATGACGTGCCCTTCTTATTGAAAGAACTCTCCGATGACCGTTCGGAGTCCGTGCGGGTTACCGCCATGTGGGCAATTGGAACGATCCTGAAGCACTATCGCCCAGACGGCCCCACCGTGGATGATCTGCATCCCGATGTGAAGACAGCTCTGCAACGTATGGAATCCTATATTCAGTCTGCCTCGATCCCTATCGTATGCATTGCGCTCGAGACGCACCTGATCCTGG
>MDTE01160500.1_pt1 | contig 28117 bp, 26 predicted proteins | sample 811231 | NCBI WGS metagenome assembly MDTE01 (sample SAMN05326651, study PRJNA326480) | marine metagenome | isolation source: seawater | place: Indian Ocean: Red Sea | collected 2010 | reverse complement strand
TCCCAATCGGGATGGCACCAGCCGATTCGTTCCCTGGATCATCGGCCTCATGGTCTACCTCGCCGGATTGGCTCTATCCGCCACCATGGTCCTGGAGCAAGTCATCGATCGCTGGAGTACAGGTCTCAAGGGGTCTATCACCATTGTCGTCGACCCTTCTGTCGACGGCGGCGATGCGGAGACCGACGCACGAATCGAAGCTGCACTGAGCGTCATTCTCACGACGCCTGGCGTATTGTCAGCGACACCCCTGGCGCCGGACGAAGTTGCGCACCTGATCGAGCCCTGGTTGGGCAAAGACTTGCTTTCTCTGGATTTGCCCATCCCACGCCTCATTGACGTGACGCTCGAGCCGAACAGCGCCATCGATTTGGCAGCTTTGACCCGCCAGTTGGAGACCGCCGTGCCAGGTACCCAGATCGATGATCATAAAATCTGGCTGCAAAAAGTTCTGCGTCTCGCACGAACTTCCGAACTGATTGCCATTTTCGTGGTGCTACTGATTGCAGTGGCGGCCGGAGCCACCGTGATGTTTGCCACACGAACAGGGCTCGCTGTGCAGCGCGACGTGATCGAGATTCTCCACCTCATTGGCGCCCGGGATACGTACATCGCTCGACAATTTCAGGGCAAAGCGGTGTCCCTTGCTTTATGGGGTGGACTGCTCGGGCTGTTTCTCGCTGGCGTCACGGTTCTGGGACTTTGGCTCCTGGCCCGCGATCTCGAAGGCTCACTGTTACCGGCAGTTCGGTGGAGCCCGCCTTTCGTTGCCGGTCTCGCCATGTTGCCACTGGCGGGCGCCGTTATCGCGTCAATCACGGCTCGCTTTACCGTAATGCGCTATCTCTCGCGCATGCTGTAAAACGGAATCTTCGCGGAGAAGACAATGCTCGTGCTGCTCGATCGCGACGGCGTTCTCAACGAAGAACGTGGAGATTTCGTCAAGAATCCGGGCGAACTGGTTATGATTGAGGGTTCAGCCAAGGCGGTTGCTGACCTGAATGGTGCCGGACATCGGGTCGTCCTCATCACCAATCAGTCCGTCGTCGGGCGCGGCATAATCCCGCAGGACATGCTCGACCGCATTCACGACGCATTGCGCACCGAACTCGCAAAAGAAGGTGGGCACCTCGACGAAATCTACGCCTGCACCGATCCTCCGTGGGCAGCCACGGATCGGCGCAAGCCTGGTGCAGGGATGCTGCGCGAAGCCATGTCGCAGTTCCGTAGTGTCGCAGACGAAACTCCAATGATTGGTGATTCGCTGCGTGACCTCCAGGCTGCTGCATCAGCCGGATGCCGGCGCATCCTGGTAAGAACCGGAAACGGCGCTGCCACTCAAGCGGATGGTCTGGCCCCGGATATCCTGCCCGTCGCGGTTTACGAGAATCTACGAGGCGCCGTGGACATGCTGTTAGGGAACGATCCATGAGATCCCGGGAACGACGTCGCTCGATCCTGCGTGCCACAACCGTTCTCATGGTGGTTGCCGCCTTGATCTGGCTGGGCGGTTTCATGTGGTTCGCGACCGGCCTCCCTCACGATGTTGAGGATCCAACCAGTGTTACCGATGGTGTTGTTGTCCTGACAGGGGGAAGTGACCGACTGGCCTCGGGTCTCGACATCCTGGCTGCCGGCAAAGCCAAGAAGCTATTCGTCTCCGGCGTCCACCAGTTAACCTCCGTCACCCAGTTGCAGCGTTTGCTGAAGCGCGAACCGGAGATGTTCGAATGCTGTGTGGTTCTCGGCAAAGCAGCCGAGAACACCGCAGGGAATGCATCCGAAACCTCGCGCTGGGCGACCGAAGAGGGATACCGGTCCCTGCGCGTTGTGACGGCCGCATATCACATGCCTCGCAGCCTTCTGGAATTTCGTCGTGTCATGCCTGGTGTACTGCTGATCGAGCATCCAGTATTTCCTGCACACGTTAAACTGTCCCAATGGTGGCGGTGGCCGGGTACGACAAGTCTGATCGCCACGGAGTACAGCAAATACCTTCTGAGCCTAGCCTGGATGACATTCTTGGGCAGTTCCAGAGATCGGTCGAGCACGGAAGCGTGATCGCTGTCCGCTCGTCGCTATTCAACGCCACGTTCTATGCCTGGACGACGTTCATGCTCCTCATATGTCTACCGGTACTCATGCTCGACCGGAAGGTCACGGTGCGTTGTCAAACCTTCTGGGCCAATGGCGTGCTATGGCTGATACACTCGATTGCGGGTATCAAGCTTGAAGTACGGGGACGCGAGCACCTCGATCGTGGATGTGCGATCATTGCATCTAAACATCAGTCGGCCTGGGACACCCTGATTTGGCACGTGATAGTTGACGATCCAGCAGTGGTCATGAAGAGCGAATTGCTGTGGTTACCCTTCTACGGCTGGTATTCGCTTAAGGCGGGCATGATCCCGATCAATAGAGGTGGAGGTGCAAGCGCCTTGAAGGCGATGATTCGATCCGCAAAACGGGCAGTCCACCAAAACCAACCCATTATAATCTTCCCCCAGGGGACACGAACGGCACCTGGAACCCGAGAGCCTTACCAGCCCGGTGTCGTCGCGCTCTACCGCGGGCTGAACCTGCCTGTCGTGCCCGTCGCACTCAATTCCGGACTGTTCTGGCCGCGGCGGTCGCTGACGCGCAAGCCCGGCACGATTATCGTTGAGTTTCTCCCGCCAATCGAACCGGGCCTGGAGCGTGAACCCTTCCTGAACGAACTGGAATCCAGAATCGAAACAGCGACGGACGCTTTGGAGAGCGAGGCCCATCATTAGTCCAGAACACGGAGCGATCGCGGACCGTAATTCCAATCCAACGTCTTTACGGATCCACGACCGATCGAAATGTCTCGAACAGCCGAACCTGGAACCTGTTGATAAATCTGCGGATAGATTGTGTACTTCTGTACCCTTGTGGATATATGGGCACTTAAATTGTCGGGAAAACATATTATATTAAATTAAATCAATATGTTAAGCATCAAAATGGATGTGGAAACATAACATGAACAAAAGTTTGACCAGCGCACCACGCGGTACTACACTTCTAAGGTAATCGGACCATTCAGTGATGCGTCCGTCCAAGCCATTTATCTTTTCGGTTTGTGCCATTCCACTCTGTTCGCACGGCGCCGGTGTGGGTCGCAAAACTCTTGTGTCGGCACAAACCCGCGGCCTGAGGTTCAGGGAAGCCCGATGACGACTGTTATCGAACCCATCTCGCAACAGATCTGGGACATGAAGTACCGCTTCAAGGCGGCTGACGGCACACCTCTCGACAAGACCCTTGAGGAATCGTGGCGCCGCGTGGCCAACGCCCTGGCTGCAGTCGAGGCTACTCCCGAAACCTGGCAGGACAAGTTCTACGCGGCATTGGAGGGATTCAAGTTCCTGCCTGCTGGACGAATTCTGGCCGGCGCAGGCACCGAGCGCGACGTCACGCTGTTCAACTGTTTTGTAATGGGCACCATTCCTGACGACATGTCGGGGATTTTCGAAAATTTGAAGGAAGCGGCGCTGACGATGCAGCAGGGCGGCGGCATCGGATACGACTTTTCGACACTGAGGCCGAAGGGAGCGGCGGTCAAAGGTGTGGGTGCAGATGCTTCTGGCCCCCTCACCTTCATGGACGTCTGGGACGCCATGTGTCGCACCATAATGAGTGCCGGACATCGGCGTGGCGCCATGATGGCGACCATGCGCTGCGATCACCCCGACATTGAAGATTTCATCGAAGCCAAACGGGATGCGGGCCGCCTGCGCATGTTCAATCTATCGGTCCTGGTCACTGATGATTTCATGGCCGCGGTGAAGGATGATCGACCCTGGGAGCTGGAGTTCGGCGGAACCTGCTACAAGAGCCTGCCGGCGCGCGAGCTCTGGGACAAGATCATGCGCGCGACATATGCCTTTGCAGAACCAGGCGTAATTTTTATCGATCGGATCAACCGCGCCAACAATCTCAACTATACGGAAACCATCAGCGCCACCAATCCCTGCGGCGAACAACCTCTACCGCCGTATGGTGCCTGCCTTCTGGGATCGATCAACCTTGCTGCCCTGGTGAAGGCCCCATTCACCCCGGAAGCGGAGATCGACATCGACGACCTGAGTGACCTCGTCGCGGTCGCCGTGCGAATGCTCGACAATGCGATTGACAGCTCGCGCTTCCCCCTCCCGCAGCAAGACCACGAGGCGAAGGCCAAGCGCCGAATTGGTCTGGGTGTGACCGGACTTGCCGACGCACTGATCATGTGTGGCGCCCGGTATGGCGGGGAACGTGCCGTTGCCTTGACGGAAACCTGGTTGGCGGCACTGCGACGTGCCGCGTATCTCGCATCAACCGAATTGGCAGAAGAAAAAGACGCTTTTCCTTTGTTCGACCGTGACCGCTACCTGGAGTCGGAGAGCGTCACCGTCCTCGACGAAGACGTCCGCGAAGCGATCGCCGCGAAGGGAATCCGCAACGCCCTCCTCACTTCTGTGGCGCCAACCGGAACAATTTCGATTGTCGCCAACAATGTTTCATCGGGCCTGGAACCGGTGTTCAGTTTCTCATACACCCGCAATGTCCTGATGCCCGATGGGACCCGACGGGAAGAACAGGTCAACGACTATGCCTTCCGGCTCTATCGACAAGAGTACGGTGAAACGGCGCCGCTCACCGACGCCTTCGTTGATGCCCAGAATCTGACGCCATCTGATCACGTTCGTATGCAGGCAGCCGTTCAGAAATATATCGATTCGGCGGTCTCCAAGACGATCAACGTCCCGGAAGGTATTCCCTTCGACTCGTTCAAAAACGTTTACATCGAAGCCTATGAATCGGGATGTAAGGGCTGCACGACCTACCGACCAAACGACGTCACCGGTGCCGTGCTTCAAGCGAGCCCGCAGGAAGAGGCGACGGACACTCAGGTGGAACTTCCTCTCGAGGAACCTCAGGCGCGGCCACAGGACATTTACGAAGCCGGTGGCGTGGTCTACATGACCAAGCCGCTCGACCGGCCCGAGGTTTTGCCCGGTGCGACCTACAAGGTTCGCTGGCCGGAAAGTGACCACGCCATGTACATCACAATCAATGACGTCGTCATGGACGGACGACGTCGACCGTTCGAAGTGTTCATCAACTCAAAGAATACCGAGCACTACGCATGGACCGTTGCTCTGACACGCATGATCTCCGCCGTATTCCGACGTGGCGGCGATGTCTCCTTCGTGGTCGACGAATTGAAGGCGGTGTTCGACCCACGCGGCGGTCACTGGATGGGCGGGCGCTACATCCAGTCCCTGCTCGCGGCGATCGGCGAAGTGATCGAGCAGCACCTCGTCGAAATTGGATTCATCCAGCAGCCCGAACCCGGCGCCAATGTGGAAAAGCTGAAACTCGCCGCTGCAGCGGGTGGCAGTGATTCGGAAACCCCGGGGTTTCGGCCCTGCCCACGCTGTGCCCAGCCGAGTGTCATCCGAATGGAAAACTGCGATACGTGCACGTCGTGCGGCTATTCGAAGTGCAGCTAGGCGTTCCCAGTTGCGGGTTACTTGTCTACTGACTCGCGAAAGAACGGGGGTCTAGCTACACGCCTCACTGCAACCGGGTCCCGAGCGTTCCCGATAATTGAGCACGTCGCCGTGGCGGGGCGAGGCATCACCCGCGTGCTCTCCTACATGATTGCACCGCAACTCGAATTGGGAGAGCTCGAACTTGTGCTCGACGAGACCGCCCCGCCTGCCGTGCCTGTGCATGTCGTGCACAAGGAACCGGATAATGCCTCCGCCCGCATCCGCGCGATCGTGGATTTCCTCGTGAAACAGTTGCGACGCGAGCCTTCCTTGAACTACCGATCATAGGTGGTGATCCCGCCAGGAGGTCCGTAAGCCTCCTCCAATTTCGGGATCGATGAGAGACTGTCCACCCAGGGTTGTCCGGACCGCGTCCACATTTGTGCCACTGGAACGAGTTCGGCGCGCTGGCGGATTGATCCCGTGCGAATTGAATGGACCTTCGGGCCATCGCCCGCTGTTGTCGAAAAAACATTGGTTCCACAACGGGGGCAGAAAGACAGCACGCGCTCCGCCCCGCTCGTTCCAATCTTGCTGTACGTACTGGGATTTCCGGTAAGCAACGTCAGCGTGTCGGGCTTGCTACGCGCGACGACGCGAAACGCGGTGGCCGACATGGCCTGACAGTCAGTGCAGTGACAGACCAGGACCTGTTCGAGGTTGAGTTCCGCCTCATAGGTGAGGTCACCGCAGTGACAGGCACCGTCAATTTTCATGATCTGGACCTTCTGTGCATTCGACATTACGTGTGCCCCGCTAGCGGGGTTGAGGAGGGCCTTCCTGATACATTGGAACCGATGAGAGATTATCGATCCAGTGATGCGCCGACCGAGCCCATATCTGTCGGGTTGGCACGAGACTGTCGCGCTGGCGAATTGTGCCCACACGAAGATTGTAAACCTTGGGGCCCTCACCCACGGACGTCGAATAAATCTGTGACCCGCATTCGGCACAGAAGGCCTGTATGCGGGGATTTCCGCTTCCTCCGGTCTTTACGTATTCCTTCGGCTTGCCCGTCAGTAGAGTAAAAGAACCCTCGAAACTGTGGGCGGTCACGCGAAACGGGGTGCCCGCAAGGTTTTGGCAGTCGGTGCAATGGCACACCGTCACGATAGACTCGTCAATCTCCGCCTCATACGTGAGATGGCCGCAGTGACATCCACCATCGACTTTCATGTGAAACTCCCCTCGGGATCAAAGTTCTCTGGAGTCGGAAACGCGTTATCCCGTATCGGTGGCCGTGCAGACTTCCAGGGGCTTCTTTCCCAATACCAGGTCTGCTGCTTTCTCACCGATCATCATCGTCGGTGCGTTGATGTTGCCTCCAGTGATGACGGGCATGATGGAGGCATCAGCGACTCTCAGACCGTCTACCCCATACACCCGTAACTCCCCATCCACCACCGCGTCCGTTCCTTCCCCCATGGTACAGGTGCTGGTCGGATGGAATTCGGTCGTCGCGGCCTTCCTGATCCAGGGTTCCAGATCTTCATCGCATTGCACCTGGTTGCCCGGTTCGATCTCGCCGGCGCTGAAGGGCTTAAGGGCCTCCTGCGACATGAGGTCCCGGCTGATGTGCACAGACTTGCGAAACAGGTCGATATCGCGCCGGTCAGAAAGATAGTTCGGGCGGATCATCGGATTTGCGAACGGATCAGCCGATCTCAGTTCGATCGTGCCGCGGCTGTGCGGTCTCAACAAACTGGTTCGGATGGCATATCCGTGACCGTCCACAGGATTTCTGTCGAACAGATAAGCGAACGGCGGGCGCAGCTTCATGCGATCCACAAGCAACGGCAATAAGTGTGCCTGGAGATCCGGCACCTCCAGATCCGGTTCACTTCGAATAAATCCGCCTGCCTCCTGAGGAAAGACGGTAGCGGGACCGGTGCCAAACAGCAGTGCTCTCGCGACCGCAATTGCAAAACGATCAGCAGACAGCAGGCTGAACACCGTGACCGGCTGCCGGCTAGCGTGGCAAACCGACAGATCGAGATGGTCTTGGAGATTGCGCCCCACACCAGCGAGATCTACTCGCACCGCTATTCCATGACTGGTCAAAGCGTCCGCGGGACCGATGCCCGACAGCATAAGCAGCTGCGGAGAATTGACAGCGCCGCCGCAGAGAACGATTTCACGCTCCGCATTCACACGCGAGTCCTGGCCGTTACGGCGAAAGGTGACGCCGGATGCCCGATGGCCATCGAACTGGATCTCCGTCGCATGGGCTCCGGTCAGAACGGTCAGGTTGGGGCGGCCACGCACCGGATCGAGGTAGGCACGCGCGGTGCTCCAGCGCTGTCCATCCTTGATGTTGAAGTGGTAGCGGCCGAATCCCTCCTGGCTCTCCCCATTGAAGTCATCCGTGAGCGGATAGCCCGCCTGCCGGCCTGCTTCGATGTAGGCGGGCAGAATCGGGTTGTCGGAGCGCGGACCCCGCACATGTAGCTCCCCGCCCGTGCCGTGGTACTCATCGGCGCCGAACTCATGATCTTCGGCCCGTTTGAAATAGGGCAGGACCTCGCGATAACTCCAGCCGCGATTGCCAAGCTGCGCCCAGGTGTCGAAGTCCGATGGATGGCCGCGGACGTACATCATGCCGGCGATCATCGAGCAGCCGCCGAGCATCTTGGCTCGAGGCCAATCCATGCGACGATCGTTGACACCTGGATCCGGTTCGGTTTGGTAGTTCCAATCGTTGAAATGGCCGTGGCTCAGTTTTCCTGCGACCAAAGGCACCCGATAGAGCGGGTTACGGCCGCTGCTGCCGGCCTCCAGCAAGATGACGCGATTGTTGGGATCGGCGCTGAGCCGATTGGCCACGATGCACCCCGCTGATCCACCGCCGACGACGACATAGTCGTAGTTCTCCGAGATGCCGTTGCGTCTCATGTTTGCTATGCAGTCTTGCGGAGAATCAGCCGGTTGGCGGCCGTCGGTTGTTGGTACGATGACCCGGCTTGCTTCCGGGCAGGGTTCTTCTCTTGATCTTAGTCGACGACGGCCACGCCGTCGATCTCGACGAGCAACTCCTTATAGGCCAATGCCTGCACCCCCAGAAGCGTGGACGGCGGGCGCTGCTCTGGTGTCAAAAATTCATCCATGACGGTCATCAAGACGTCGCGGTGAGGTTCCTGATATCCGACCACGTAAAAGGTCATCATCACGAGATCCTCGAGTGTGGCGCCACCCGATGCCAGAGCCGTCTGCAGGTTCTGGAATGCATGCCGGGTTTGAGCTTCCAGACTGTCACCTCCCAACAGATTCCGGTCGCGATCGAACGCCACTTGCCCCGCAACACGGACGGTCCTGCCCCCTCACTAATACTGATGTGATGGTAGAAATCCGTTTGCCGAAGCGAGGCGGATTTGATCAGTTGCCGCATCGCCATGAGTTTACGCCTTCACGGTTGGAGTCAGCCGGGCGGGAAGCGCTTGCCAGAGCACTTCACGCGCGATAGCGATCGCGCAACGCGATGAGCTGTTGCTCAATGTGTGACTTACGCTCCTCCCCCTCCAAGGCATCGCCCGAGAAGATGCAGTCAAGAGCCTCGCGGCCCACCTGGGAGAGATACTCCATCTGCTCGGCACCCTTCATGCCGTTGTCTGGAATCTCAAGGCAGGTGTCATGCGTATAGGTATGAATAGGATCACCGGCATAACCCCACGTCGCCGGCTTGCCTGCAAAGCGCCCTTCGCCACGGATACCCTCCCGCAGGATTTTCCGCCACATCGCAACGCCGCGATCGGTGGTGCCAAGGTGCTCCTTGGCGTGAATGGCAATCGGCCTCTGTCCAACGAGGGCATCCCAATCGCCAGGCTCGCGTTGACGTTCTTCGTAGGGCCGGTTCCCGGTCTGGCCCAGGAAGTCCACGGAGTCGATACCGCACTCCTCTTCCTTGCCGATGCCGGCCGTGTCGACTACATCGTTGAAGTGCCGGTAACCGAAGATCCATGAATTGGTATCGTCGATCGGCACTGACCACCGCGTGACGCTGGCACGATTGAACAATTTCTCTTTTTCGACCGCCTCCCACAACGCCGCGACCTGGCCGAAGTTGGGCAACATGATGTGGTTCGTGCGAACCCAGATACGATCGCCGACCTGACGGGTCGTGATGTAATAGAGGCCTGCATCCTTCTCGATGAATTCAGTGGCCGGCAAATCATGCCAGGCATCCGTGAATTGGGTGCCCGTCAGGCGCGTGTGCAGGAAAACGGCGTGGATAGGGTCGACAAAGTTTTCGTGCACCTGCAACCAGCTGCACGAGTAGTGGCAGGAATAGGGAACCAGTTTGTTGTCGGACAAATAATAGGTGTCGAACATGGGGAATTCGGGTTCTTCATCGGGCGGCCCCATGTAGGCAAACACAAGGCCTTCGTACTCCCGAGCCGGATAGGCGCCATGGCGAAAGCTCTCCCGCAGTTTCGAATTCGGCGGCTCACCTGGTGTCTCGAGGATGGTTCCGTCGGTACCGAACAACCAGCCGTGATAACAGCAACGGATTCCATGTTCGGCGACAATGCCGTATTCCAGTGACGTACCGCGATGGCTGCAATGACGGTGCAGGACTCCCACATCACCGGACTTGTCGCGGAAGGCAACCAAGTCCTCACCGAGAATTCGGGTGGCGTGAGGCAGGTCTGTCAGTTCCTGTGACAGGCAAACAGGCTGCCAGAACCTGCGCATGTACTCACCACAGAGCGCGCCTGGTCCGACATGGGTCAGTTCCGCATCTTCATGAGGTAGATCACGCAAATGATAGCCGGCATAGGCTTCGGGTACATTCATCTGGTGAACGTTCATCGTCGCGCCCTCCATCCCATCGAGACATCGCAGAGTATGAAATCGTAACGCTCTGGCGCCCCAATATAAAGGGCGGCAGGACCTTCTAGGCCGAACTCATGCCAACAGCTTCAAAAAGATGGTGTATGGGACCATCGGCGATTCCCAGATCGTCGAGATGACGCACCAGATTCTCGAAGTAATCTCGGCAAGTGCCACCTTCACCGACTCCCTGGCGAATATGTGTGATGAGATCGGATCGGGACATCCTGCCCGCGTATTGATCGTGGTATCGGTCGACCACAAAACACAGCGCTGAGACGAGGTGCCGCTGACCGTCGGTCAGGATGAGTACCTGACGCTTGGACGGTTTATAGACGTCGTAACCACCCATCTCACGGTCGTGGAGATAGTCAAGGACGCCTGCAGCCTCCGGAGCAGCCACGCGATAGACCCGCCCTTTGCAGGAGCCACCGGCATCCAATCCCATGACCACGCCGGGTCGTTCCCGCGTTCCCCGATGCCGATGCGAAATAACACAGGCCGCGCGATGCACACCTCGAATCAACGCCGTATGCGCTTCGAGGTGCGGAAATCCAGGTCGCCACATCAGGGAGCCATAGCCGAACACCCACAGTTCACCACCATCATGAAGATGGTCGAGATTCTGAAGTCCGTCCCTGCGAGACGACGGAACCATGTCGCAATAGCTATTTCGGGTAGGTGTTGTACGAACTGGCGACGAGGAAACCGCAATCGACCGGCAACGTTACACCGGTAATGGCCTTCGCCTCGGGCGAGCACAAAAAAAAGATCGCTTCTGCGACATCCTCGACCTCAACCATTCGAGGCAAGGCATTCTGGGCAACAATCTTTGCTGGATCGCGTTCGCCCGCGTCGATGCGCGACTGAATTGCCGGCGTCGCCGTGATATGGGGTGCCACAGCGTTGACCCTTACGCCTTTCGGCCCCATCTCGGCAGCCAGCACTTCGGTCAGCATCTTCACGGAAGTCTTGCCGGGGTCATAGGCAGTCAACGGCCAAGCGACAAAGCTGGTGGTCGAGGCGATGTTGATGATGTTCCCGCGACCACGCCCTTTCATATGCGGTGCCACGGCGCGGCAACACATGTAGAGCCCGCGATTGTTGATGTCCCACATGCGATCGTGTTCTTCCATGGACATCTCAGTAATGGGCATCGGGTTTTGCAGAACACCTGCCGAGTTCACCAGCACATCGATGGGACCTATTTCTGACTCGACCCACGCCACCAAGTCGTTGACGGACTCTTCCTCACTGACATCGAGGTCATGAAAAATCGCGCGGCCACCCTTGTCCTCGATCTCCCTGACAACCGCGTGTCCAAGATTGGAATTCACATCCGCGACCACGATTTGATCGCCGTTTTCGGCAAACCGGTGCCCCGTTCCGTGACCCATGCCACTTGCGCCACCCGTGATCACAACCACTCTGGGCTCAGACATCCCCGTCTCCATTCGACTCTGCTTGCGCCTAACCTATGAGATGAAATGGGTCGCGCCAAGATCATCGAGTCTCCTTCTCAGCAGGCACATATGATGGAAGCTTCATTTGCACTCGAAGAGTCGGACACCCAAATGACCTGGCGAGCGATATAATCTCGTATCCCATGCCGTTGCCAGCCATGCCTCGCCTGCACGCGGCGATCTTGCCGCGATTTACGAAGTGGATCATTGCCATCGTCAGCGTGACGAGCGCGATCCTCCTGGTATTTCACACGTTGTATTGGCATCAGGGAATATCCGCCGCCGAGCGTGCTATCGAGGACTGGTCCCAGGCAATTCGAGACAGGGGTGGAAGCGTTGAGTTGGCCGAGCTTCACTACGGGGGCTATCCATTTGCGTTCGAGGTGAGAGCTGAATCGGTTGCCATCGAGACTATGCCGTCTGATCTGGCGTGGACGTGGCAGGGCGGGGCCATCCACGGCCGAGCAAGCATCTGGACTCCCAATGCCATAACCGCAGACCTCAGTGGTGGTCACGAATTGCGTTTGACCGCCCAAGGCACCGATACGCGCTCGATCGTAGGTTTTGAAACCGCCATCGCCGAAATTGAGTCGTCCCAAGGGGGAGTTCGATTTCTCGAAGCGGCGCTGTCAAACATCCATATCCACAGCACCACGCTGACCAAGCCTGTAACAATACGATCTCTCGGCGTGAGCGGGGTGCGTGAGCATTCTCCCGGTGACCCGGTCACACTGCGCCTTCGGGGACGAATTCATCAGGCACAACTTCCTATTGTCGAAACGACCGCTCTGAGCACGGTGATCGAGCAGATTGCCTGGAAACTCAGCGCGAAAGGATATCTACCGAGATCTCTGCAAGGACGTGACCTCGCGTCGTGGCGCGACAATGGTGGCACCATCGTCGTCGAGTCCCTGGCTTTGCGATGGGGTGCCCTGACTGTCGACGCTGAAGGCACACTGAGCCTCGACAAACGCAACCGCCCGTTGGCAGCGCTCACTGCAACGGTGCGCGGTCACCGCGCGGTCATCGACTCTCTGGTTCAAGCTGGCAGAATCCGACCGGCGGAGGGTGCGGCAGCGAAGATCGGTCTCAGCGTGTTTTCGGACTCCGCAGAAAACGGCGGTATCGTCCTGCCGCTCACCGCCCAGAACGGCTGGTTGACCGCCGGGCCGTTGAGGATTTTCCCGCTGCATTCCCTCGATTTTTCTTGGCTGGGCGCGCCCGCGCCTTAGGCTTCGCGCCTCCCGCGCCGGGCTCTTCGGCCTGGCCTGCCTCGATCACTCCGCGGCGTATGGCCCGGGTGCGTGCAAACAGTTCTTCGAGTGAATCGCCCTGGCCCCAACGGATGGCACGCTGAAGCGCGGACAGATCCTCGTTGAATCTTCCCAGCACCTCGAGGACGGCGTCACGGTTGTGCAGAAATACGTCTCGCCACATAACCGGATCGGAAGCGGCGATTCGTGTGAAATCGCGGAATCCGCCCGCCGAGTATTTGAAGACCTCTGATTCGGTCACCGATTCCAGGTCCGCGGCCGTCCCCACGATGTTATATGCAATGAGGTGCGGCAGATGAGAGGTCACGGCAAGCACCAAATCGTGATGGCTGGCGTCCATGATTTCGACACGACTTCCAGCCCGGCGCCACAGCTCGGTCACACGTTTCACGGCAGATGAATCGGTTGCGTCGTCCGGTGTCAGAATGCACCAGCGCCCTTCGAAAAGTTCAGCGAATCCGGCCTCGGGACCCGAATGCTCGGTGCCCGCCACCGGATGACCAGGCACCAGGTGGGCACCGTCAGGAATGTGCGGTGCCAAGGCATCGATCACCGCCCGCTTCACAGACCCAACATCGGTCACGATCGCGCCTGACTTCAGTACTGGCCCGATGGTTTCGCCGATCGCTGCGTAGGTGCTGACCGGAGAGCAAATGACGATCAAATCGGCACCCTTGGCCGCTTGTCGTGCGCTGGCGAAGGTTGCGTCAACGAGTCCAAGCTCTCGTGCCTTCGCACGGGTGCGACGGGTGCGCGCGCAGCCGACAATTCGCTCCGCCAGACCTTCGCGGCGCATCACACGCGCCAGAGAAGACCCGATCAATCCGATGCCCACGAGTGCCACGGTGCCGAAAACAGGAGCGCTTTTCTTTTTTCTGGCCACTGCGTCACCCGAGGAAACGTTCAAGCGACTCGACAACCGCACGCGTCTCATCTTCGAGACCAATGGTGATCCGAACGTGATCCGGTAAACCGTATGCGTTCATATCCCGTACTAGAATGCCGTCACCCATCATGTGATCAATGGCAGCGGCGGCCGTTTTCTTCTGGTCACGAAACTCAACGCAGACAAAGTTTGTCACGCTGGGAATATGCTGGAGACCCAGCTGTTCAAGCTCATTCTGGAGCCAACCAATCCAAGTCGTATTGTGCTGCCTGGCCCGTTCGATGAATGCGGTATCTTCTACCGCAGCCACACCCGCCGCCTGAGCCGGCGCCGTCACATTGAACGGACCGCGCAATCGATTGAGAACACCGATGACATCGGCCGGACCGTAACACCATCCCAACCGCAACCCGGCGAGGCCGTAAGCTTTTGAGAATGTTCGTGTCATCACGACATTGTCTGCAGCTCCCACGAGTTCGACCCCCGAAGCATAGTCCTCCCGCGTGACATACTCCGCATAGGCCGCATCGATCACCAGCAACACGTTTTCAGGAATTCCGGCGTGCAGCCGTGCGAGTTCGTTGTGCGGAAGATAGGTCCCGGTGGGGTTGGGATTAGAGACGAAAACAACCCGGGTGCGGTCCCCGACCCTTGCAAGCAGGGCATCCACGTCAGGCGTCCAGTCACGTTCCGGCACGGATACCGGTTCGGCACCGACGCCCTGCGCCGCCAGCCGGTACATGACGAAGCCATGAGCCGTATGCAGGATCTCATCGCCGCTGCCGGCGTAGGCCGCGGCAAGAAGGTGAATGATTTCATCCGACCCTTCGCCACAGACGATGTTGTCCGCGTCGAGCCGATTTCCTCCGTCGCGGTGTACGCGGGCGATGGCCTCGCGAAGCTCGACCGCCCCACCATCCGGATAACGGTGCAATTGATCCGCCAGTTCCCGGTAAGCCGCGACTGCATGCTCGCTGGAACCCAGGGCGGACTCGTTGGATGAAAGTTTGATAACCCGGTCGTGGCCATCAACCCGTGACCGTCCAGGAACATACATGGGAATCTCCAGGACTCCCGCGCGTGGGATGGGACCACTCATCACATTTAACCTGTCGGAAAGAAGCTCGATTTTCTATTCAGCTGCGGAAGCCGTGGGCTGAATGCCGCCGGCTGTCCGGATCGGATTGGCAAAGCCTCCGATGACCACAACCCTGCGGATGCGTCCTCGGCCACCCTTGATAAGAGACTCGATTTTGGGATCGTTGTCAGCGAGATACTCCTCGACTTCCACCAGATGCAACCATTCGGGTCGATCTTCGCGCCGATCAAGCGCCGTGACACTGCGCCCGCTGAGTGCCACGCTCTGCAGCAGTTCGTTGATGCTGGCGCGACTGATTCGAGCGTTTGCCGCAATAACGATGAGAGACCTGTCGTCATCGGTGTTGTCTTGAGGCATTTGCGAAACCACCATTGCCGAAAGATCCTCAAAGCGGGAACTCTCGTCCTCGACGAATGGCAGCCGCGAGATGATCTTGAGCTTGTTCTCCGTCTCTGCTGCCAACAATGGCCACCATGGATCCACGTCATCGGATTCGGGCATAGGCAAAACGCCCACCGTCGCCTCGCCCCGCGCCACTTCGCGCAACACGACGAAGGGCGAACGATGCAGCGCCATCGGGGTTGTCGAACCGAAATGTGCACGTGCTAGGTCCCAATACCCAACCGACATCTCCGGCGCACAGACAGCAGCCGTCAAAGGCCCCTGCAGCCGCGTGAATGCCGAAATCAGCTCTCGCCACAAACGGGCGACCACAACCGCGGGCAGCGCACCCCGGTGGCGCGTAATCAATCGACGTATCACCTTGGCCTCACGCCCGGGCCGCATACCGGTCGGCAGCGCACTGCCACGTTTCTTGACGGCATCAATGCGCCCCACCACCTCCGATCGGCGCATAAGGAGATCGTGGATCGCCGTATCGATCTTGTCGATTTCCCGCCGCAGGGAACCGAGGGTGTCCGGTTCTTTATCCATATCGATCTGTGATGGTTAAGCACCAAAAGAGTAGGATAGTAGTAGTCCTGAGGTGCCATAAAATCAAAGAAAACGTTGACATTACGGAGACTTGTCCATAGCTATGCTTTCCTTCCCTGAGCGTTTTGTGGGCGGTTCTCCGTTGAGCGATGAATAGCACTCAGCGTCACGAAGAAGTTGTCACCGGTCCCGAAGAGCGGGCCGGACGGACGGTTGTGCTCGGCACCGAGACGCCTCTCACGCTCGATAGCGGCACGGAACTGGGCCCCTTCACCATTGCATACGAGACCTACGGGCAGCTGAACGACGAGAAGTCCAATGTGATTCTCGTTTGCCACGCCCTGACGGGTGATCAGTTTGTCACCGGTATCAATCCAGTTACGGGAAGAGACGGCTGGTGGCCGCTTATGGTGGGCCCCGGACTCCCTTTCGATACGGATCGCTACTTCGTGGTATGCGCAAACGTACTCGGCGGTTGCATGGGTACGACAGGACCCAGGTCCGACGACCCTAAAACGGGAAGGCCATACGGACTTTCGTTTCCCGTCATCACCATCAAGGACATGGTTCGGGCTCAAGCGATGCTGCTCGACCATCTCGGCATCGATAAGATTTTCTGCGTTTCCGGCGGATCGATGGGTGGCATGCAGGCATTGCAGTGGACGGTGACCTATCCCGAGCGCGTCCACGCCGCCATCCCGATCGGCAGCGCGGCACATCACACGGCCCAGAACATCGCCCTGCACGAGGTGGGACGCCAAGCAATCATGGGTGACACCGATTGGCATGGTGGTGATTATCTTTCGCACAACGCGATCCCACGCGCCGGCCTTTCGGTTGCTCGAATGGCAGCCCACATCAGTTATCTGTCAGAAGCGGCGATGCATCGAAAATTTGGACGTCAGCTTCAGGATCGGGAGACTTTGTCCTACGGCTTCGGCGCCGATTTCCAGGTTGAGAGCTATCTGCGGCATCAGGGAGAAGTCTTTGTCGAGCGTTTCGATGCGAACTCATATTTGTATCTCACGCGAGCCATGGACTACTTCGACCTCATCGCCGAGTACCGTGGCGTACTGGCAGACGCCTTTCAGGGGAGCCCGACCAGGTTCTGCATTATCTCCTTTACAGGAGACTGGCTGTTTCCCACTTCCGAGAACCGCACCATCGTTCACGCATTGAATGCCGCCGCAGCGAACGTGAGCTTTGTCGAAATCGAGAGCGACAAAGGACACGATGCCTTTCTGCTCGATGAACCCGAGATGTTCGAGACAATACGGGGATTCCTGAGGGGCGCCGCGGAACATTGGAGCGGCACAACCCAGTGAGTTCCGGCCCGACATCTGATCCCGGGAGCAACATCCGGGTTGACCTTCTGCTGATCGCCGACATGATTGACACGGGTTCGCGTGTGCTGGACGTCGGGTGCGGCGACGGTGCGCTCCTGCATCATCTCGCAAGAACCAAGAACGTCGATGGTCGGGGAATCGAACTCAGCCAGGCGGGCGTCAATGCGTGTGTCGCCCAGGGATTGTCCGTCGTTCAGGGAGACGCCGATACAGACCTGGTGAACTATCCTACGGCATCATTTGACTATGCCGTCCTCAGTCAGACGCTGCAGCAGGTCCGGCGGCCCGGGGACGTCCTCGCTGAACTCTTGCGAATTGGACGCCGCGCGGTGATCTCGATTCCCAATTTCGGTCACTGGAGTGTGCGATGGCAACTCGCCGTGACGGGTCGCATGCCCGTCACCAAAGCGCTGACCCAGCAATGGCATGACACGCCCAACTCCCACTTCTGTACGATTAAGGATTTCATCGAACTGTGTGCCGCCCTTAGCATTCGCATCGAGCGCCATATCTCAGCAGACAGATTGGGGAATCGCATGAATTTCGTGGGTGACGGTCCCTTCGCGAACCTTCTCAGCGAGCAGGGCGTTTTCCTGCTCAGCCGCCCGGGCACCGGCTGACTGGAATTACTTTCAAACCCTCTGCCAAGTGACGCACCTCACGTTTCGTGGAGATACGTTGTTGGTCGCAGGAGCCACCATTCGTCGGGTCCGCACCCTCTGGGCGCGGTCGGCGGTTACCGCGTAGATCTGTTTCCCCGCCTCGACGATCAATACACCCGCGACCGCCCGGCCCCACTGCCGTCCCACGCGCTCGATCGCAGGCGCCATGCGCAGAAGCGGGCGCCACGTCACAGGCGGGATTGAGACCGCCGCCGATGTCGTCGTGGGCGAGAACATGGTTTCCCGCAACAATCTGTTTAACTGTGGTGGCGAAAACGGCTGACCATATCCAAAAGGAGTGCGTTCGATGCGTGCCCACAGGCCCCGGCGATTCGGTACCACCACGATGAGCCTTCCGCCCGACGTCATCACGCGCCATATCTCTCGCAGCATCGGTCGCACCTGCTCGGCGTTCTCGAGGCAGTGAACCAGCAATATCCGGTCCATCGAACTGTCGGGAAGCGGAATCTCGGATTCCTCGGACAGCGTCACGAGTCCGGGCTCCCCTTTTGGCCAGTGTATGACTCCCTGACCGGCGGGCATCGCCGCCAGCACCCGATCAGCCTTGTCCCGAAATGTTCTGAGATAAGGAGTTGCGTATCCCATCCCGAGCACACGTTGCCCGCTGACATCCGGCCAAATTTCCTGCAGGCGCCGGCGAATCAGTCTCCGGCTCACCTGGCCGAGGCGAGTGGTGTAGAACTGATCCAAATCGACGATATCAGGCCGCATGATAACCGGATGCTAGCATAGAGACTTGCCGCGGACGGACGTGCATAATGAATGAACATCGTGTGACCATGGTCACACGACAACACGCGACAGTTGAGTTTTAATCACGACTCAAGTATTGCGGGTGGGCGCAATCCGGGGAACCGCAACGTCAATCTCGCGTCGGCTGTCGGGGGAATACGCCGTGAGTATGGGAAATGTGGAAATCGAACAGGTTCTGGTTCTGCGGGCAGACGAGCCTGAGATTCAGCGCGCCGTGAAACTGGATGGCGACGCGCCGGCTTCGAAGGCATTCGGTCGCCTGAGAAAACGCCGTGACAAGTACTAATCCGGTCCCGGTTCCGTGAAACTCCGTTATTCCACGACCTCCCCGTTTGTCCGCAAATGCATGGCTACGGCCATCGAGGCCGGTGTTGCTGGTGATCTCGAACTTGAGACGACAAATCCGTGGGACCCCGCCACGGACATCGCCACTCAGAACCCCATCGGCAAGATCCCGGCGCTGACACTCCCAGACGGCAGCGTGCTGTTCGATAGCCCCGTTATATGCGAATACCTCGACTCGCTGCGCGAGCCACCACGCCTGTTTGCGCCTGAAGGCCCATTGCGCTGGCAGGCGCTGACCCGCATGGCGCTGGCGGATGGCTTGATGGATGCGGCCATCCTGAGGCGGCGTGAGCTGATGCGTGATGCTGGCGAGCAATCGGCATGGTGGATGGAACGCCAGTTGGGCATTGTCGAACGAGCCGTCGACGCGATGGAGGCTGCGGCGGATACCTACACCGGGATAGATATCGGGTTGCTGACCACCGGGATCAGCCTGGGCTACCTCGATTTCCGGCTGCCCGACTTCGACTGGCGGGAAGACCACCCCCGACTGGCATCCTGGTATCAGGAGATAGCCGCGCGTCCCTCGCTGCAGGACACCACGCCTCGCGAATGATAGCCGCTCTGCTTACCAGCTGTTGCGGAGCTCGCGCAGTTTGAGGAAGACAGTTTTTTCGTCTGGCTCATCCGGCAGATCCGGAAAGGCTGCACGCAATTTTGCGATGACGGTCGGGTTGTGGAGACGGAAGAACGTGTTGATCTCTTTCTCCAGCCCCAGCGTGGAGACCAGTGCATCATTTGGATCCTGATCGCCGACCTGTTTCAGGAGTTCCGGTGCACGGGGATTGTCAGGCTCTCGGTCCAGGGTGAACTCCAGATTGTTGGCGATGTAATCGTGGCCCGGATAAATCAATGTGTTGTCGGGCAGAGATGCCAGTTGCCGGACGAACGTGTCGTAAAGCTCGGCCGGGTGCCCGCCGTTGTGGCAATTTCCCGCACCCGCGTTGAACAGCGTGTCGCCGCAGAACAGTGCCGGCTGATCTGTACGCGACAGGAGGCAGACGTGGCTCATGGTGTGGCCGGGCGTATCCAATGACTCGAGCTCGACCGTCCGACCGACTTTCACCACGTCGCCCGCACCGAGTCCGACATCCATATCGGGGATTTTCTCCTTGGCGTTCTTGTGGGCGAGCAGCTTGGCACCCGTTGCTTCGATCACGGCCTGATTTCCACCGATGTGATCGTGGTGTTCGTGTGTGTTCAGGACCAGGGTGATTTGCCAACCGTTGGACTCAGCGGCCGCCAGACACTTCTCGTGATCCAGAGGGTCGATGGCCAATGCCTCTCCTGTCTCGGGACAGACAATCAGGTAATTGAAGTTACGAAAATTGTTGGCCGTCCACACTTGCTCGACGATCATCGGTTGCTCCTCCCGAAAGGTTTGGCGGCACTCTAACCCGCGCGCGGTGGGCCGTCACGCGATGACGGCTCTTTTGAACGGCGGAGCCCGATCATCTCTCGTGCCGCCAATACTGCCCCGCCCGTAATCAACAGGCAGGCGATGCCAACCTGCCATGTGGCATCAGCCAAACCGACGGCAATCAGTATCAATGTCGAGAGCAAAGGCGCTCCATATGAGGATGCCCCAAGAATTCGGATATCCCCGTGCTTGACGCCGTGATCCCATAGATAGAACGCCGCCCCCACAGGGCCCAAGCCCAGCCCAGCGACCGCCAGCCATTCTCCAACACTTGCCGGCCAGATTGTCGATTCCAGGGCAAGATGCGCGCCGTAGCTGAGGACGGCGGTTACGCCGCAAAAGGCCCCGACCGCGCTGCTAGGGACATGCCGCACGGCACGCGAAAGCACGGAGTAGCCAGACCACGTCAGAGCGCAGACCGCCGCAGCCGCATATCCCACCGCAAATTCACTTTTGAACGAGACTTCGCCGCCGGTGATGAGAACGGCCGTGCCCAGCAATCCTGCGGCCGTTCCGGCAAGGTGCCACCAACGCAGTCGCTCACCTGGTAGAAATCCCGAAAAGACAACGATCAAGAGCGGCCACAGATATGCGATCAGGCTGGCTTCCACCGGTGGCGCGTTTCGCAGAGCCACGAAGTAAAAGAAGTGATAGCCGAACAACCCGCCCACTCCGAGTATCCAAACCCCGAGCGGCAGCTTGAAGTGGGAGGCGACGCGGGCGACCATGTTTTGCCCGTCTTCCTGCCCCGCTTCCGTGAGCCAAAACACGACTCCGATGGCGAACGCCAACGTGAAGGATAAAGCGACCAGCAGGAACGGCGGAACTCGGCCGGTTTGTGCCGTGAGCACTGCAAGCGCCGCCCACATCACTACCGCAATTGTCCCGATCAAAGTCGGCTGTGTCCGTCCGTTTCCCACGCAGAATCCTCAAACCTGGGGCTTCATCAACCTGTCATAGGGGCTGGCATACTCTGGACACAACCGTGCCCGGCAGGGTCCCGGGGCATCGGATACCCTGCCGGGCACGAAGTCAGACCAACTTCCAACCCGTGAATCATCATTTTTCGCGGAATTTCCGATAATCCAGGGCTCTCGGGGATACTTTGCCGACGCCCGACGTATATAGACAAACCCGCGAAAACCCTGGGTTTCCGGGCTCGCCCACCCGTCAGAATGATATGGTGAATCAAATGCTAACATAATTCGAGATAAAATTATCTTTAATTTTAAGTAACTTCTCGAGAATAGAATGCTCGCCAGTTATTTGGGCAGGTTTTTAAAGGGCAGAAGACGGCCGACGTGACAGCCGCAACGTCCCTAGCAATCGTACAACCATCGGTCCACGCCCCCAGCGAGCGACCGAGCTTCTATGAGTCCGGCAACCTTCGACTACGCGGGGAGGCCCATCATGGACGTGCCCGCCCCGCATTCCATGATTACCAGAGCAACGAACAGATAAGGAGCTAGGACCGTCGTGCCGAGGGCTACTCCGGCAGACGGGCAGCGGATCGCGCCGGTCGAGACTTCCATCCTGCGAAGGACCGGCCGCACCACCCGACCAATGCGGGAAATTTTAGTGGCTTCGCGACCTACTCGAGTCCCTTACTGACCCAATTTATAGCCCAACAGACGATGCCGCAGGACGAGCGCAAAGGGCCCGGAATGGCGGAGGAGGCCGTCGCGGCATACCAGGCAACAGAACAGCGGGCGACCGATTCCGAAATCCGGTTCCTGCCCCTCACGGTCAAAACTTAGTCTGCGCCTTCTGATTCCCTAAAGACTTGCCTGTGACGGCGTGATCGAGTGGAATCACGCCAGCCCTCTGATCGTCAGACGCTCCAGGGGTATTTGGCACTTTCAGAGGCGACCCTCACTCAGTTTCGGCGAACATGTCAGACACGATCCTCGATCTCCTCTCGCGCGGCGATGCCAATGCCGTCGCCATTGGCGCGCCTGAACGCATTTCCACCACCTATGACGGACTGCGGGCACATGCGGCACAAACCGTCGCGACATTGCGCGACTTCGGCATTGGCCGAAACGATCGAATAGCGATTGTCCTGCCAAACGGCCCCGAAATGGCGAGCGCCTTCGTGTCGGTGGCCGCAGGAGCGACCACGGCGCCGTTGAATCCCGCGTACCGCGACGAAGAGTTCGAGTTTTACCTTAGTGACCTTAACGCCAAAGCCTTGATCGTTGCCGATGGAGACGAGTCGCCAGCCGTAGCCGTCGCAAAGCGCCTCGGCATCACTGTATTGGAGCTGTCCAGCCAGCCGACGGATACTGCCGGATCGTTCGCACTGGTGGGAGACGCCGCGGCAGCTCCTTCCGAGGATGGTGATTCCAAGGCCGATGACATCGCACTGGTTCTGCACACGTCGGGCACGACGTCGCGTCCCAAGATCGTGCCGTTGAGTCATACCAACGTCTGCGCATCCGCCCGGAACATCTCGACGACGCTGTCGCTGGTCGCCGATGACCGTTGCCTCAATGTCATGCCGCTTTTCCACATTCACGGCCTGATGGGCGCCGTGCTGTCGAGCCTCGCGGCTGGCGCGTCCGTGCACTGCCCCCCGGGGTTCAATGCATTGCGATTCTTCGCATGGCTCGAGGAAGTTCGACCGACCTGGTATACGGCCGTGCCGACGATGCACCAGGCTATCTTGTCCCGCGCAGCACGCAACCGCGAGATCATCGAAGACTCCGATCTGCGCCTGATCCGATCGTCCAGCGCATCCCTGCCGTCTCAGGTCATGGCAGAGCTGGAAGAAGTTTTCGGCGTCCCCGTGATCGAGTCCTATGGCATGACAGAGGCCGCACATCAGATGGCATCCAACCCGTTGCCACCCCAAGCCCGGAAACCCGGTTCAGTGGGGCTTCCGGCAGGGCCCGAAGTCGCGATCTTCGATGAGTCGGGCGCCGTGCAGGATCAAGGTACCGTTGGCGAAGTCGTTATCAGGGGTGCAAACGTCACGCATGGGTATGAGGCCAATCCCGAAGCCAATGCCACCGCATTCGACGACGGTTGGTTCCGGACGGGCGATCAGGGCTATTTCGACGAAGACGGGTATCTCACCATCACCGGACGCTTGAAGGAGATCATCAATCGCGGCGGCGAGAAGATATCGCCGCTCGAAGTGGATGAGATTTTGATGGACCATGAGGCAGTGGCTCAAGCCGTCACCTTCGCCCTGCCCCATGACAAATTGGGCGAGGACGTCGCAGCCGCCATCGTTCTACGCGATGGATCTTCGCTGACGGAGAAGGAGCTTCGTAATTTTGCGGCCCAACGTCTGGCCGCCTTCAAGGTCCCCCGCACCATCGTATTCCTTGAAGAGATTCCGAAAGGTGCCACCGGAAAGCTGCAGCGCATCGGGCTCGCCGACAAGCTCGGACTCACCGAGACGAGTGCGGCCGCACAATGAAGGTCTGTATCTATGGCGCCGGCGCTATCGGCGGACACGTCGGCGCCCTCCTGAGCCATGAAGGTCTTGACGTGACTCTCATCGCCCGGGGGCCACACCTCGCCGCGATGAAACAGGACGGTCTTACACTGATAACCGAAGACGGGGATGAATTTGTCACCCGCCCGCGATGTACGGATGATCCAGCGGAGGCCGGCGTTCAAGACTATGTCTTAATCGCGCTGAAGGCGCATTCCGTGCCACCAATCGTAGAAGGCATGGCACCCCTGCTTGGTCCGGACACGGTCGTTGTGCCCGTCGTGAATGGGATTCCCTGGTGGTATTTCCACAAGTTGGACGGGCCGTACGAAGGTCATCGCCTCGCCAGTGTCGATCCCGGCGACCGCCAGTGGACTCATATCGGACCTGAGCGTGTGATCGGCTGCGTGGTCTGGACTTCGGCCGAAATCGAACGTCCGGGCGTTGTCCGACACTCCTACGGCAACCGCATGCCTCTTGGGGAACCCGACGGCAGTCGCTCGGACCGGGCCCTCAGACTGAGCAAGGCCATGGTCTCGGCGGGCCTCAAGTCTCCGGTTCGTCCCAAGATCCGTAACGAGATCTGGATGAAGCTGTGGGGCAACCTCTCCTTCAACCCGGTCAGTGTCTTGACCGATGCGACACTCGAAACCCTCGCTACCGACCCCGATTGTTATTCGCTCTTGCGGAACATGATGATGGAAGGCCAGGCAGTGGGAGAAGCCCTCGGTGCCGAGTTCACCATGGATGTGGACGCTCGGATCAAGACGGCCGAAGCGGTGGGTGCCCACCGAACGTCAATGTTGCAGGACCTCGATCAGGGACGGCCCATGGAAATAGACGCTCTCGTCGGTTCCGTCGTCGAACTGGGACGCCTGGTGGGCGTGCCGACCCCGACCATCGACCTGGTCTACGCCCTGGTCGTGCGCCGCGCCCGCGAGGCAGGTTGTTATCCCGGCTAAGTCCAGGCACACCGGTGACGGCTGTCATCGGATCCCTCCTTTGTCCTAGACTTCCCTGAACGGGGCCTGTTCCAGGTCTAACTCGTGAAGGGGAGCTCGATGGCCGAACCGTTTCCAAGTCTGTTCGCGCCGCTGAAGGTCGGCACATATACGTTGAAGAACCGGATCATGAACACGGGCCACGCGGCCCATTTTCAGACCGGCGACGGCATCCCAACGGATCGTTATGTCGATTACGTGCGCGAGCGCGCTAAGGGAGGCGTTGGGATTATCGTGACCGGCTTTACCGTGACCCGGCATGAGGGTGATACCACGCTCTCGTTGGCCAACTACGATGAGCGCATTACGGCCGTCTACGGCAAATTCTCCGAAGCCACGCATGCTTATGGCGTGCCTATGTTGGCACAACTCGGCCATCGCGGGCGCCGTGTGTCCGACGGCGCCGCCTATCTGCAGAAGACCATCGATGCACCGTCGGCGATTCCAGCACCTGACTTTTCTGCACCTCAGTTGGTCCCGCACGCCATGTCAACGGCAGAGGTCGAAGAAGTGATCGAGTCGTTTGCCGCCGCGACCCAACGAGTCAACCGTGGTGAGATGGATGGTGTCGAGTTGGCGGTTGGTCTCGACTTTTTGTTCGCAAATTTCCTCAGCAAACAGGCCAATCAGCGTGACGACAAATATGGCGGCGGCACACTTGAAGAACGCATGACATTCCTCGACGAAGTCATTGATGTGGTGCGCGGCGAGCTGGGACCGGAGCGTTTGCTCGGCATCCGGTTTTACGACGATCTTGTCGACTACAGTCTGGGCTTGGAGGACTACAAACAGATTGCGCGTCTCGTCGAAGCGGGCGGCAAGGTTGATTACTTCAACATGTGGCAGGGGATCGTGCCCAGTCCGCGCAGCGGGCGAGAGCACTGGCCGCCACACTATTACAAGCCGGGACAGTTCGCTTATCTGCCTGCCGGACTCAAGGAGGCCACGACTTTGCCTGTCGTGGGGACAGGCCGCATCGATTCACCGGCACTCGCAAATGGCATGCTTGCCGATGGCAAGGCGGACATCATTGGAATGGCCCGCGCGCTGATTGCTGATCCACATTGGGCGAACAAAGCCCGGGAGGGCCGCGCTGACGATATCCGGACCTGTATTGCCTGTACGCAAAGCTGCGTCGGGCACATCTATCTCGGGATGGGCGTAGGGTGCATCTATAACCCCGTAACCGGACGTGAACGGGAATGGTCCGAACTGCCTCCGGCATCAGAGAAGCGGAAAGTCGTCGTCGTTGGTGGCGGCCCCGCGGGCTGCGAAGCGGCCCGCATCGCGGCCGAACGCGGTCACGAGGTCATCCTGTTCGAGAAGGGACAACGGCTCGGAGGCCAGGTGAACCTGGTCATGCGTACGCCCGCCAGGGACATCTTCGAACAGATCATCCTTTTCTTCGAGCGCCAACTCGAGAAGCTGGGGGTTGCCATCAAGCTTGGGCACGAAGCTGGCACTGAGGATGTTCTTGCTTGCGTGCCGGATGCCATCATCGTGGCCACGGGATCGACTGCATTTCGTCCTGATGTGATCGGCGCCGACCAGAAGCATGTGCTGAGCAGCCGGGACGTGCTGTTGGGGAATGCCGAAATCGGTCAACGCGTACTGGTGGTTGACACACTTGGTCGCGCTGAGGCGCCGAGCGTCGCCGAGCACCTGGCGGACCAGGGCCGAAACGTGGAAATTGTCACCGGTCTTGAATACATCGGCCGTCACATGCCCATCCCTGCCTGGCATGTGCAACTCGAGCGCCTGATGAAAAAGAATGTCACGTTGACACCGTTCACGGGGGTCTGGGAAGTGAACGACAAATCAGTCGACGTCTACAACGTGGTTTCGTGGGAGCCGCGAACGATTGAAGATATCGACGCAGTGGTGCTCGCGGCAGGCGGACAGGCCGACGATGAATTGTTCCGAGACCTCAAGGAACGCCACCCGGAGGTACACGCCATTGGCGACTGTTTTCAGCCGCGCGACATCGAACTGGCGGTGGTCGACGGTCACCGCGTCGCTCGTGAGATCTAGCATGCCGTCGAAAGGTTGAGGACCAGCCAGTCATGAGCCAGAAACTGCAGTTTCAGGTATTGCTGTTGCCCAACGCCCCCTGGGCTGAGCTCGCCCAACGATTCAGACATGTTGAAGAGCTGGGGTTCGATCTCGTCGCGACCGCCGATCATTTTGTCGACTGGCGAAATCCGCACATCCCCTGGTTGGAGGGCTGGACCACCCTGGCCGCCGTCGCCCGAGAGACCTCTCGAATCAACATCGCGACTTACGTTACCCAGATTCCATTCAGAAACCCCGCAATGCTGGCCCGCCAGGCATTGACGGTTGATCAGATCTCCAATGGACGTCTGGTGGTGGGCATCGGCACCGGTCTCATCGAGGACCCGGCCTACGACATGATCGGCATACCGAACTGGAGTTATCCGGAACGAGTGGCCCGCCTGAAGGAATACGTGGAGGTCGTCGATCTGTTACTGGCGAATGAAACCACGACCTATCAAGGCAACTACTACAACATCAAAGATGCCGTCATGATCCCCCGGCCCATCCAGCAACCGCGACCACCCATCGCCATCGGCGCGCTGGGTCCGGTCATGCTCAAGCTCACCGCCCGGCATGCCGATATCTGGAACAGCCTGAGTTTCGCCCAAACCTTCGACGCGCAGCTTCAGGAAACCCGTGACCGGATGAACTTGCTGGATGAGCACTGTGCGGCCATCGACCGTGACCCGAAGACACTGCGACGTTCATACGTGGTCCTAGACCAGCAGTCGCGGGACTGCGGCGGCGCGATCGCGTACTACGCATCAACCGATGCCTTCACGGAAATGGTTGAGCGGGTCATCGAGATCGGCATCACTGAAATCGTCCTGCACTATCCCCTGGTGGAGCGTGAGATGCCGGTTTTCGAGCAGATCGCAACGGAGATCATCCCAACGCTGAAGCGATAACGAGAAGGAAGCGCCATGGCAGATTAAAATCATGACCACTTCATGGGACTCGCATTGGCTGAAGCACAGGCCTCGTATGATGCCGGCGACTTTGCCGTTGGCAGCGTCATCGTTCTCG